>OLWL01000990.1_pt1 | contig 16880 bp, 11 predicted proteins | sample 1674151 | NCBI WGS metagenome assembly OLWL01 (sample SAMEA103958148, study PRJEB25191) | human gut metagenome
GCGATGGTGAAAACGCCGGCGGTGACCATGGTCTTGCGCAGCTTCTGCTGGTCCATGCCGATCTCCTTGCTGCGGCGGACGGCACGCACCAGGAAAAAGACCGACTGCAGCAGCACGGCCAGAATGATGATCCCGGCCAGCACGAACAGGATGGGGCTATTGACGGAAAAATTCACACACTGTCACTCCTTTTGCAGAGATTTGGCAGGGGCGTACCGGAGCGGGGGAGGGATGCCCGGAAGGGCTGGCCCGACCGTATCGGTGGAACGCTCCCTATAATGCAATATTTTAGCACATAAAAGGGCGAAAGGAAAGACAATGTTTACAGGGGATTGGCATTTGTTTTTGGAGGAGGTACACAAATGGAGGCGAGATAGGGTGCGTGCGCCCGCCATGCCCCCTGCAAAAAGCCCTAAATGGAAAAGCCGTGCCCGCCCCACAGGGGGGAAGGACACGGCTCTGCAAGAAAAATCAGATGTATTTCCACTGTTCCACATCAAAGACCCCGTGGGTGGTGATCTTGAGGGCGGGAATGACCGGCAGGCTCATAAAGGAGAGGGTCATAAAGGGATCGATGCCCGGGGAAACACCCATGCGGTGGGCGGCGGCCTTGGCCTGCTCCAGCAGGTCGTTTACCTCCTCCAGCGGGGCGTCACTCATTAGGCCAGCCACCGGCAGCGGTAGCTCAGCTATTACCTTTCCGCCCTCCGCCACGACGATACCGCCCTGCAGCGCCGAGATGCGGTTGATGGCAAAGGACAGGTCGGCGTCATCGGCGCCCACGGCGATGATATTATGGGAATCGTGGGCAAAGCTGGTGGCCACAGCGCCCTGCCGCAGGCCGTAACCTTTAATGTATCCCAGGCCAATGTGCCCGGTGCCATGGTGGCGCTCCGCTACGGCGATCTTTAGGATATCATGGGTGGGATCGGGGGCAGCCGCCCGGCCAAGGTTCTGGGTGATGATTTCGCCCGGGACGATGCCGATGACCGGCAGATCTCCGGCGGCCAGCTGCTGCGGCGTGACCGGCGCAATGCGGAAGGTCTCGTGCGCGCGGCGGGAAAGGCTGGGTTCCACCGCGGGCGCGTCAAAGGGTAGAACCTCGCCATCCGCAAAGACGCAGCGGCCGCGCTTATACACCTGCTGGATATTGAAGTGACGGAAGTTATCGAAGACCACCAGGTCGGCCAGGTAGCCGGGGGCGATGGCGCCTTTGTTGTTCATCAGGAAATAGCGGGCTGCCTGATGGCTGGCCACCTTGATGGCAATGATGGGATCAACGCCGCAGGCAATGGCTTCCCTGATGATATAATCGATGTGGCCGCCCTGCAAAAGATCCAGGGGGTGTTTATCATCGGTGGCAAACATGCACCGGGAGTAGTACTGCTGATTGAGCAGCGGCAGGAGTGCCCGCAGATTCTGGGCGGCGGTGCCCTCCCGTATCATGATGAACTGGCCGAGCTGCAGCTTTTCCAGCGCATTCTGGCAGGTGCTGCACTCGTGATCGGAATAGACGCCGGCGGCGATATAGGCGTTGAGATCGGCGCCGGAGAGATCGGGTGCGTGGCCATCGATTTTTTTGTGGTGGGCCTGACTGGCCAGGATTTTGCTGATGACTGCTGGATCGCCATTGATGACACCGACATAGTTCATCATTTCCGCCAGGCCAAGAACTCTAGGGTGGTCATACAGGTCATCGATGGCCTGATAATCCAGCGTGCAGCCGCTTTCATCCAACGGCGTGGCGGGCACGCAGCTGGGCAGCATAAAGTGGACATCCACCGGCAGGCCCTCGGTGGCCTCCAGCATATAGCGGATGCCATCCACTCCCATGACATTGGCGATCTCGTGCGGATCGGTGATGACAGTGGTGGTGCCGTGGCGGATGACCGCTCGGGCAAACTCGGCAGGGGAAACCAGGCTGCTTTCCAGGTGGATGTGGGCATCGATGAGGCCGGGGCAGACAAAGCTGCCGGAGACATCCACCTCTTTGCTGCCGTGGTAGCTGCCGATGCCGGCGATGAGCCCATCGGAAACAGCGATATCCCCATGGCAGAAGTCATTGCTGAACACATTGAGATAGGTGGCGTTTTTGAATACGATATCGGCCGGTTCCTCCCCGCGCGCCACGCGGATGAGGCGGAGCTTGCGCCCCAGCTTGCGCTCCACGCACTGGGCGGTGGTTTCATGCGGCTTCATGACAGTCCCTCCTTTTATTTATACTGGGTGTTTTTTTCGATGAGCTTTTGGTAGATACGGTCGCGCATCCAGGGTTCGGTGCAGGCGGCCAGCGCCTCTCGCGGGGCGAACCACCGCACACCGCTGTTTTCATCGGGCTTTACCCGCAGCGGCTCGGTATCATCGGCTTCGATGAGATAGGTGCAATTGAGATGCAGGTGGGAGGGGACATATCGCCCTCGTTTTTCGTGTCCATCCACGGTAAGGATCTCGACCGAGAACAGTTCACGACTGACGGGGCGGAGCGTTTGCAGTCCGGTTTCCTCGGCTACCTCCCGCAATGCGACCGCCAAAAGGTCGGTCTCTCCATCGGCATGGCCGCCGGTCCAGCTCCAGCTATTGTAGATATTGTGATAGATCATCAGCACCTTATTCCGCGCGGGGTTCACCACCCAGGCCGAGGCGGTAAAATGGGCGGTTTCATTCTGCCGGGTAAAGCTATCCGGCTGCTTTAGCGCGGCCAGCAGCAGCGGCAGATCGCGCTGCTCCTGCTCATTGTAGGGCCGATAGGCGGCAAGGCTGGCTTGCAGATCGTGTGGCATGGTGTTTCCCTCCTTGGCAGAGTGGATGCAGCGGGCAGGTATGGCGCGGGGCAGGCCGCCCTGCGGACGGCCTTACACGGCCCTACGGGCCGTGGCTCCGGCCTCCGTCCGGAGCGCCCCGCGCCCTATCCTGCATTCTGCACCCAGTATAACACGGGCAGGGCAAAGAAAAAAGCCCCCGAAGGAGCTTTTTCCTATGTGCAAAATGTAGATTTTAGTCGTGCCGAATGGCCTCCAAAGCGGAGATCTTAACAGCGCGGTTGGCAGGGATAAAACCGAAAACAACGCCGACCATCATCGAAAAGACCATTGCCACCAGCACCAGCCACCACGGGATGATGGAAACCGCCCCGCCGTTGCCGAAGCTCAATCCCAGCGTGGCAAGAAGGTTCGCCACAAGCGGCACGTTATTTAACAGGTAGCTGATGAGGAAGCTCAACGCGACGCCCACCACACCGCCGATCAGTCCGATCATTGCGGACTCGGTGAGGAACATGGAGCGAATGGCGCCCAGCTCCGCACCCAGTACCTTCATCACGCCGATCTCCTTGGTGCGCTCGTAGATGGACATGACCATGGTATTGGCGATGCCGATGGCGGCAACAAAGAGCGAAATGGCCGCCAGACCGCCCAGCATCGTCTGGATCATGGTAAGCTGCTCATCAAAGTATTTGCGGGAGTCCTCCATCGAGGAGCACTGGAAGCCCATATCGGTGATGGCCTGCTGCACTGCGGAAACCGAGGCAGAGTCTACGCACTTGACCCGCACTTCATCGTAGCCGGTGGAGTCGGGGGCCTTTTCACCGCTGATCTTGTAGTATTTCTGCTCCAGCGCCTTCAGCTGGTTGATGTCCATCAGGAGACATTCGCTGGTTTCCCAACCCTTGTTCCAGTCCTCCACCATCACGCCGATCACGTTGGGGGTGACCTCCAGACCCTTTTTCAGGTTGCCGTTGTTGTCGTAGCTTTCGCTGTACAAGACCAGCTTATCCTTCATCATATCCACAAAGGGCTTTTTGGGGTTGCCCATGGCGTCGGTCTGGTACCGATCCACATAGTTATTGCGTTTTTTCTTGGTATCTCGGAAGGAATACGCCACATTGGCGCCCGCCACCATGCTGTAATCCTTTTTGCTGTCCGCAAAGGAGGTGCCGTCGCTCAATTTATAGCCCAACGCTTCAAAGGCATCGGGGTAGATGCCGATGATATTGGTATAGGCCGCATAGCGCCCGTTGCGGGATTTCAGCCGGAAGCTGACCCGGCTGCTGTAAAACGGGGTAGCGATCTGCACATTATCCATCGCCTGTATCTGGGAGAGGGCTTTATCGTCCAGCTTGGCGTTCCCTCCGCCGTAATTGTAGACATTGATGATGGTAAGATCGCCCCACTCTTGCAGCATCTGCATCATGGATTCCCGCGCGCCGATGCCGAGTGAGACCATCAGTATGATGGCGCACACGCCGATGACAACGCCGATGACGGTCAGGGCGGTACGCACCCGGCGGCGGGTCAGGTTTCGCAGGCAGACGTTCAGAAGGTCAGATATCCTCATCTTCTTCTACGCTCTCCTTTTTATTTTTACGCAGCTTCAGGTACACAAATACGCCGGCAGCCACTACCACCACACCGCCGATGACCCAGAACCACGGGAAGCCCGCAGGCTCTTCCATGCCGGGGTCCATGCCGGGGTCGTCGGGATTTTGGGGGCCGACAGGGCCTTGGGGGCCCCATGCGTCCTCGTAGCTGGTCACCTTCGTGGTAAAGGGCACCGAAACGGTGCGCTGGTTCATGTTGGTATCCTCGTAGGTGATGATAACCTCGCCCACCAGCTCGCCCTTTTCATTCCCGGTGATGTAGAAATCGGCGCTGGAGGCGGTGCCGGAGGCCAGGTTGCCCAGATACTGCTCCTCGCCGTTATTGGAAAGCCCTTCGCAGTTCAGCTTGGCGGAAAGATTGTAGATCTCGGTGCGGCTCTTATTGACGAAATTGACCGAAAGGTTATTTTCCTCGCCCATGAAGATCTCCTGGGACAGGTCGATGCCGGTCACGGTAAAGCGGTCCACCTGCAGCACCGGCATACTGATGCTCTCGGTGGTCTTGGCGTTGCGGCGGATGCCGTTATCGAGATAGTCATAGGTGAAGTCCACCGTCATGGAATGGGACTGCGCCGCAGCATTGGATTTTACCGTCACATTCACCGTCTTGGTGATGGTGCCCTCGGCCGCCAGCGATTCAATATAGAAGGAATTGGAGCTGCTGGTCAGCATCATGGCATCGGGCAGGGTCATGGTCACCATCATGTTTTCCACCGCCATGGTCTTGCTGGTATTGCGGAAGGTCATGGTGATATTGCGGGTCTCACCGGCCACCAGGTCGCCCTTGCCGTAGCTGTAGCTGCTGATGATGACATAGGGCTGGGCCGCGGTGGTCTCGGTGTCGGGTTTTTCATCGTCCGGCTTGGTGGGGATGATGGTGGCGTTATCGATCTTGCAGGTTACAATAGCATTGTAGTTGCCCTGGGTAATGATAAGCTTCAGGGTGTTATCGCTGCCGCCCACATAGTATACGCCGGTCAGCTGGATTTCCATACCTTTATCGGTGCTGCCTACTGTCCATTTTTCAATTTCAGCACCGGCGCCGGAGCCAGCCAGGAAGCTGCTGTCGCCGGGGGTGGTAACAGAGAAATTATTCTTGCTGTAGCCGGTGGAGCTGCAAAGCTTCAAAAAGTCATTGTCAGTAACATACAGGGTCAAATCAACATAGTTGCCCTTTACGATCTCAGAGCTGGGATTGACCTTATCCGCAGGGGAACCGGGATATTTGGTGTACTTTTTGTTATTGGCCATGTCCTTGTGGTACATCTGCCAGTAGTAGCTGCCGCTGCAAATAGCATCCAGCCGGAAGCTGTCAGCGGTCTTTTCGCCGCCCAGGGTGCTCTTGGCCTGGAATACAGGGGTGATGGTTGTGTTGCCGGTAATATTAATTTCACCGAAATCAGCAACAGCTTGTGCCTCAGCATTGCCTACTTTATATGTAGCACTGACAAATTCATAGCCGGGGGCAGCATTAAAAGCAACTTTAACTTTTGTCACATCATCGAGAAGTGTTTTGGATTTAGTAGTACTGTTAAGAGTGCAAGTTGCAGTCCCGGTACTTCCTTCTTTTGCTGTATTATATGTAAGCGTAATGCTGCCGTGCTCCAAAGAACCATCAGTGGCAGAAACAGTATAGGACGGTTCAGTCGCCATCGCTACGGTGCTCAGCACCATGGCCAGCACCAGAATAAATGTCAGGATCTTGCTCATCTTTTTCACGGTCATACTCCTCCTTGGCCGGCGGCCAGTGTGTTATCGGTAAATTGCAGGGTCTCCGGCAGCTCCTCGGCAGGGGCGGCAGGAGGGTCTTGGATCGCCTTGGCATGGCGGTGGTCCTCATTGGAAATGATGCGTCCATCCGAGATGGTCACGATGCGGTCGCAGTATTCTGCCAGGCTGCGGTCATGTGTCACCAGTATGATCGTGGTGCCCTTTTCCCGGGCAAACCGCAGGAACATCTCCATGACCTCTTTGGTCGTTTTGGTATCCAGGTTGCCGGTGGGTTCATCGGCAAATACCACCTCAGGATTGGTAACAAAGGCGCGGGCAATGCCCACGCGCTGCTGCTGGCCGCCGCTCATTTCATTGGGACGGTGGTCCATGCGCTCGCCCAGTCCCACCTGCTTTAGCATTTCACGGGCGGCTTCCTCACGCTTTTTGCGGGACACCCGGCGGAACATCAGCGGCATGGCCACATTTTCCACAGCGGTCATCCCCTGAATGAGATTGTAGGACTGGAACACAAATCCGATGTGCTTCTGCCGGAACACCGCCAGCTGCTTTTCGCTCATCTTGGAGATCAGCTCTCCCTTGATTTTTACCGTGCCGCGGGTGGGCTTTTCCAGCCCGGCCAGCTGGTTCAGCAGGGTGGATTTACCACTGCCGGAGGTACCCAGTATACAGCACACCTGCCCCTGCTCGATGGTCAGGTCGATATTATCAAGAGCGACTACCTTTTCATCGCCGGTCCGGTACACCTTGCGGAGATTTTTGGTCTCCACCATGTATTGCACATTTTTTCCCCCTCTCGCAGAAAAATCATATTTCACTAAAATAAGTGTACAGTTTGATGGATTTTATTGCATCCAAAAACAAAAAATGCAGAAAAACTTTGCAGCAAACTGTACTACTGGAGCTAATACAGTCAGCATACCATTTTGCCCCTATATAGTCAACGCAGTTCACGGTGAATTCATAAAATATTAAAGAACACAAAAAAGCTCCCGCACCTGTTACAGTGCGGGAGCTCCTGGTAAAACTGTTTCCTGCGGCCGTTTGCAGCCGGCGCAGGAGCTTGGGGAATGAGCCGAAGGGAAAAGAAAATGAGGACAAAACGAAAAAGTATAAAGAAGGATGAAGATAAGGAGGAGAAAGAAAAAACTTCGGCCGGGCTGTGCGCCCTTATTTATTCCACACCTTTATCATATACGGCCAATGTGATGGCTGTGTGAAGAAATCAGGAAAAATCGGAATGATTTTCTTCACTTTCGGCGGTTAAAGCGGCATCGGGCGGCAGCAGCGGCAGCCGGAACCAGAAATCGCTGCCCTCGCCCAGGGTGCTGGCTACGCCGTATTCGGCGCCGTGGGCCTCCAGCACGCCCTTTACAATGGAAAGTCCCAGCCCGGCCCCCACGGTGGAGCGGCGGTGGTTTTTATCCACCTTGTAGTAGCGGTCCCACACATAGGGCAGGCTCTCGGCCGGAATGCCTTCGCCGTGGTCGATGACCTCCACCTTCACAGTCCCATTCTCGATGGTCTGGCGCACCAGTACGGCCCGGTCGGCCCCGGCATAGTTGATGGCGTTATTGATGAGATTATACAGCACTTGGGTCATGCGCAGCCGGTCGGCCATCACCATGGCGTCGCCGTCCGCTTCCAGCGTGATGGCGTAGCCGTCATGCAGCACCAGCTTGGCGTACCGCCCCATAATGCCGCGGATCATCTTGGTGAGATTGAGCGGCTCCGGTTCGGGGGTCTGCGCGCCACTTTGTAGCCGGGAAAGATTCAGCAAATCATTGACCAAATCAGTCAGCCGGCGGGCCTCATCTATGATGATCTGCACATTTTCCGGGGTATTTTCACCCGGCAGATCGCGCATTACCTCGGCATAGCCGGTAATCATGGTCAGCGGGGTGCGCAGGTCGTGGCTCACATTGGCGATGAACTCCTGCCGCAGATGTTCCACCTTGCTCAGCTCCCGGCTGGCATAGTTCAGGGTGTCGGCCAGCTCGGTGACCTCCCGGTAGGTGCCGCCGGTAAACTGCGTGCCGTAATCGCCGGTGGCCAGCTGCTTGGCGCTTTTGGTAATGCGGGTGATGGGACGGGAGATCATGGAGGAAAGCAGCAGCACCAGCAGGATGGAAAACGCCGTCATGATGACCGTGATGATGACCAGCTGGGCCCGCAGTGTTTCCACCGTGGTATTGATGGGCGTGATGGTGGCATCCACCATGACCATGACCGGCTCGGCGCCTTCGTCCTCTCCGCGCGTGGTCAGAATGCCGTACAGCAGCTGCTCGGTGGAGGCGGCCTGGGCGGTTGCTTTGCTCTGCATGGCGGGGGAAAGCTCCAGGAGCTGATAGTTTTCCAGCACGGTGCCGCCGTTTTCCTGCGCCTGCCGGAACAGCAGCGCCGCCTGATCGGTAAGCAGCATGTGCAGGATGCAGGAGGGCTGGTTGCCGGAGGTCAGTACCGGGGTGCCGTCCTCCCGCACGATGTGGACACAGATGAGATCCTGGCGGGTCAGACGGTTCACCTCGGTGTAAAAGTTCTCATCATTGATGCTGGCGGCTACTTCCTCGGCGGTATTTTTAATGGAGCTGGTCTTGATGGATTTGTAGAAGCTCTCCAAAAAGACGATCTGCAAAAGCCACAGCAGCATCAGCAGCAGCGCCACGAACATAGCAAAGCTGCCCACCAGTCTCCAGCGGATGCCCAGGTGGGAAAAACGGCTTTGCTTATGCTGCGGGGCAGGGGAGGACTCAGTTGGCGTCTCCGTCTGCATCGCTTTCCGGCTCTGCCACAGTTTCAAAGCGGTACCCAACTCCTCTTAGCGTGATAATGCACCGGCTGTACCGGCCCAGGCTCTTGCGCAGCAGCTTTACATGGGTATCCAGCGTGCGGTCGTCGCCGTAAAAATCATAGCCCCACACATCGTGGATCAGCCGCTCGCGGGTCAGGGCCACGCCGCGGTTGCGCACCATATAGAAAAACAGGTCGTACTCCTTGGGAGACATCTCTATGCGCTGCTCGTCAATGAAAACCAGCCGCGCGGTAAAATCCACCGTCAGCCCCTCAAAAACAAAACGGTTGTTTTCCTCGCCGCCGCTGCGCTTGATGATGGCGGCCACCCGCATCATCAGCTCCTTGGGGGAAAAGGGCTTGACCACATAGTCATCGATCCCCAGCTCGAAGCCGTGGATGCGGTCATATTCTTCGCCGCGGGCGGAAAGCATGATGATGGGCGTGCGGTTGTATTTGCGGATTTCGCGGCAGGCGGAAAAGCCGTCCAGCTCCGGCATCATCACATCCATGATGATGAGATCGAACGGCTCGGTGCGGCACAGGTCGATGGCCTCCATGCCATTGGCGGCCTCGGTGACCCGGTAGCCCTCGAATACTGCGTATTTTTTAATGATCTCGCGGATCTTGGCTTCGTCATCCACGACCAGGATGTGATACATGGCGGTTACCTCCTTTGGGGGTGCAGGCTGGCATTCGGGCGGCCCCGTGCCTGGCTCCGCCGGGCTGGGGCGCCCCCCTGCGGGGGGGCGCCCTTCGGGAGCCTTCGGCTCCCGCGCGGGGCCGCCCGAACCCGGCTTCCTGCAATGTCCATGGTTATTATAGCATACTCTCCCGCGCCGATGCTATAACCTTTACGAAATGTTAATATCTTTCCTCTTGCGTTCGTCCCGTTTTGCGCTAAAATAAGATTAGAAATCCCCGACCGACCGGTCGGTCGGAACATCTATCCCCCGGAAATGGAGAATCCTCTATGCTGTCTCGTCTCAGTGTCAAAAAGCCCATGACCGTATTCGTCTGCGTGGTGCTGGTGCTTATCCTCGGTGTCATGTCTTTCATCAATATGACCACCGACCTCCTGCCGAATATGGATCTGCCCTATGCCATCGCCTATACCACCTACATCGGCGCCAGTCCGGAGCAGGTGGAGCAAAGCGTGACCAAAACGCTGGAAAGCGCCCTGGCTACCACCAGCGGCGTCAAGAATATCACCAGTATCTCGCAGGAAAATGTCAGTATCGTGGTGCTGGAATTTGAGGAAGGCACCGGCATGGATTCCGCCATGATCGAAATGAACGCCAGCCTTGATCAGATCGCCGACTCCCTGCCCGAGGCCGCCGGCAGCCCGGTGCTCATGAAGATCAATCCCGATATGCTGCCCATCATGGTATTGGCGGTGGATAGCGATAATATGGCCCGGGAGGAGCTTTCTCAGTTTACCTCCTCCACCGTCATCCCGGCACTGGAGCGGGTGGATGGCGTGGCGTCCGTTTCCGGCAGCGGTCTGGTGGAAAGCCAGATCCGTGTGGAGCTGGATCAAGCCAAAATCGATGAGCTGAATGACAAGGTACTGGCGGCCATTGATAGCTCCCTGGCCGATGCCGAAAAGCAGCTCAAGGATTCTCGCAGGCAGATCAACGACGCCAAAAAGAAGCTGGAGGAGCAAAGCGGCACCGCCTATGCCCAGCTGGTGGCCGCTGCCCAGCAGCTGGCCGATGCCAAGGATCAGGCCTCCCTCGGCTCCACCCTCACCTCGGCGGAGGTCAAGGCCATTCAGGCCGTGCTGGCCCAGTACGATAACATGGTAAATCTGCGCGATAGCTACAATGCCAGTGAAGATTACGCCCGTACTCATCTTTCCGCTGTAAAATATGCCGAGCTGCAATCTCTGCAGCTTACCCGCACCCAGCTGCGTGCCCAGCTGAGAGCCGCCCAAGCCTCGCTGGAGACCGCCGAAGCCGCCCTCAAGGAGATCGGCAGCAGTGAAGCCGCCCTGCAGCAGGATGTGACCAATGCCAAGGATGCGCAGGAAGCCGCGCAAACCGCCTACAAAGAAGCGCGGGACGGCGCACCGGAGCGTCTCAAGGACGATCCCGGCTGGCAGGACCTGCTGCGGCAGGAGCAGGAAAAGCAGGCGGAGGTGGACGACCTCCAGGCACAGCTGGAGAAGGACCCCGATAATACCGGGCTGCAAGCCCAGCTCAATACCGCCGAAGCCGAGCTTGCCGCCATCCAGGCGGCGCAGACCGCCTACCTTACCCGCAATGACCCGCAAACCGTTGCCGCCGCGGAAAAGCTCTCGGCTGCCGAGGAGGAGGTGACCCGCGCCAACGCCCGGCTGGAGACCTTCCGGCAGGCCACCGAGGCGAAGGCGGAGGCCGAGAAGGCCATCGCCGACGCCACCAAAGCCATCGAGGAAAACACCGCAGAGATCATTGCGCTGCTGGGCGAGGCCGAGGGCAAGAAGTGGATCGAAAGCCACGATAAGGTGCAGGATGACTACGGCACCATTACCGAGCTGAACGCCGCCATCGATGCGCTGGCGCCCCGCATCCCGCAGCTAAAAAAGGAACTGGAAACCGCTCAGTCCAGCCAAAAGGAGCTGGACGCCGCTCTTTCGCAGCTGGATAAGGCGCAGAGCCAGCTGGAGACCGGCAAGCTGGAGCTTTCTCAGCAGCTCATTCTGGCCACCCTGCAATTACAGCAGGCCGAACAGGCCCTGGATGAAGCCGAGGAGCAGTTCCGCCAGCAGCGGGATGCCGCCTACAAGGCCGCCGGGCTGGACGGCATTCTCACCCAGTCCGCCGTTTCGCAGCTGCTCATGGCGCAGAACTTCTCGATGCCCGCCGGCTATATCCAAAGCGCCGAGGGGCAGAATGCCCTCAAGGTCGGCGATAAATTTACCAGTCTGGAGGAGCTGCAGAACTGGGTGCTCTTCCAATACGATGTCGGCGATGTGGGGGAGATCCGCCTGACCGATATCGCCACTGTCCGCCTGGCGGATAACGCCGAGGAGCTGTACGCCAAAATAAACGGCAATGACGGTGTGCTGCTCACGGTACAAAAGTCCTCCATCGCTTCCACCTCCGGTGCCTGCGATAATCTCTATGCCGCCATGGCCCAGCTGGAGGAAAAATACGAGGGTCTGCACCTCACCGCCCTCAGCGATCAGGGCCAGTACATCGATCTGGTCATCAGCTCGGTGCTGGAAAATCTGCTGTTCGGCGCGCTGCTGGCCGTCATTGTCCTCATGCTGTTCCTGCGGGACTTCCGCCCCACTATCATTGTGGCGCTCAGTATCCCCATCAGTCTGCTTTTGGCGGTGGTGCTTATGCACTTCACCGGTGTCACCCTCAATATCATCTCCCTTTCAGGCCTTGCCCTTGGCGTCGGCATGCTGGTGGATAACAGCATCGTTGCCATCGAGAATATCTACCGTCTGCGCCAGCTGGGCTACAATGCCGCCACGGCGGCGGTTCACGGCTGCCGCCAGATTGCCGGGGCTATCACCGCCAGCACCCTTACCACTGTCTGCGTATTTGTGCCCATCCTGTTCACCAGCGGCCTTACCCGGCAGATCTTCGCCGATATGGGCCTGACCATCGCCTATTCACTGGGTGCCAGTCTGCTGGTCGCCCTTACCTTGGTGCCCGCCCTTTCGGGCAAAATATTGACCCGCGATACCGCAGGGGAAAAGCCCAACCGTCTCCTGAACCGCATGATAGCGGGCTACGAAAACCTTCTGCGGAAAGTACTGCGGCACAAGGCTCCTGTTCTGCTGGGCGCGGTGGCGCTGCTTATTGCCAGCGCGGTGCTGGCGGTCAGCATGGGCACCGCCTTTATGCCGGAAATGGATAGCCCACAGGTGTCGGTCTCCATCGAGATGCCGGAGGACGCCACCCAAAGCGAAACATGGGCCATGTGCGATACCGTCCTGGAGCGGATCCTTACCGTGGATGGGGTGGATACCGTCGGCGCCATGGAGGGCCAGAGCATGATGAGCATGGGCGGCAGCAGCCTGTCCATCTATGTGCTGCTGGGTGATGACCGCAGCGATTCCAGCCAGGAGATCGCCAAAAAGATCGAGGAAGCCTGCGCCGATCTGGACTGCACCGTTTCCGCCAACGGCTCCACCATGGATATGAGTATGATGACCGGCGGCAGCGGTATTCAGCTGGCCGTCACCGGCGATGATATGGATGCCCTGCGGGCCGCCGCCACCGACCTGGCCAAAACCCTTTCCGCCGTGGAAGGGGTCGCTTCGGTCAGTGATGGGCAGGAGGACAGCAGCACCGAGGTGCGCATCACCGTGGATAAAGCCAAAGCCGCCGAGTACAACCTGACGGTCGCGCAGGTCTACCAGCAGGTGGCCGCCGCCGTTCTCTCCCAAACCACCGCCACCAATATCACCGTAAACGGCAGTGACCTGCCGGTTGTGGTCGTCCCCGATAGCGCCGGTATCACCACCCGGGAAACGCTGGAGGAGCTCCGCCTGACCGGTACCAAAAACCAGGAGGAATGCGAGGTCCGCCTTTCCGAGATCGCCGCAGTGACCGAGGCCGCGTCCGCTTCCGCCATCCACCGTGAAAATCAGGCCCGTACCGTCACCGTCACCGCCCAGATCGCCGATGGCTACAACATCGGCCTGGTGAGCCGTGAGGTGGAAAAGCTGCTGGCCGATTATGAGATGCCGGAGGGCTGCTCCTTTGACGTGGGCGGCGAGTCCGGCAACGTCAACAAGATGACCAATGAGATGGTGCAGTGGCTGGCACTGGCCCTGCCGTTCGTCTATCTGGTCATGGTGGCACAGTTCCAGAGCCTGCTGTCCCCGTTCATCGTGCTGTTTACCATCCCGCTGGCCTTTACCGGCGGCCTGCTGGGAATGCTGCTCACGGGCCAGCAGCTGACCATGATCTCTCTGATGGGCTTCATCGTCCTGATGGGTACCGTCGTCAACAACGGCATCGTCTTTGTGGATTACGCCAACGGGCTGCGGCTGGAGGGGATGGAACGCGCCGAAGCGCTGGTACAGACCGGCCGCGACCGCATTCGCCCCATCCTCATGACTGCCATGACCACCATTTTCGGCCTGGCTACCATGGCGCTGGGCCTGGGCGCTGGCGGCGATATGCTGCAGCCCTTGGCCATCGTTACCATCGGCGGCCTGACCTACGCCACTCTGCTTACTCTGTTCATTGTCCCCGCCATTTACGATATTTTCCTAAAGAAAGACCCCAAGAAAGTTGTCATCGAGGAGGTAGAAGAGGTATGAACTTGCCGGAGAAAAAGGCCGCGGTGTTCCGTGCGGTATTAAAGCTGCTGCGGCAGGGCCGTCCGCTGGGAGATCTGAAGGTTTCTGAGATCGCCGAAGCCGCTGGCATCGGCAAAGGCACTGTGTACGAGTATTTCCCCTCCCGGGAGGAGCTGCTGCGGGATGCCATGCAGTACAGCAGGGCCCAGGGCTTCCAGGAACTGTACGCCGCCATTTCCGGCGCCGAGGGCTTTGAAGCCCGCTGGAAGGTCATCGAGATCACCGCCCGCCAGCTGCTGGAGTGCAGCTCCGTTTTCTTTTCACAGGTGCCCTCCATGGGGTTTCCGCAGGCCGCCCTGTATGATATCTGCGGCGGTCCGCAGGAGCGTGCCGATACCCGCCGCATGATCGGGGAGATCATGAACTGCCTGACCACTGCCGCGGTGGAGGAGGGCCTGGCCCCCCGTATGCCGGAGCCGGAATACCTTTCCATGGTCGGAGAGGGCTGTATTTCCGGCTTTCTGCTGCGCTGTGCCCTCTCGGAGGGCCGGCAGGAGGAAATAGCCGCGGCCCTGGCCGATACCCGCAAGCTCTATATTGCCGCCCTGCAGTGATTTTGGTTTCTGCAGGGGGCCGGCTCGGGGCGCAGTCCGACCCATCCTGCGGATGGGTCCAGCGGACAAATGTCCGCTGCGGCGATGCTTTGCATCGCCGGGGCTGCGCCCCGCCCGCCTGCGGCCCGTACCGCCTTAGGCGCCCCACCCGCAAAGAGATTTGCACTCTTTCTCATTTTGCGGTATGATAGGGCCAGAATAAGCATGTGAACCCCAAGCCCCCAAAAAGAGAAGGGAGGACGCCCCCGATGAAACGCTGTCTAATGCTTCTGCTGCCGGTAATTTTGCTGCTGGCGGGCTGCGGCCATGCCCCGCAGGAAAACGAATCGCTGGAATCCATGACCGCACCCATGACGGCGGATCATTCCCAGTGGCAGCAGGAGCCGTATTATATCCTGCAGTTCAATGTCGATTCCGTCATCAGCAATGCCCCCAATGTCACCGCCACCGCTTCCCGGGTCATCATCTCCCAGGGGGGCACCTACCTGCTCAGCGGTACTTTGCAGGATGCCCAGCTCACCGTGGAGATCCCGGCGGGGGAAACGGCCCGGCTGGTGCTGTGCGGGGTGGATATGCACTGTGAACGGGGCCCGGTCATCTACTCCAATGGCGGCGGCACCGTGGTGCTGCTGCTGGAGAACGGCACCGAAAATACCCTCTCCGATGGCAAAAGCTATCTCTATTCCGGCAGCAAGGTGCGGGAAGCCGCCATCAGCGTGGAGGGCGACCTGCTCATCACCGGCGGGGGCAGCCTTTCGGTGGAGGCCATCCACAATGACGCCCTGCGCAGCGAAAGCACCCTGGTCGTTGCGGAGGGCACTTTGGAGATCACCGCCTGGCGGGACGGACTGGTTGCCGGGCAGGAGCTGCAGATCAGCGGCGGACAGCTTTCCATCGCCTGCGGCCGCACCGGCCTTTCGGCCAGTTCCGCCAAATCCGGGCAGGGCAGCGTGACGCTGGCAGGGGGCACAGTGGCCCTCATCTGCGGCGGGGACGGCATCACGGCGGCCGGGAGCCTTTCGGCCACGGCAGGGGAGTACCACATCACCACCGGCGGCGGCAGCGGCAACGCCAGTTATGGCGAGACCGCCGAAAAATGGGGCCTGTGGGGCGGTCTGCCCCAGCAGCAGCCCACCGAAAAACAGCCCATCATCAACCGGGAGCAGATCGTGAGCGATAGCGCGCGGGGCCTTTCCGCCGGCAAATCCCTGGCGCTTTCCGGCGGTACCTTTACGCTGGATTGCAGCGATGCCGCCCTCTATTCCGTGGGAAGCACCAAGCTGTCCGGCAGCCGTGTCACCATTTCCGGCGGCGATACTGCCATCACCACCCAGCAGCTCACCCTTTCCGCCGGAGATGTTTCCATTCTCACCGCCCGCCGCGGTGCTGTGGCGGAGGATATGACCCTTTCCGGCGGCAGCCTGTCCATTACCGCCGCGGAGGAGGGCATGACCCTCTCCGGCGGGTATGATAAATCCGAGAGCGACCCCGCCGCTGACCTGCGCAAAATGACCGTGACCGGCGGCAGCCTTTCCATCTGCGCCGGGACCCATGCATTGGATATCGGCGGATCACTGTTCCAGTCGGGCGGCAGTCTGCTGCTCGGCTCCGGCCGGGAGCAGAACCCCCTGCGGGCTGCCACGGCCCATATTAGCGGCGGCACCCTGCTGGCGGCCGGCCCCCTCCCGGAGGAGCCGCAGCTGTATACCAGCCTGCCCCGCATCAGCGTGGAGCTGTGGCTGACCGGCGGCCGGCCCCTGACCGTCACGGCGGCGGAAGAGAGTACCCCCATGCTCTCCTTCACACCGGAAACCTCGGTCGGTTATGTTACTCTCATCAGCGATGCCCTGGAGAAAGATACCACCTACTATCTCGTCTCCGGCAGCGCCCGTATCGGCCTTTCCCCGGTCTGAACGGCGTGCCAGACACCACAAGACCTGCAAAATTCCCTCCATAAATTTTAGTACGCAAAACACGGCAAAAATCCCTGCTTCCCGGCAGGGATTTTTGAGATTTTTATTTAACTGACTAAATTGTCATTTCAATATGCGACAATAATTGTATGAATGCTCATGTACGGTAGAGAAGCACAAAGCAAAACAAGGATAGCCAGCCCTGC
>OLWL01001022.1_pt1 | contig 16526 bp, 9 predicted proteins | sample 1674151 | NCBI WGS metagenome assembly OLWL01 (sample SAMEA103958148, study PRJEB25191) | human gut metagenome
AGCTTCTTGCTTGTCTGGGATATAAGAGAGAACCTGGAATTGATTATGAAGAATATATATTAGAAATAACTGCACAGGATGCGAATCTTAAGAATATGGGACTTGAGAAAGCAGTGCAGACAATCCTTGCGGTCAGATTTGGTAATGTAAAATGTGTTGACAAAGCTGACATAACTGGGATAATAAATACTATAAGACAGGTGCGAAGTTACGCACTTAAGAAAGCCAGAGGATTGAAGAAGCTTGTAGTATGTTTAATTTAGAAGAAGAGCTTAAGAAACTCCCGGCAAAACCGGGAGTTTATATTATGCATGATAAGTGGGACAATATAATATATATAGGTAAGGCGAAGATTTTAAAGAATCGTGTAAGGCAGTATTTCCAGAGCAGCAGGAATAAGTCTGCCAAGATTGTGCAGATGGTGTCACATATTCAGTACTTTGAGTATATTATCACAGATTCTGAACTTGAGGCGCTTGTTTTGGAGTGCAATCTTATCAAGGAGCACAGGCCTAAGTACAATACCATGCTAAAGGATGACAAGAGTTATCCTTTTATTAAGATTACCGTTGGTGAAGAGTATCCAAGGGTACTTTTTGCAAGAAAGATGAAGCATGGAGCAGGTAAGTATTTCGGTCCTTACACTTCTGCGGCAGCAGTCAAGGACACTATTGAACTTCTATGCAAACTGTATAAGGTAAGAACCTGTAACAGAAATCTGCCTAAAGATGAGGGCAAGGACAGGCCGTGTCTTAATTATCATATCGGACAGTGTGATGCACCATGTCAGGGATATGTAAGCGGCGAGGAATACAGAAGAAGAATTGATGAGGTTGTAGCTTTCTTAAATGGTGATTACAAGAAGATTATGGACAAGAGTTCAACTTTCTGGAAATATGGGCGTGATTGCTTGCTACAACGAGAAAAATTCATTTGAATTAATTGGAGAAATTAAAGATAATAGCGATATCGAATTATACAGGAAAAAGTTTAGAAAAGAATTATCAGATATTTTAGCGATCCTTGATATAATGATTGATTGTTGCTAAGGGATGATTCGGAATTTAATGTATTATAGAAAACTAGTAAAAGAATCTGTTACACTTATATTTGAAAACAGTCCGAGAGAGTTGAAGGAGAAGCAATTTTTTAATACATATGTCCATATTGGGAAAACAAAATGCAATACCGGATTGGGGTTGGATATGCTTCAGGAATAGTATATCATCTCGTTTGACGAATTTGAGGAAAGTTACTATTCTAAAGGTGAAAAGAAAAAGAAGGAGAATAGACGCTTTATGGAGAATGAATGCAATATAGAGAATAAGATCAGAATGAATTACCGGCATCTCACACAACTTCTTATCTCCCGACACCTCACCATCACCACCATGGAATCTGCCACCTCAGGGCAGATTGCATCCCTCATCACCGACACGGAAGGTTCCTCGGCAGTGCTGAAAGGTGCATTTATCACCTACTGCAATGAGGCGAAGATCATGCAGGGAGTTCCGGCGGAAATCATAGATAAGTACACAGTATACTCAAAGGAAACTGCAGGTTCAATGGCGCAGGCGTGTAGAAAGGCGTATAATGCGAATATAGGGATCGGCGTGACTGGAACCATGGGCAATGTTGATCCGGCGAATCCGAACGCTTCAGTTCCGGGGCAGGTATACTTTGCTATAGACATAGATGGCGATGTGGAAGCATATTATGTGGAGCTTCCACCTCAGCCGACAAGGCTTGCGTACAAGCTGGCTGTGGCGGAGAAGATTTATGAGGAGCTTGTTAAGAGACTGGAATAATATAACGATTGTCAAAGGATGAATAAATGTTATATCTCATATCCGACATCCACGGAGATGTCATGTCATTCAGAAAAATGTTGAAAAAGATAAGCTTTGATCCAGCCGTGGACCACATGATAGTCATGGGAGACATATTTGACTGGAACGATGAGGGAATTTCTCTTCTTGAGTTTATGTCGGACTATCTTGTGGATGGTTCCATGCAGCTCATAAAGGGTAATCATGAACTGTTTGCCCAGATGTACATAGAGGGAAGCATGTCAGAGAGACAGTGGATCATATTCGGCGGTGGTGGCACTATCAGGGATATCAAGAAGCTTAATGTGGATGATCAGATGAAACTGCATGGGTTTCTTGCACATCTGCCACATTACACAGAGATACATTCGCCAAAGTACGGAGTTTGTGTTGTCACCCATCCGGGCATTCATTGTGGTTCATACATCAGAAATGCTGATAGAACGATCAATATCACTGAATCTATAACGAATGCCGTGAGAAGAGATGAATACAGATTTCTCATCTCACCTGATATCCACAATGTTCCTTTTTCAGATAAAAAAGCATTTGACAGGTATGTGTTCTGCGGACATGTGACGACGAACAGACTCAATGAAGATCATTCATATAACGCTTATGTGACACCTTACTATATGGATCTCGACTGCGGAAATGGGGAGAGAAACAGGGGCGGAAAGCTGGCGTGCTACTGTGTGGATGAGAACAGTGCAATATATGTTTGATAAATTTTTTAAAATTAGGGGTTGATTTTTGAAAGAATATGGAGTATTTTATATTCAACAATTAGATGATACGAAATGGACAAAGGTGTTCTCAAGAAGGAGGACACCTTTCTCTTTTTTTGAGGATACGTTAAGGATTCATTTTAATCAGGAAAAGGAGTAGTAATTATGATGAACAAAATTTCGGCCGTATTTGGCTCACACGTATTCTCAGATCAGGTCATGAGAGAGAGACTTCCAAAGGCAGTTTACAAGTCACTCAAGGCGACTATTGACAAGGGCGAGCCTCTCGATACATCAATCGCAGATTCAGTTGCAGCAGCCATGAAGGAATGGGCAATGGAGCTTGGTGCAACACATTATACACATTGGTTCCAGCCACTTACAGAGACAACAGCAGAGAAGCACGATTCATTCGTAAGCACAGTCGGTGATGGCGGTGTTATCCTCCAGTTCACAGGCAAGGAGCTCATTAAGTCAGAGCCGGATGCTTCATCATTCCCTTCAGGCGGTCTTCGTGAGACATGCGCAGCAAGAGGATATACAGCATGGGATTGTACATCACCTGCATTTGTAAAGACAACAGATGAGGGAACATGTATCCTCTGTATCCCGGCAGCATTCACATCATATACAGGAGAGTCACTTGACTACAAGACACCTCTTCTCCGTTCAATGGATGCCATCAGCAAGGAAGCCCTTAAGGCTCTTGCAATGTTCGGCAACACAACAGCCAAGAAGGTTACTTCATCAGTTGGTCCTGAGCAGGAGTACTTCCTGATAGATAAGAAGAAATTTGCAAAGAGAACAGATCTTAAGCTCTGCGGACGTACACTTTTCGGAGCAATGCCTCCAAAGGGACAGGAGCTTGATGATCAGTATTTCGCAGCGATCAAGGATAAGATCGCATCATACATGACAGAGTTGAACGAGGAGCTGTGGAAATACGGCATCCTTGCAAAGACACAGCACAATGAGGTTGCACCTGCACAGCATGAGCTTGCACCAATCTTCTCAACAACCAACATCGCCACAGATCAGAACCATCTGGTTATGGCAACCATGAAGAAGATCGCTGCAAAGCATGACCTTGAGTGCGTACTCCATGAGAAGCCATTTGCCGGTGTAAATGGTTCAGGTAAGCACAACAACTGGTCGATCTCAACAGACGAGGGCGAGAATCTCATCGATCCAGGTAAGCATCCTGAGACAAATCTCCAGTTCCAGTTCTTCCTGGCAGCGGTTCTGGCAGCAGTAGACAACAACGCTGAGCTTCTGAGACTTTCTGCATCATCAGCAGGAAACGATCACAGACTTGGAGCTAACGAGGCACCTCCAGCAATCATCTCAGCATTCCTTGGAGAGCAGCTCCAGTCGATCGTTGAGCAGATCATCGAGAAGGGTGAGGCTACAGAGTCCCCAAAGGGCAAGACATATGTATCAGGTGCATCAACACTTCCTACATTTACAATGGATGCCACAGATAGAAACAGAACATCACCATTTGCATTCACAGGTAACAAGTTCGAGTTCAGAATGGTTGGTTCAACACAGTCCATCGCATTCCCAATGATGGTACTTAACACAATAGTTGCAGATCAGATCAAGAAGATGACAGATGAGCTTGAGGGTGCAGACGATTTCGAGACAGCATGCAAGGCACTCATCAGAAGAGAACTCACAGCACATCAGAGAATCATCTTCAATGGCAACGGTTACTCAGATGAGTGGGTTGAGGAGGCAGCAAAGCGTGGTCTTCCAAATATCAAGTGCATGGTTGATGCTGTTCCTTATCTTGCAGCAGATAAGAGCGTTAAGATCTTCGAGAACCTTGGAGTTATGGATAAGGCAGAGCTTGAGGCGAGAGCTGATGTAATGCTTGAGAACTATGCAAAGAAGATCAACATCGAGGCACTCACCATGATAGAGATGTCTAATGAGGAGATCATCCCTGCAGTTATGGAATATCAGGCAGAGCTTGCAAAGGGCGCAGCTGAGATCAAGGCTCTCGGAATTGATCCTACAGTTCAGGTATCACTTCTGAACACCATCTCAGAGAAGCTCACAGAGCTCAAGAGCGCTACAGTAGCCCTTGAGGAGCTGGTTGCAAAGGCATCAGATTACGAGGGAGATACAGAGGCCTGGGCTAAGTATTTCCACAACACAGTATTTGCAGCATTTGACACAGTGAGAAAGCCTGCTGATGAACTTGAGAAGGAACTTCCAAAGACAGCTTGGCCATTCCCAACATACGAGCAGCTGTTATTCGAGCAGTAAAACATAGATTGAGTTTGCTAATCCTACTAAATTCTATATAAAATAGCTTAGAGGCATCCTGTCTGCGGTATCGCAGGCGGGGTGCTTTTTGCGCGTTAAAATCCCGTCAAGCGCGCACATGCGAGAGCTTGCTCGCGGCATGTAGCGCATTTGACGGGATGACGCGACATGAACACGAAGGCCGACAGGCCGGAGTGTGAATGCCGCGCAGAATTGCGGGAGCACGAAGTGCGGAGCAATACTGGAATAACGCGCAAAGCGCGAGAGAAGTGCGAAGCAATTCGGTATTAACGCGCAATGCGTGTGGAGGGGGGGCAAGTGCGAAGCGGAGGAGCAGGCACCTCCGTCCCCACTTGCCCCCCTCCACAAATTCTGCTATTATATACAGATGTGTTGTGATGTATTTTTGCACCGGCCACGGCATAAACAGAATCATGTGTGTGGCGGATGCTGAAAGAATAGGAGCATAATTTGAAGAATTTATATATAGCAGAGAAGCCCAGCGTGGCGAGGCAGTTTGCCGACGTGCTGGGGGTGAAGGGCAATGCGGGAAATGGTTACCTGGAGTCGGATACAGCGGTTGTCACATGGTGTGTCGGACATCTGGTCACCATGAGCTACCCAGAGGTCTACGATCCGAATCTTAAGAAGTGGAGCCTTTCAACTATTCCATTTATTCCAACTGAATACAAATATGAAGTTCTTCCTGACACAAAGAAACAGTTCAATATCGTTGCGGGATTGCTTACCCGCGATGACATAGGCTGTATCTATGTGGCAACGGATTCAGGACGAGAGGGAGAATACATATACAGGCTTGTGGATTCAATGGCTCACGTAACCGGCAAGGAGAAACGCCGTGTGTGGATCGATTCACAGACCGAGGAGGAGATCCTCAGGGGAATCCGTGAGGCGAAGCCGCTCTCAGAGTACGACAGTCTCAGCGACGCAGCGTACCTTAGGGCCCAGGAGGACTACCTTATGGGTATCAACTTTTCAAGGGCGCTGTCGCTGAAGTTTTCAAATGTAGTCCAGAGGTATCTCGGCATGGACAGATGTGTCATAGCCGTCGGCCGTGTCATGACCTGTGTCCTCGGTATAATAGTGAAGAGAGAGCGTGAGATCAGGGAGTTTGTAAAGACTCCGTTCTACAGACTCGTTGCAAATGTGGGCGAGGAAGGACAGACATTTGATGCAGAATGGAAGGCAGTGAAGGGCACAAAGTATTTCGAGTCGCCTCTTCTGTATAAGGAGAATGGATTTAAAGAGAGACCCGCAGCGGAGCAGCTTCTGGCGGAGCTGAAGGCAGGGGAGCCCGAGGCTGTGGCCCAGGCTGTGGAGCGCAAGAAAGAGAAGAAACAGCCTCCGATGCTGTACAATCTGGCGGAGCTTCAGAATGACTGTTCATCACTTTTCAAGATCAGTCCGTCTGATACTCTTAAGATAGTCCAGGAGCTCTACGAGAAGAAGCTGGTAACCTATCCGAGAACAGATGCCAGAGTGCTGTCAACGGCCGTGGCAAAGGAGATAGGACGGAACATATCGGGACTTAAGAATTTCCAGCCTGTGGCAGAATTTGCACAGGGGGCCATGGAGAGCGGCACATATAAGGGAATCGCAAAGACGAAATATGTGAACGATAAGCAGATCACCGACCACTACGCCATCATACCTACCGGACAGGGCTTTGGAGCACTTAGAAGTCTGGCACCTACAGCTCTCAAGGTATATGAGATCATATGCAGGAGATTCCTCAGCATATTTTACCCTGCTGCGGAATACCAGAAGGTTGCAATGACACTCTCCAAGAACGGAGAGAAGTTGTTTGCCAACTTCAAATATCTGATAAACGATGGCTATCTTAAGGTGGCGGCCAACAGCTTTTCCAAGAAGAAGGACGATGTGAAGTACAGCCCTGAATTCATATCAAGGCTTGCGAAGATAAAGAAGGGTGACAAGCTGAGCGTCCAGGGAATCGACATAAAGGAGGGCGAGACATCCCCGCCTAAGAGATACAACTCAGGATCACTGATCCTGACCATGGAGAATGCCGGACAGTTCATAGAGGATGAGGCGCTCAGAGAGCAGATCAAGGGTGCCGGTATTGGAACCAGTGCGACAAGAGACGGAATCATCACCAAGCTGGAGAAGAACAAATATATATCGCTGAACAAGAAGACTCAGATAGTGACTCCAACATTTCTTGGAGAGATAATATACGATATAGTGTATTATTCCATCAATGGTCTGCTGAGAGCAGACCTGACGGCAAGCTGGGAAAAGGGGCTTGAAGGTGTGGCTGAGGGGCAGATATCCAAGCAGGAATACACGGACAAGATGACCACATTTGTCACCAAATACACAAATCTTGTGAAGCAGATACAGAACCAGAATGGAATAACCGGGGTATTCGACAAAACGAAGGTGTTCTACGCCAAGGACGGAGGTATCCAGAAGAAGGATGCCAAGGCTCCGGCCAGAACAGGCTCAAAGCCTTAGAAGAATGCGGATACTCAGTGATTGAACATATGTATACAAAGGTGTATAACATAGTATGTATTATATGTGTATGTGATAGAAAAGGAGACTATTATTATGGAAGATATACAGTCAGTTGTAACAATAAAGGAGCTCTACAGCCTGGATCAGACCATGGCAAAGCCTCTTCTTGAGAAGCTTACCTATCCATGGGAGGTGCTTCCACTTATCAATGATTTCGTGCTTGAGCTTGGAAAGAGTCTGGATAAGGACGAGTACAACGAGGTGGACGAGAATGTGTGGATCCACAAGAGCTGTAAGGTGTATGGAACAGCAACCATCCTTGGACCGACAATCATAGGTGCAGGCACAGAGGTTCGCCCGGGTGCATTTATCAGAGGCAGCGTACTGGTCGGAGAGAATTGTGTTATAGGCAATTCAACAGAGCTCAAGAATGTTATCATATTCAACAACGTTCAGGTTCCTCACTACAACTATGTTGGAGATTCAGTTCTCGGCTTCAAGTCGCATATGGGAGCAGGAAGTATCACATCCAATGTGAAGTCGGACAAGACTCTGGTTCACGTTAAGGGAAATGTGGACGGACAGAGCTTCGACATAGCAACAGGACTTAAGAAGTTTGGCGCAATGCTCGGAGATAATGTTGAGGTTGGCTGCAACAGCGTCCTCAATCCTGGAACTGTTATAGGAAGATTCAGCAACATCTATCCTGTATCAAGAGTCAGAGGATATGTGCCGGGGGGCAGCATTTTCAAGGATAAGGACAACATAGTTGCAAAGCAGTAACGACCGTATAAACGGTGGGATAAATAAAGGACATATGATCGTATATAATACAAGATATATACGGTCATATGTCCTTTTGTTTTGGCAGAAAGCACCGTGACAGCTAGTTGATCACGGCATCCTTCAGGGCGTTTCGTATGGAATCTATGATAAGTCTGGTAGTGTATGTGCTGTCTCCGGAAGGTGTTATATCGTCCACGGAAGATATGTAGTGAAGCTGAGTATTGATATCCTCGAGGGCCGTTTCAAGAAGCGGGTACATGGTGGTCACAGTCTCATCCACCTGCTTGAATGACACATCTGTGATGTAGTCCTCATCCACAGTGACCATGACGGACAGAGTGTTTTCCCCCAGAACAAGTGAAGATGAGTATGTACCCGGTGTGTAGTGTGTTTCATCGGTCTTAGGAGACGGATCAGTCTGGGCTGAGGTTGCGATGCTCCTGGCTGAACCACTGGTGTCATCCGAATCTTTGCTGCGGAACATGGTGATAAGTATAATGACAAATACGATCACAAGTGCCAGCAGTATGGCGGTGTATATGAGTTCTTTTGATTTTAATACGATAAGTTTAGTTGATGACATTATTTGCTCTCCCTGTTTTTTATATATTTTATTCACAAGAGAGCGATTTTATGAGAAAATTATTAGCAGATGAAAAAACAGAATGTATAACAGTATATTGAGGTGTAAGGAGAATACAGATGGCAATACAGTTTGTACTGGGACCTGCCGGTTCAGGAAAAACAGAATATGTGATAAAGAAGCTGATAGAGGAGTCGATGGCTCACGGAGATCTGAATTATCTGTATGTGGTTCCGGAGCAGTTCTCCATGGAGGCGCAGAGAGATATAGTGACCATGCATCCGAGACATGGAACAATGAACATAGATGCCATAGGCTTCAACAGACTTGCGTACCGGATATTTGATGAGCTGTCGGTTAATCCGGGCAGGGTTCTGGAGGATTTTGGCAAGAGCATGCTCATCAAGAAGATCCTTATGGAGTCACAGGACGAACTCCTTGTGTATGGAAGCTATATCAACAAGATGGGTTTTATAGATGAGATGAAATCCATGATGTCTGAGCTGTTCCAGTATGCGGTTGACAGAGATTCAATCGATGCAGTCATGGACAAGCTGGATAAGGACAGTCTGGTATACAGAAAAATGCATGACATTAGGCTTATATACGAGAGATTTGAGGAGTACAACAGGGATGGCAGCTATATAGTTGCGGAGCAGCTCATAGAGCTGCTAGCTGAGTGCGTGGACAGGTCGGATATGCTGGCGCACAGCCATCTGTATCTTGACGGATTCACAGGATTTACACCGGTACAGATGGATCTTATCAGGAAGCTCATGACACGCGTTGAGAGCATGACATTTGTATTTACGATAGATGCGTCACAGATAGGATTCACAAAGCCGAAGGAGTATGAGCTTTTCAGGCTCACCAAGGAGACCGTGCAGGCGCTTGTCAGGATGGCAGGTGATGAGCATGTGGACATATTGGAGAATGTCGTTATGTGTCAGGACTGCAGACCGTACAGGTTCGAGAAAAGCATGGAGCTTGCCGGACTTGAGGCAAATCTGTTCAGATATCCACATGACAGAGTCGCAGGCGATGACGGAGACATACATGTGGTCGCTGTGGACAGGGCAGCAGACGAGGCTGAGTATATAGCGGGAAGGATAAGAGAACTTGTCAGGGACAAGGGATACCGCTATAAGGATATAGCCGTGGTTGCGGGTGATCTGCAGGATGTGGCAAGGTATTACCGTCAGGCGATGGAGGAATACGATATCCCTGTATTCATAGATGCGAATGTATCGCTGAAGGGAGATCCGTGTTCAGACACCATAAGGGCATTTCTCGGTGTGATGACTGACAACTTCTCATTTGACAGCGTGTTCAGACTGTTAAAGTCAGGAATGACCGGTGTGGATCAGGATGACATTGAGAGAATGGAGAACTATGTGCTTCTCAGAAACCTCAGGGGCTACAGGAGCTGGACGAAGGAGATAACCGATGACAGGAATCCTGACTATGCGGCCGACATGGAGTCCATAAGAGCCCAGATCATGGAGCTTTTCCCAGACAAATGCATCGATGTGTGGAAGCCGACGAGCCCAGGCTCCAAGAACACGGTGAGAACATATACGGAATCTCTTTACAGCTTCCTTGCGCAGCTCGATGTGTGCGGTAAACTGGAGAGTCACAAGAAAGTGCTGTATGAGCAGGAGAGATGGGATGAGGGAGATGCCTACGGAAGGATATTTGACAAGGTTGTCGCTCTGTTTGAGAAGATGGAGGCTATAATCGGAGATGAGAAACTTACCGTAAAAGAATATGCGGGTATCCTGGATGCCGGCATAGCGGATATGGAGATCGGTATAGTGCCTCCGACTATAGACCGCGTGGTGGTCGGCGATATGACGAGATCAAGGCTCAACCATATAAAGGTGCTGTTCATGGCGGGAGTGAATGAGGGCATAATTCCGAAACTGGCCAAGAAGGGCAGGATACTCTCAGGTGCAGACCGTCAGAGTCTTGAGAACTGCGGTATAGAGCTGGCACCATCAGACAAGACAAATGCGTATATAGAGCAGTTCTATATATACACCACGCTCACCAAGGCGTCGGATATGATCTATGTGCTGTACAGAAAGATCGGCGAGGATCTCAAGTCCATGAAGCCGTCATACCTGATAGACAGGATAAAGAATATTTTCCCGGATATACGGACAGAGGAGTACGATGTGGATGGACAGATGCCGGAGACTGCGGCGGGGGCACTCAGGTATATCATCAGACATTCCGATGATGATGAAGCCGGGGAGACACTGGCTGCTGTCAGAAAACTGCTCTCGGAGATGGGATATGGCAGACAGCTCAGTGCGATCAATTTTGGACAGAATTATGTTAACTCATCAAAGAATCTCTCCCCTGATACTGTACGCCTTATATATGGAGAGAATCTGGTGGAAAGTGTGTCGAAGCTTGAGAGGTATGCTGAGTGCCAGTTTAAGTATTTCCTGACATATGGACTCTCACTCAGGGAGAGGGAGACCTACAGGATAGGCGCTGCCAATGTTGGTAATATACTTCACAGCACTATGGAGAAGATATTCTCATTTGTAAGGATGTTCAGGGACAACGACTGGGTACATCTGGACGAGGCGGAGCTGGAACAGAAGGCGGTGGAATTTGCAAATGAATCTGCGGAGGATGAAGCCGGACCGTACTTTGAGGATTCTTCGAGAGCGGCATACATGAAAAAGCTTCTGGCGGATGTTGCGTCAAGGACAGCCAGGACGCTCCGTACATTTATCAGATGTGGGGAGATGGACCCGGAGAATTTTGAGCGGCGGTTCAACACATCGGAAAATGCAGACAACATAGACAGATATATATTCGATCTTCCAAATGGACTCACGATGAGTCTCAAGGGAGTTATAGACAGAATAGATGAATTTACGGATGACAGGGATGCTTATTTCAAGATTATAGATTACAAGTCATCTGATAAGAAGCTGGATATAGACAAGGTGCTCGGAGGACTCCAGATGCAGCTTGTGACATACGGTGCCATAGCCTGCGAACTTGAAAAACGCAGGATGGCACAGCTTGGAAGACCAGGTGATATACATGTGGGCGGACTTCTGTATTATACCTTTGACAATCCGGCATGTGACGTGACGGCTATGGGAGATAAGATCAGGTACACCGATGACGGTATGGGATTTGCGGCCGATGACGAGGTGTTCGGGGGTGTGCTTGTGGACACATTTGAGAAGAAGATACTTGAGGAGTCCAGATATTCGGGCCTGTACAATGGAGATAACAGGGCGCTGAAGGTCATGGACAACAGTTCTGCGACACTCAAGAATGGCCAGAGCCTTGAGGAGACTCTTATAACCGATCTCATGGAGGCGAACCGCAGGAATATCGAGAGGCTTGCCGGCGGGATCGCAGAGGGAAGCATAGAGATAAATCCGGTCAATGAGGGCAAGGTAAATGCGTGCAAATACTGTGATTTCAAGGGCATATGTGCATTTGACAGCAAGTATTCAGGCAATTCATATTCCAGGATATACAGGGGCGAGGCGGAAAATTACAACCGCAAAGCTGAGGATATAAAGAATATCAGGACTGACTACAAGAAGGTCAGGGGGGATATGGAGAAGGCTGTTAAGTCATGTGACAGCGCCAAGAAAAAGTACGATGATGCACAGAAGAAGGTCGATGACCGCGGCGATAAGGTAACACAGAAGATGAGGGAGACTCTCGAGAGCACCAGAAAGAAGCTGGCGGAGGAGAGGGCGCATCTTGAGGAGCTGCGAGAACTGGCTGAACAGATAGCGAAGAGAGCTGCAGAGTTTGATATAGAGATAAGTGAGGAATGATGGCATGGGAAAAGATATGAAGACTGACAATGGAATAAAGTGGACAGACCAGCAGGCGCATGTCATCGACACAAGGCATGGAAATCTTCTTGTATCTGCAGCGGCGGGGTCAGGTAAGACTGCGGTTCTCGTGGAGCGCATCATAGAGATGGTGGCCGGAAGGAATTCGCAAGGTGACAGAATAGAGGGTAGCGAGCCTGTGTCTGTGGATGAGCTCCTTGTCGTTACATTTACAAATGCGGCAGCGGCCCAGATGAAGGAGAAGATAGGACAGGCACTGCAGAAAAAGATAGATGAGATGATGGCGAAGGGCGAATATGACGAGCATCTTATAAAGCAGATGACATTGATCAACCATGCTGACATCTGCACCATAGACAGCTTTTGCCTCAGGATAGTGAAGGAATACTTTGCGAGGGTGGAGCTCGACTGTGCATTTGGCATAGCGGATGATACGGAGATGAAGATCATAAAGCATGACGTGATGGATCAGGTCATGGAGATGTGTTATGAGGATGAATCCGTCGTGCCCGGTTTCGACAGGCTGATAAGGACATTTGCGAGAAATGAGAGCGACAGTGCCGTGCCGGATATAGTTGAGAGGATAATAAAGGTTATATCCAGCTATCCGGAGCCGAAGAAATGGCTTGCGCAGGCGGCGGATGCCATGAAATTTGCCGTGGACACATCATCCACTGAGGGGGAGAAAAGAAGAGCTGTCATGGAACTTTCGATGGTCAGAACATTTGCGGACAGGGTGTACATGATGCTCAGAACTGCGGATGATATGGTCAGGGAGTGCCAGAAATATGCAACTGAGGCATATGGCCTTGAGGCGTACGGCCTCCGTGTGGATAAGGATGCTGAGCTGATAACACATATGCTCAGAAGCTGTGGCGGGGAAGACGACCTGCACGTTGATCTGTTTGAACTCAGGGATATATACAGAACGTCGTTAAGACCGGAAGGGCTCAAGATGGAGAAGGATGCCCAGGGCCGGAGTATATGCTATGCATTTGACAGACTTGTGAACCCGGGCGGTGGAGCTGACCCGGAGAAGAAGGAATTTGTCAAATCAAGGCGGGATGTGTATAAGTCGATCATAGACGACATAGTTTCGGTCGTCCTGGATGTCGATGATATCCTGAGGCAGGCAGCCATGACAGAGCCGGTGATATCATCACTTTTGAAGCTCACGGAGCTTTATATGGATGAACTCATGAAGGTCAAGATGGACAAGAATATGTTCGAGTTCCACGACATAGAGGAGTTTGCGTTCAGAATATTGTGCGATGGAATAGAGGATGGCAGGGCCGTTCCTTCCGAGGTTGGAAGAGAGGTTTCAAGGAGATACAGGGAGATACTCATAGATGAGTATCAGGACAGTAACTTCCTGCAGGAATACATTCTGGCAAGTGTGTCGGGGCACGGTGAGCGTATCCACAACACATTCATGGTCGGCGATGTGAAACAGAGCATATACCGATTCAGAATGGCGAGACCGGATCTGTTCATAGAGAAGTATGACAGCTACCGCAGGCTGGGTGATGCTGACATAGCGGACCCGGACATAGATGGCAACAGCATACTGCTGACCAGAAACTTCCGAAGTGAGATAAATGTGTTAAAGACGGTGAACTCAATATTTGCCCAGCTCATGAGGCGAGAGATAGGAGACATAGAGTACGATGAGGGCGCAAAGCTCAATTCCAGATTTGCCATAGGTGACGGAGAAGGGATGAAGGAGCCGGATGACGTGGATCATGGCCCTGTATCAGAGTTCATACTCATAGACAACAATATGAGAGAAGCGGATGTATCTGAGGAGTATGGCAATCCTGAGGTTGAGGCGAATTATATCGCCGGTAAGATACGTGATATTGTTGACGGAAGTGAACCTCTGTATGTTGGAAGTGGTGCTGACAGGAGACCTGTCAGATATAAGGATATCGTCATACTGCTTAGAAGTGTGTCCACAGCATCCACCATATTTGACAGGGTATTTCAGGAGAAGGGCATACCTCTGTATATTGAGAGTGAGAGTGGCTACTTTGATGCTGCTGAGATACGGACACTTGTCAGCATGCTCTCCATAGTTGATAACAGCTACGTGGATTACGACCTGGCTGCTGTCTTAAGGTCGCCACTGGTGGGCCTTGATGAGGAGGAGCTTGCGGTTATAGTGGGTGAATACCGCAGCAGATACGAGAAGAACGGCACGGACTGGAACGCCAGACTTTATGACAAGGTCATAGATTATATGGACACCCATGTGGGCGAGAAAAAACACGCTGTGGACAGACTGTGGGAATTCCTCCGCATGCTTGACTATCTCAAGAAGAATAAAAATTATATGTCCATAAGCGACATAATAAGATACGTGCTGGACACCACCGGATTTTACTGGTTTGTCGGTGCCAGACCGATGGGAAGAAGACGCCAGGCGAATATCGACATGCTCATCAAGAAGGCGGATGATTTCGAGGAGAACAGCAAGGGTGTGTTCAACTTCATCCGATATGTTGATGAGCTCAAGACAAATGATCTGGATTTTGCAGAGGCTGATGTGGTCAGTGAGAATGAGGACGTCGTCCGAGTCATGACCATGCACAAGAGCAAGGGACTGGAGTTCCCTGTTGTATTTGTGTCTGGGCTCGGCAAGGAGTTTAATCTGATGGACACCAGATCAAATGTGCTTGTCCACCAGGATCATTATCTGGCGTGCGACCAGGTCGACCTCAGAACAAGAGCCAGAAGAATGACATTTTTCAAGCGGATAATGAGTAAGAATATCGTTGCGGAGACCTATGCCGAGGAGATGAGAGTCCTGTATGTGGCGTTAACCAGGGCAAAGGAAAAGTTGTACATGACCGGGTGCGTGAAGGATGCAGACAAATTCAAGGCAGCCTGTGATATGTATATAATCGGAGACAGGATGAATTATGCATCTATCATGAAAGCAAATGGCTATGCCGCCTGGATATATACCGCGCTCAGGTATGTGGGAGAGTGCGATCATGTGAAGAGCATCGAGGTGGAGGCCGACAGCTTTATGTCTCCTGAGACTGATCAGGATGAAGCAGAAAATATGACAGTGGAAGCCTCTGAAGTGAAGCTCGACAAAGAACTGTATGACCATGTGAAGAACGGACTGGAATTCAGGTATGGCTACAGACATTCGGGGCTTAAGAGCAAGATGTCCATAACCGAGATAAAAAGACTTCAGGCGCACGGTGAGGATGCCATTACACCGGATATCCTAACCAGCAGGGAGTACAGTGCCAGAAGTGAGGTCCCAATCCCAGCATTCATGAGTGAGGAGAGGATAGTCCATGGAAATGAGATAGGAAACATTTATCACAAGATCATGGAGCTTGCAGACTTCTCAGGGAAAACTGTTGCGGATGCGGAGAAGGATGTCGACAGAGTGTTTGAGCTTGGGTTATTTGATGAGCTGTACAGAGAGCGGATAAGACCAAAGAAGATATATAAGATGATACACAGTGAGATAGGACAGCGCATGGCGGCTGCGGGCAAGTCGGACAGACTGTACCGTGAGAGACAGTTCTACATGATGATGGAGCCCGGAGAAATAATGAGCTCACTTAAGGACTGCGGAGACGAGACGATAGTTGTACAGGGAATCATAGATGCCTACTTCGAGGAGGATGGCGGCATAGTTCTTCTGGATTACAAGACAGACAGCGTGAAGGATGCGTCGGAGCTGGTTAAGAGATACCATGTCCAGCTCGACAAATACGCCGATGTGCTTGAACAGCTCACCGGCATGAAGGTTAAGGAGAAGGTCATATATTCATTCTGTCTTGATACAACGGTAAACTTGTAAACCGTACGCTGAATTGATATAATAAGACCGGGTATGCAAAAACGATATAGTGATGAAAGGACATGCGCATGATAATAGCGGAGAATCTTAAGAAGGTGTATGGCGGAGACATTGTATCAGTTGATGATCTCAGTTTCCATATACACAAGGGTG
>OLWL01001028.1_pt1 | contig 16443 bp, 10 predicted proteins | sample 1674151 | NCBI WGS metagenome assembly OLWL01 (sample SAMEA103958148, study PRJEB25191) | human gut metagenome
CCACTTTGCGTTCGTAATATGCCTTTAGTTGCGGATCACACCTGATGGCAATCAGTGCACTGCGGTTCAGTTGTACTTTAATGTCTCGATTCGCCATGCTCGATGTGTGGCATCCCCCGCGAACGCTTGTGCCGGAGCTATGTTCGAACGGAGCCAGCCCGCAATAGCAGGCAAACTTGCGGTGGTCTGTGATTTTGGTGAAATTAAGCGTCGAACAGAGCATCACAATGGCCGTGATCGGCCCTACACCTTTGATGCTGGTCAGCAGCTTGTAGTTCCGGCAAATGTTGCTGTCGGCGGCTATCAGTTCCTTCATTTCCCGTTCGATGGTTTTCATATGAGTTTCTGCATACGCGATCTCCTCCTGGAGCATGGAACGTTGAATAGATACATCCGCGAATTTCTCTTTGTAGTCTAATTTTTCGAGCAACACCAGTTTCGCTACACGTTGTTTTGCCAGATGAGCCCTTAAGATCAGCCATGTGCGCAACTGACACAGTTCCTTCTCTGCCGGCAGATAAAGGGCTATCTTCCGATAGTGAGTGATCGCATACTCGGCGATACGCCGGGCATCCACTCTGTCTGTTTTGCCACGGGCAATACCCATCGAATACTTGATTACCAACGGCGAGATCAGTGAAAAATTGAAATTCAGCGTCCTGTCGGAAGCACAAACCGCCATCTCGGATATGTAGCTCCCCATATCCTCGGCGCAGAAAATCACATCGTCGAGCCGAATACCATGCCGCTTCTCAACCCAGTGCAGACACGAGCAGATCCCTTTTCGGGAGTTGGCGAATTTGCGGTGAGCCATCTCGTTTGCATCCTCGAAGGCGACCAAAGACGCATCGAAAGTCTCTTTCGACACATCCAGACCCACATAATACAAATAGTGCATAACTTGTTAGTTTTGTGAGAGTCGTATGCTATCACATGTACCAGGTCTTCAAACCTACAATTCTAAACAGCCATTCTCTCTGGTTAATGGAGTCGCAGTCCAAATCTACCGCCAAGCCTCAAAGCTTACGACAAGCCCCGGTTCACTGCGACTCCATATCGAAATTACCTGTGATTACATCACGCTGCAAATCTACATGCGACCAGCAAAACGCCGGGGATGGAAATATGCAAGGCTCGCCCCTCGGGCGATTCGCATGGCCTTGCATATTTCCATCTCTGACGATAAATTCCCTGCCGGCGGGAAAACTTACATCGAAAATTACCCTGCCATTGACGAAGCAAGATCGGAAATCGAACTAGCTGTAAGATCGTAGGCCATTACTGTGCGACCTTGAAGACGCTGCTGAGTTTCTCGCTTAATGCCGCCATATCTTGCCCGATCTTGTCATTGGTGATTTTGGCGTAGATTTGGGTCGTGGTGATCCGTTTATGTCCCAGCATCTTGCAGACCGTTTCCAGAGGCACGCCCTGCGTGAGCGTGACCGTCGTGGCGAAGGTGTGCCGCGCGAGGTGGATCGTGGGGTTGAACGACAGACCGGCGTGTCTGGCAACATGCCGCAAGGACATGTTCAGCGTATTATAAGTGCCTTTGAGCGGAAAGACCCGGTCGCCTGAGAGGTGCATATCCTTATAACGCTCGTAGAGCATTGCGGCAACGGGAAGCAGTTTGACCCGGAACTGCGTACCTGTTTTCTGGCGCCTGTCGATAATCCAGCGCTCTCCGTTATCGTCCGTATGGATGTCCGCGTGGGTGAGTTTCACTACGTCCGCATGGCTCAGGCCCGTGAAGGCGCAGAAGACGAAGGCATCCCGGTTGATGCCTGTCCGATAGTTGGGGAGCCTGACATCCATGACAGCCTGCAATTCCGAAGCCGAGAGGTAGCGACGTTCCGAGTACTCCGGCCTGACGTAGAAACCTGCGAAAGGATCGGTGGGAATCCAGCCGTTCTTATACGCCGTGTAGGTCATCAGCTTCAGTTTCTTGATAGTCGAATGGATCGTCCCGGAACGCATCCCTTGTACCGAGGAGAGGTAGACCACAAACTTTTCGATGAAATCCCGCTTCAGCTCTTTGAAAGGAATATCTTTTACACGGTATTCGTATTCGAGGAAAGAGGCAAGGCGGTTACGGCGTTTGCGGTAATTGTCATAGCTCGAATAGGCGCGGTCTTTGCCCACACGTTTGAGGAACCCTGCAAGGTATTCGTCGAAGGTCTGCAACAGCAGGCGGCAGTCGTCACCCATACCGAGGAAAGCGTTGCGGACCTTTTCGGCCGTAACGTATGAATCACGGTCGCAGAGACGTTGGTACTGCTTGCCGATATTGGTTTTGATATTTTCCAGCTTTTCGTTGATGCGCTGGGCCGCGACGCTCTTGCCGGAGGCTTTATTGGCTTTCGTATCCCAGAGTGCCGGGGATACGGACATCTTGCAACTGAATTGCGAGATCGTACCGTTGATCGTGATACGCCCCATGATGGGGGCTTTGCCGTTCTGCACGGATTGTCGTTTCAGATAGAACAAGACTTTGAAAGTGCTTCTTGCCATAACTCTAATAACTTTACTGTTAATACGTTGAATAGAGTTATTTGTTGTTGGTAAATCCAGCGCAACAAACTGAAAAACAGCACTAAATTAAAAGCTGTTCGGAAATAGATGCGGTAACGATTTGGTAACGCAACTATTTCCGAACTTTGCTTTTTCAAGGGGTGAAACCCGATTACTACCTTGGCCGCAATATTGTTAAACAGCTATAAATGTACTATTTACATTATATTACGTCTATCCCGTTTTTTCAAAGGGGATTCCTCGATGGTATCCTCTTTTCGTTTTCAACCGTTCCGCAGATCAGCGGCGGCGGGGAAGGGCCTGCGGATGTGCGAGTCGGTTGGCTGCTGCGACCGCAGCCTTATATGCCGAAGGTGTCTGCTGGGGCGTTACGGCGGGTATCTCTGCGGGCAGGGTCACCGTGTAGCAGGCCGGGACGCCGGGAACGCCGTCGGCATCGTAGGCCATGTAGATCACTTCGAAGGTTTCGTTTGCCATCGAAACGTCCCAGAACGTGACGTCGTAGTAATAGAATCCGTCGGCGCTCACTTCCAGATCCATGCTGCTTTTCCAGCCGGAGTAGTAGCCGTCGTAGTCTTCGCCGTAGGCATTGGCGAGCGACGAGAAATACTGGCGCCAGTAGGATGTCTCCTTTTTGGCGAAATCGCCCTTGTAGTAGCCGTCCTCGTAGCGGAATGCGCGGGCGCCGGCGGTCGGTTCGAAACGGTATACCGTTGCGAAGCAGTTTTCGGGGGCGCCTTCGAGTTCGGAGGAGTTGACCACCACGTGCTGGATGCGCAGCGCGGCCTCGCTCTGCCCCTGATCGCCCGACGACGAACGTGCCGGAGTCTTGAGTTTAGCCCAGTTGAGCTTGCCGAAATTGCCGTCGGCATCGACGCCGACTACGGCGAGGATGTACTCGGTGGAGTATCCCCAAGACGATTCGGTCAGCGTGTTGTTGGAGATGGGTTTTTGGGCACTCAGATACCCGATCATGTCCTCTTCGGTGTTAGGCTCGAAATCGGGATCGTCCGGGTCGTCGTCGAAATAGCTGCCGTATACGCACGTGGCGTAATAGGCGACGGTCTTGTCGTTGGGGGTAAACGTAGCCGTGATGCGGCAGTAATAGCTGGTGCGTTCTTCGTAGTTGACTTCGAACGTCACCCACGGACCGGAGAGATATTCCGGTTCGTCGGTCGTTACCGGGCATTCGCACCACTCCGAGTCGAGCGTCTTTTCGCCGTCGCCCAGCGCTTTGATGCGGAAAGTGTAGGCTGTCGATGCTTTCAGGTCGGTGAAAGCTGCCGAGAGCGCATCGGTGTTGGTTTCGGGAACGATCACCGTGATTGCGCCGTGGGTATTCTTATGCAGCAGGGTATAGGTGTACGATACGGCTCCTTCGACCGCTTCCCATGAGATTGCAAAGGAGTCGGAGGTGATGTCCGATGCAACCGGGGCCGGCGGCATCACGGCTTCCGGTTCCGGAACGGTCGGATCATCGTCGGAGCAGGAAATCCCCCCCCCTGCCAAAATGAAAAGCAGCAGATACGGTAATAATTTTTTCATAACGTGTGGGATAAAAGAGTTGAAGATTTTTGATGAATAAAAAAAAATTGCGAAACGAATTTACTGGTTTTCTCCGAAAATTCCAATACCCGTTCGCCCTCCGCGGAAGTCGTCCGAAAACGGATTGTAACTGTAATATTCGGTTTGTTTTATAATTTTTTTCTTTTCCTGCGGATGGAATTTGCAGGGTTTTTTCGAACCGGGGCCTGAAAATTACGATTCGTAATTTTAATTTTTTTTCGGATTTTTTTCGACCGGGTGCGCAAATGAAAGCGGGACTTGCGCACTGCCGTTATCGGTCTGCCGGGGCGGAATTATCCGCAGACTTCATCCGTCAGCCGTGCGCAGATACTCCTGTTTGCGGGCCGTTTTTTCGGACGGCTGTTAAATATTGTCTCCTCTGTTTTTCCGATCGATTGCTTTTTGCCGTGAAAATACTTATCTTTGAACGGGTTTACCGATTCTGCAAGCTGTTTCTATCCGTATATGATCATATAATATTGTCGGCAGAGACTTGGTGTTGCGCCGTCATGTATCCGACCCTACTTTTGTTTAACTTAAATAAATTGCTATGAGATTTTTTACGATGCGGAGACTGGTCGCCTGCATGGGCGCACTGCTCCTTGTTTCCCCCCCCCTGCTGACGGGTTGCGACGACTATGACGACTCGGAACTGTGGCAGAATGTGAACGATCTGAAGAGCCGGATCGAGGCTCTCGAAACCAAGATCGGCCAAATGAACACCGAGATTGCGGCCCTCCAGAAAATCGTGGATGATGCGGTGACCGTCGTCAAGGTCGAAAAGAGCGCCGATGGTTATGTCATCTATTTTTCGGACAACACGACGGCCGAGATCAAGAACGGCACTGCCGGAGCCGACGCACCCGTTATCGGCGTCAAGCAGGATACGGACGAGGTCTACTATTGGACGATCACGACCGACGGCAAAACCGAGTGGCTGATGGCCGGCGGCGCGAAACTGCGCGTGACGGGCGAAAGCGCCAAACCCGTGATGTCGGTCGATGACGAGGGCTACTGGACGATCAGCTACGACGGCGGCAAGACCTCCGAGCGGATTCTCGATGCCGCGGGCGATCCCGTTTCCGCCGTGACCGAGGGCAGCAGCATCGGTTCGCTGTTCAAGAGCGTCAATTACGACGACAACAACGTCTATTTCGAACTGAGCGACGGTTCGATCGTGACGGTGCCCGTACGCAGCAACTTCTACATGTTGATCCGCAAGGCCCCCGAAGTCGCGACTTTCGTTTTCGGTGAGACCAAGGTCTGGGACGTCGAGTCCGCCGGGGTGACGAAAACCCTTGTTTCGAAGCCCGACGAGTGGAAGGTGACCTATGCCGACGGCAAGCTGACGGTCACGGCCCCGACCGAAGCGCATAAGGAGTGCGCCGATCTGCGGGGTACGGTGGGCATCACCTACTTCAGCGCCAACGGTCAGGCCGACGCCGTGATGATGGACGTGGTGGCCGACGCCGACTACAGAGGCGAGACCGTGGGTGAAGATTTCACGGTCAATATCACGGAGATCACCGACAAGAATATCAAGGCGACGATAACCCCGAAAGACGACACTGCCTATTGGTATATGGGATATACCACGCAGGAGAATATCGACAACGGCGGGCTGGACAAGCTGATCAACGACCCGTTGAACGGTTATCTTTCTATGCTGGGTTATTATGCCGCTTATAATTTTCTCGACATGTATGCTTTCAAAGGCGCCAAGACGGACTTCTCCTTCCCCGGTGTGCTGAAGGGCGGTACGGAATTTTGCGCCGTGCTGTTCGGATTTACACCCGATGCCTCTGCCTCATACCCGGTTCCCGTTACTTTGAACACCGAAGTGATGACCGTTCCCTTCAAGACACAGGAACCGGTCGTAATCAATACCGTTTACCGCATCGACGTCTCCGACGTGTCGTGGTACGGCGCCAAGTACGTCTGCGTTCCGTCGGACGATCTGGGTTACCTCCACGGTTTCGTCCGCAAGTCGGAATTCGACACTTGTGACGATGACGCCGCATTCATGAAGTCGCGCATCGATATCTACAAGAGGGCCTACAGGGATGAACTGGAGAGCGGCGCGCTGACATGGGCCGATCTGACTTTCACCGAAACGCAGACCGTCGTGGCTCCGGCCTATATCGAAGAGGCAGGCGCTACGCGCATGGGACTGGTCGATGATACGGAGTACTATGTCTATGCCTTCTCCTGCACCGACGGCAATGCCACCTCGCCGTTGTCGAAGGCCGCCTTCAAGACCGGAAAATTCACCCCTTCCGAGGAGTGTACGTTCGAAATCACCACCACGGTCGAGCGTCAGGATGTGACGGTGAACGTCGTGCCGTCGAACAGGAACGTCACTTATTATTTCAGTGTCACCAGAGCCGCGCAGCAGGAGCAGTTCGACGCCGACCTGCAGTTTGCCGTGGACGACCTGATCTGGACCAAGATATGGGCCGAGTCGCAGCAGATCACGCTTTCCAGCCTGCTTTCGAAGGGTGAGGACAGCAACAAGTGGACCGACCTCTGGGCCGCGACGGCCTATATCGTTTGCGCCTACGGCGTTTCGGAGGACGGGGCGATCACGACGCGTCCGACCCTCGCCCGCTTCGTGACGAAGGGTACGATTGATCAGACGAGCGTGAAAAACGCCGCTGCGAGCGCCATGGGCGGCAAGGTTTTCCGCCGTTAGCCGTTCCGGACGTACTGAAAACGGAAACGCCGCAGGAGATTTCCTGCGGCGTTCTTCGTTTCTGCGGATTCCGGCGCGTCAATAGCCGAAAATCTCCTCCTGCGATACGGTCTGAATGGGACCGAGGGTTTTCAGGTAGTTGAGATCGAGGTCCTGAATGTCGCCCAGAATGCCGTAGACGTATTTGCGGCCTTTGACCCACTTCTGCTGGGCGGCTTTCACGTCGTCGAGTGTCATGGACTGGACTTTCTCGAAAATCTGCTTGTCGCGGGGGGCGTCGAGACCCAGATCGCGGGCGCGGAGATAGCTCCACAATACGCCGTCTTTGACCGTGCGCTCGGTGCGCAGGCGGGAGACGAGCGCCTCCTTGGCGATGCCGAACGCCTTCTCCGATTCGGGCATGTTGTTGATGATGTCGTCGAAAGCTTCGACGGCCTTCTGCATCTTGTCGTTCTGCGTGGCGATGAAGGCGTAGTAGCTGTAATCGCCGTTGGCGTTGCTCGGCGTAGCGAGGGTGGCCCATGCCGTGTACGCCAGACCGCGCGCCTCGCGCATCTCTTGGAAAACGATGGTGTTCATGCCGCCGCCGAAATATTCGTTGTAGAGCGTGATTTCGGGATCGGCCGCCACGTCGAATTTCTCGCCGCGGTTCGAGAACTGCAGGTAGTAGAGCTGTTTGGCGTCGTACTGAGCCAGTACGACCTTGTTCGCGTCGGTGGGCAGCAGGGTGCTGAATTTCTTCTCCAGCGGTTGCAGGTCGGTGGCGACTTTGTGGTGTTCCGCCAGCGCACTCTTGACTTCGGCCTCTTTCTGCGGGCCGTAGTAGAGCACTTCGTGTTGTTTGCCCATCAGACCGCCGATTTTGGCGAGCAGCTGCTCCGAGGTCAGCGCCTGCAGCGCCGGGTCGGTGAGGGTCGTGCGGCGGATGAAGTCGCCGCCGTAGAACAGATAGCGCTGGAGCGCGCCGAAACAGCGGCTCTGATTGAGCTTCGCATCCGCACGGCTCTTGAGCATGTCGGCCTTGCAATTCTCCAGAATCGCTTCGTCGGGTTTGGCGCCGGCGATCAGCCCTTCGACGATCTCCATGGCTTTGCCCATGTTTTCGCTCAGTCCGGTGATCTGGATCGAACTCTGGTTGGCCCCGGCGTTCATGTAGAACGAGCAGGCGATGTCGTACATCTCCGATGCGATCTCTTCGGCGGTCATCTTGTCGGTCCCCAGATAGCTCAGGTAGTTGAATGCCAGATTCAAAGCCGGATCGTTCTCCGTACCGGTGTTGAAGACGTAGATCAGCGTGAAGATATCGTTGGTCTCGTTCTTCTTGTAGAGGACGTCGATGCCGGGCTGCGCCTCGAACTGCGACATGTCTTTCTTGTAATCGACGAATACGGGTTCGATCGGCTGCACCTGCGAGGTCTGTATCTCGGAGAGGAATTCGCTCTGTGAGTCGCGGTTGGTCACGATCGGGGTGATCTTCGGGGCGGCGATTTTCTGCTCGTCGGGGTCTTTGCCCTCGCGTTTGTAGATGATGGCGTAACTTTCGGGACCGAGGTATTTGTTGGCCCACTCCACGACGTCCTGCTTGGTGATCTTCGACATGCGGTCGAGCCGTGCGACTTCATCGGCCCAGTCTGCGCCGCTGATGAACGAATAGACATAGAGTATCGCGCGGCTGTCGTTCTCCTCGAACGAGCGCATCAGCTGCATTTTGTAGTTGTTGATGGTCGCTTCGATCAGTTTTTCATCGAAGTCCCCCTCCCGCAGTTTTGCTACTTCCTCCAGAAGCAGATCGCGGACTTCGTCGAGCGACTGCCCCGTCTTGGGGCGTCCGGCCACGAGGAACGAACTGTAATCGGGCTGCGTCGAGGCATAGCCGTAGGCCGAGAGCACCTTCTGCTGCTGGTTCAGGTCGAGGTCGATCAGTCCGGCCTGTCCGTTGTAGAGGATCGAACCCACGATGTCGCTGATGTCGGTCGATTTGTCGTTCGCGCCCGGCAGACGCCAGCCCAGCATGACGTTGGCCGCTTCGAGTCCGTAAACCTCCTTCACCACGGGAGTCGTGATCGGCTTTTCGGGTTCGAACTGCAGTTCGGGCAGGTTGGGATTGGGCTGCATGTCGCCGAAGTACTTCTCGATCGTGGCGACCATTTCGTCGGGTTCGAAATCGCCCGAAACGCATACGGCCATGTTGTTGGGTACGTAGTAGGTCTTGTGGTAGTTTCGGACGTTGGTGATCGACGGATTTTTCAGATGCTCCTGTGTTCCCAGCACGGTCTGCGTGCCGTAGGGGTGGTTGGGGAACAGCGCGGCGTCCATCGCTTCCCAGACTTTGCGGCTGTCCTGCGTCAGGGACATGTTCTTCTCCTCGTAAATGGTCTCAAGCTCGGTATGGAAGCCGCGGATCACGGGATTCTTGAAACGGTCGGCTTGGATTTTGGCCCAGTTGTCGATCTGGTTCGAGGGAATGTCCTCGACGTAGACCGTCATGTCCTGCGATGTGAAGGCGTTGGTGCCGTTGGCGCCGATGGCCGACATCAGCTTGTCGTACTCGTTGGGAATGGCGATTTTCGAAGCCTCGTAGCTGATCGAGTCTATGCGGCGGTAGATGGCCGCGCGCTCTGCCTCGTCGGCGGTCTTGCGGTAAACCTCGAAGAGACTTTCGATCTCGTCGAGCATCGGTTTCTCCGCGGCGTAGTCCGAAGTGCCGAACTGCTGCGTGCCTTTGAACATCAGGTGTTCGAAGTAGTGCGCCAGACCCGTGGTTTCCGCGGGGTCGTTCTTGCCGCCGACCTTCACGGCGATATAGGTCTGGATGCGGGGCGCCTCCTTGTTTACGCTCATGTAGACTTTCAGTCCGTTGTCGAGCGTGTAGATGCGGGTGTTCAACGGATCGCCCGCCACCGTTTCGTACTTGTACTTGGAACAAGCCGCGGCCAGCATCGCTGCGATGACTACCGCAAATAGTAGAAACTTTCTCATTATCGATAGGGTTAGAAAAGAGTTGCGAACCAGTCCCGGACAGCGGGGTAGGTGTCGGCCGTCACATGGACGAACATGCCGATCGCCGCCGCGAGTTTGATGCCCGTGCCGACGACGAACGAGAGGAACGAGCCTATGCCGACCAGAAACGCCTTGCCCGCGTCGCGGCGGTCGTTGAGCAGTTCGCCCAGTACGGCGCCGAAGAAGGGGCCGAGGATGATGCCGACGGGCGGAAAGAAGAAGAATCCGGCGAAGACGCCGACCGTGGCGCCGATGGCGCCCGAACGGGAGCCTCCGAAGCGGCGGGTCATCCACGCCGGCAGGAAATAGTCGGCGACGCTGACCGCCACGGTAATGGCCAGCCATAGCCAGATGGCCGCCGGCGACATGCTCGAATAGGAGGTGAAGTAGGCGCAGAGAAGTCCTGCGTAACTGAGTACTACGCCGGGCAGGGCGGGGACGATACAGCCGACGATGCCGACGATCGAGAGCAGAAATGCTGCGACGGAGAGTGCTATGTCCATAATATTCAGCAGTGGGAAAAATATCCGTTATTTAACAAAGGTAAGCATTTATAGCAAAAAATCTCCCTGAAACGGGAGATTTTACATTACTTATGACGGTTTACCGCCTTGCAGGACGGTGAAGCCGTTATTTCACGAGCCGGTTCGTCGCCGTGTCGGGGAATACGATCCACGGCTTGAACTGTTTGGCGTCTTCGAAATCCATCAGCGCATAGGAGGCGATGATGATGACGTCGCCGACCTGCACCTTCCGGGCCGCGGCGCCGTTGAGGCAGATGCAGCCGCTTCCGCGTTCTCCCTTGATGACGTAGGTCTCGAAACGCTCTCCGTTGTTGATGTCCATAATCTGGACCTTTTCGCCCTCGATGATGTTGGCCGCCTCCAAAAGCGCCTCGTCGATGGTGATGCTGCCCACGTAATGCAGATCGGCCTGCGTGACCGTTACGCGGTGGATCTTGGATTTGATGACTTCAATCTGGAATTTCATTATCGGATACGGATATTGTCGATTAAACGAATGTCTCCCGCCTGCACGGCGATACAGCCCTGAATACGCTCGGCGTCGCTCCATGCGGCGACCTCCTGCATCGTCCGCGCATCGATGGACTGGTAGTAGATGACCTTCAGCAGCGGATTGCGCTCCACCTCGGCCGTGACCCACGCCTTCAGCGCTTCGGGCGTCAGTTCCTGCGACTTTTCGGCGGCGGCGCGCAGGGCGGCGTAGATCTGCGGGGCTGCGGCGCGGTGCTCCGCGTCGAGCAGCGCGTTGCGCGACGAGAGGGCCAGCCCGTCTTCGCCGCGGACGATCTCGCATTCGACGATCTCGACCGGAAGCGACAACTGGTCCACCATCGCCTTGACGACGGCGATCTGCTGGAAATCTTTTTCTCCGAAGTAGGCGCGCGCCGGGCGTACGATGTCGAACAGCCGGCTGACGACCTGCGCCACGCCGTTGAAGTGACCGGGGCGTGTGGCGCCCTCCATCACCTTGTCGATCTGTCCGAAGTCGAACTGACGGCCGTCCGGTTCGGGGTATATCTCCTTGACCGAAGGCATCAGCACGAAATCCGCGCCGGCCCGTTCCAGCAGACGCGCATCGGCCTCCGGGGTGCGGGGATAATGTCTCAGGTCGTTTTTGTCGTTGAATTGGGTGGGATTGACGAAGACGCTCACCACGACGGTGGCGTTCTCCCGGCGGGCGCGCTCGACCAGCGAGCGGTGTCCCGCATGCAGGGCGCCCATCGTCGGGACGAACCCGATTCCGGACTGCTCCGCAGTCTCCAGCTCCGCGCGGAGCTCTTTGACGCTTGTGAATATTTTCATCTCTTCAGAAACGAACTTGCGGGGCAAAGGTATGAATTCCCGCAAACATAACGAAGAAAAAACGGAAAAAAAGCGCCGGACACTCCGGCGGCGGCGTTTCCCCGGCCGGAAACGCTTCTGCGGGGCGTTTTACCGCCTTCGGACAGGGCGCCGCCGCGCTGCGGACAAGCCGTTCGTGCGAAAAGATGTGGAATTCGTTGAATATATTTCGGGGAATGGCAAAAAGCGACTATATTTACAGATATTTAGACCCAAGCGGGAATGCCCGTCGCCCGCATCGGCAGATGCGGGAGTCCGGGGGCCTTCGTTTCCGCAATACACTGATAACCGCTCTCTCCGGGGCCGGAGACGATTTTTAATTGACTATGAAGAAAATCTTACTGTGTCTGCTTGCCCTTGCGGCCGGGCTGACCGCTTTCGGACAGAACGAAAGCTCGTTCGGCGTTCGTGCCGGTCTCAACGTGGCTAATCTCCATCTCAGCGCAGGGGGCCTGAGCGCGTCGCTGGACTCGCGCGCCTCCTATCATGTGGGCTTTGCCTATCAGCAGCCCCTGCTGCGGGTGCTTCCCCTTTATTTCGAAACGGGACTTACCTCTCCGGACGCGGGGCGTCGGTGACGGCGGGCGATCTGGATTTGGGCGTGGAAGGAAAGGCCAAATTCAATATGCTGTACCTGCAGGTTCCGGCTGTGGTGAGCTGGCACTTCAATATTAAAAGTGTCTCGATCCAGCCAGCCGCCGGCGTCTATTACGGTTTCGGCATCCACGGCAAGCTCAAGGGCGACGCTGCGAAAGTCGATCTGTTCAAGGAGATTTCAGTGCCCGTCGAGGACGGCTCCGTCGAAGGCCAAGTGTTCAAGCGTTCCGATTTCGGACTGCGTTTCGGCGTAGGGGTTACCGTCATGAAGCATTACTATGCGGGCGTCGGCTACGATCTCGGCCTGCTCAATATCTCCAAGGATTCGGGCGAGGGCAAGATAAAGAACGGCAGTTTCTTCATTTCGCTGGGTTACAACTTTTAGCCCCGCTGCCTGCATAAACGGTGCGCATGTCCTTCGGGATGTGCGCATCTTTCGTATTGTTTTGTCCGTTTTTTGCTATCTTTGCCGAAGAGAAACCCCGGCTTGGACAGTCGGTGTCCCGGCAGGGCCGGTCGGCGGCTCTGCATTCGGCTTGCGCTGTCCTTGCACGGCGGGCGCTTCCCGGCGGAATCCGGTTCCGGCCGTTTGCCGGGAGCGTGCCGCTTTTGGCGAGAAATTCCAAACCCGAACGATATGAAAAATTTATTGACGTTTGCATCTATGACTGTTACCGCTCTCGCACTGACCTCGTGCGGCGGGGCTTCCCGAAGCGAAACCCCGTGGATCGTCGACCGTTTCGACGACATCAAGGTCATCCGTTACGAAGTCCCCGGCTTCGAGCAGCTTCCGCTGGAGGAGAAGGAGCTGATCTATTATCTGGCCGAAGCGACCAAGTGCGGCCGCGACATCCTGTTCGACCAGAATTTCAAATACAACCTCGCCGTGCGCCGCACGCTCGAAACGGTGTATGAGAATTACGAGGGCGACCGCACGACGGCCGAGTGGAAGGCGTTGGAGAAATACCTGAAAAAGGTCTGGTTCGCCAACGGCATCCATCACCACTATTCGAACGACAAGTTCGTGCCCGAATTCACCGAAGGTTACCTGCTCGACGTGATCGAGACCATTCCCGAAGAGAAATTCGGCGAGCTGAACCCGCTGCGCGGCGAGGTCTGCAAAGCCATTTTCGACGCGTCGCTCTACAAGACGCGCCTGAACCAGACTGCCGGCGAGGACCTGATCGCCACTTCGTCGAACAACTATTACGAGGGTGTGACGCAGGCCGAAGTCGAGAAGTTCTACGCCGACATGGCGGACCCCGACGATCCCGAACCGATCTCCTACGGCCTGAATTCCAAGCTGGTCAAGGAGGACGGGGTGGTCAGGGAGCGCGTCTGGAAGATAGGCGGCATGTATTCGCCCGCCATCGAGAAGATCGTCTACTGGCTCGAAAAGGCGCAGGCCGTGGCTGCCGAGCCGCAGAAGAGCAATATCGCCGCGCTCATCAGCTATTACAAGACGGGCGATTTGCGCGAATTCGACCGCTATAACATCGGCTGGGTGAAGGATACCGTCTCGAACGTCGATTTCGTGAACGGCTTTATCGAGGATTACGGCGATCCGCTGGGACGCAAGGCGTCGTGGGAAGGCATCGTCGATTTCATGGACAAGGAGGCCTGCCACCGCACCGAGGTCATTTCGGAGAACGCGCAGTGGTTCGAGGACCATTCGCCCGTCGATCCCCGCTACCGCAAGGAGAAGGTGAAGGGCGTTTCGGCCAAGGTCATTACGGTGGCGATGCTCGGCGGCGACTGCTATCCCGCCACGCCGATCGGCATCAACCTGCCCAATGCCGACTGGATCCGCAAGGAATACGGCTCTAAGTCGGTGACTATCGACAACATCACCTATGCCTACGACATGGCCGCCCACGGCAACGGCTTCAACGAGGAGTTCGTGCTGCGTGCCGACGACCGTGCGGTGATGGACAAGTACGGCAAGCTGGCCGACGACCTGCACACCGACCTGCACGAGTGTCTGGGCCACGGTTCGGGCCAGCTGGCTCCGGGCGTCAAGGGCGGCGAGCTGAAAAGCTACAGCTCGACGCTCGAAGAGACGCGCGCCGACCTGTTCGGTCTCTACTATCTGGGCGATCCCAAAATGGTCGAGCTGGGGCTGGTACCTTCGTTCGACGTGGCGAAGGCCGGGTATGCGAAATATATCCTGAACGGCATGATGACTCAGCTGGCGCGCATCGAGCCGGGCAAGAACGTCGAAGAGTCGCACATGCGCAACCGCAAACTGATCTGCGAGTGGTGCTACGAGCGCGGCAAGGCCGACAACGTGATCGAAATGGTCAGGGAAAACGGCAAGACCTACGTCGTGGTCAATGACTACGAGAAGCTGCGCGGGCTGTTCGGCGACATGCTCCGCGAGATACAGCGCATCAAGTCCGAAGGCGACTACGAGGCGGGCCGGGCGCTTGTCGAGCGGTACGCCGTACAGGTCGATCCCGAACTGCACAAGGAGGTGCGCGACCGCTATTATGCGCTCAGCATCGAGCCTTACGGCGGTTTCGTGAATCCCGAATTCGAACTCGTGGAGAAGGACGGCGAAATAGTGGACGTCAAGATCAGCTATCCGGCCGACTACGTGAAACAGATGCTCGGTTATTCGAAGAATTATTCGTTCCTGCCCAATATCAACTGACGGTAATCTCCTTTACGAAAAGATGCGCCCTGCGAGGGTCGCATCTTTTGTTTTTCAGTGTGTCGTCATCATCGGTTCCGGGCCTCTTCGCCGCCGCCGATGGCGAATGTCGAAACGATCACCATCTTCTCGTCCACGTTGTTGGGGTTCGAGACGATGATGCCGTATTCGCCTTCGGGCTGCTCCCCGAACGTCAGGCGGTAGGAGCTTTCCCCGTATTTCTCGGCCGAGAAGGGGAGGTATTCCATGGTGTTGGATTGGACGGCGAAGGACCCGACGGCCGAAATCACCGCCGAACGGTTCTTCTTCGTGCTTTTCATCCGGAAGATGCGCACGATCGACATCGGGTCGGCTTTGTTGTCCTTGGCGCGGACGATGAGGGCGAACGGCTCTCCGGTTTTGAACCGTATTCCGGCCCTGCCGCCTTCGATGACTATTTTTGTCTTGGATTTGCTGGCTGCGAATCCGGCGATGTAGACGCCGGCGCCCGTTCGCATCCGCACGTTGTGTTTTTCGAGCTTCTTGGACGAGCCGTCGGGGAATACGCCGACGACCTCTCCCTCGAATTCGGGTTCGAGGGTCTGTGCCTTTACTGCATCACACCCCCACATCATGGCCGTTGCAGCCATCAGGAATAGGATTTTTTTCATCGTTATATAAATTTGGATTGTACCGCGCAAAATGCACGGCAGACAAAAATAATAATTTTCCGCAAACTGCACAACAGCCTTTTCCGCTTTTTGACGCCGACGCCGTATACGCCGCGAGACGCACCCGTGGGATGCGTCTCGCACTTTTCCGGTCTTTCGGATTTACTCCTCGACCTCTTCGAACTGGTCTTTGCCTACGCCACAGACGGGGCAGACCCAATCGTCGGGAATATCCTCGAACGACGTTCCGGGGGCGATGCCTCCGTCGGGATCGCCGACTGCGGGATCGTAAATCCATTCGCATACGATGCAACGGTACTTTTTCATCTTCTCTGTCTTTTTAAGTGAATAAAAAATGTGTTGATTTCGGTATAATGCAGTTAATTGCGTATTCTCTCCTTTTCGGGCCGTTTTTTGTCCGGTCGGGCATTCCGTCGCTTCCGCAAATCGGATGCCGTCTTATGTCGCCTGCGTTTCTCAGGTCGTCTGCGTCTCCTTTGCGGTCTGCGCTTCCTCCCGTTCCTCCTCCTCCTCTTCTTCCGCGGCCTCTTCGGTCAGCCGGTTGCCGCCCGGCGGCATGAGTTCGGCGACCAGACAATCCGCGTCGGAGCACGACACGTAGAGCCGCTCCTCGTATATGTCGGTGATCTCCACGAAGTTCTTCCACTCCGAAGCGTACAGACGTACGCGTTCGAACCGGCGCAGGTCCAGAAAATGGCCGTAGTAACCGAAGAATCCGCAGCCGCCGAAGAGCGGAAAGAACCATTTCATCCGCTTGGGATCGACGCGGCGTACCGAGGCGATCTCCCCGCGCTTTATCTCGGTGATGTCCAGCAGACAGCGCACCTCGACCTTTTCGTCCGTAACCACGATGTAGCGGGGAATCGACAG
>OLWL01001045.1_pt1 | contig 16234 bp, 12 predicted proteins | sample 1674151 | NCBI WGS metagenome assembly OLWL01 (sample SAMEA103958148, study PRJEB25191) | human gut metagenome
TGCTCGTAAAAGCGATCTCCATACCCGAAAAGAATGCAGACAGCAACAGCATCAGGACAATCAGTATGACCGAAGTAAGCATCTCTTATTGGGTTGATTGTATCTCGTCATCGTCCAGTTTCAGATCCACCGGCTTCATCTGCTGCTGTTCCGTTCTGGGCCGGGCTTCGGCAGGCTCCCCTGCGGACGCCGGTCTGCCGGGCGCATCCCTGCGAACGGGCCGCCGGGCCGGAACCGGAGCGACGGCGGGCTTGACAGCGGGTTCGGGCATAGGCTCGCCGGCGGATGCAGCGGCGGTTTTGCCGGACTGCTGCGCAGGGACAGGTCCCGACGCCCCCGTCCGGCCTCCGGCAGTCGAATCGGGAACGACCTCGACCTCCTGTTCGGTGGGTTTGACCTCGACCTCCATGCGGCCTTTCATACGGCGGAAACGCCAGTCCTTGAACTCCTCGTCGGATTCGAAACCTTCGCCGATAAAGACGTCGCGTCCGTCGTTCTGCACGATTTTCGAATCGACGTTCGAATAGATCTTCTTGGTCTGCTGATTCCAGAACAACTGCTGCGTGTAGAGGTTCTTGCCGTCCGATTTGACGACCACGACATTGCCTTTGGCCTCCCACAATTTGCGGTTCTCGTAGTAGATGGCGTAATTGGCCGTCAGCACGGCATCGACCGTAGAGAGCGAATCGTCCTTATAAGTGGTGATCTTGACCCCCTTGCGGAACTCGCGGTAGGGTTCGCGGGCCAGCGAATAGCCCTCGACCAGCGGAGTTACGAAATGGTAGGAGCGGCGGCCGTTCTTCGATTCGACGATCGACAGGTTTTCGCTGTATTCGGTTCTCATCGTCTCTTCGGAAGCCGCGGCATCCTCCGCCTCTTCGCGTTCGCAGGAGAATAGCAAGATAGCACTCCCCATAACGGAGAGTGCTACCATGGCGTATCTTGCGATGAGCCTGTTCATTAATTAGCGGGGACGTACGGAAGTCACGACACCGGCGGCCGTACCGCAGGTCACGGTATAGCGGGAGCCGGCCTGCAGCTCGTTGAAGAAGCACTCCTCCGAAGTCGGGAAACGGCTGCGGAACGCATTCAGCGACGTTTTGGCGGATTCGAGGTACTCCGAATCCGAGGGCAGCAGTTCGATGGCCTTCGACATCGTGTCGTAAGCGGCCCAGAAAGTGGCCTGACCGGCAAAACCGCCGCAGTTGGCAGCCGAAATGGCATAGCATTGGGCCAGCACGTAATAGGGCACGCCGTCCTCAGGATTCAGGTCGCGGGCCTGACGCGCAGCGGAAGCGGCTCCGGGGATATCGTTTGCAACCAAGTCGATCAGCGCGATGCGCACCAGCAGCAGCTGACGCTCCGCAGGATCCTGCTCGACGGCAAGCGCCTCGTTGAGGTATTTGATCGCCTTGGCGTAATCGCCCTTGCTCTGGAAAGCCTGCGCAAGGAACATGGCGGTCTCCGAAGAGGGTTTCACGGCATAGTATTTCTCTGCGAGCGTGAAATAGAAGTCGCCGTCGCACTTGGCGCGCGACATCAGCGCCACGGCCTGCGCCAGCAGCGCCTCGTCGTCGGGAGCCGCTTCGAGCTTGCCGCGGAAGAGCTTTTCGAGGTTCTCGCAGCTTGCGGCACCGCTCAGACCGAACGCGGCGTCGAACTGTGCCTTGTATTCGTTGGCATTGGGATTCTTCTCGAAGAACGGCGTCAGACGGTCGTACTCGGCAATGATCTCGTCGGGCAGCACCTCGTCAGTGTTCTTGTAGTCGTCGCAGAGGTTGCTGAAATAAGCCACGACGGTTTCGGGATCGGTGTTGTCGCCGCCGGCCTCGATCGCGGCACGGAACGCCTCACGGATACCCTTGCGGTCGCTGGGCTTGTAGCGCAGGTACTCGCGCGCCTTCTGGTCGAGAATGAAAGCGGTGCCCTGCTTGGGATGGTCACCGAAATATTTGGCGCGCAGATCGTACATGAGCATCAGCGAGTCGATATACGTATTCTTCTCGGCGACGCTCTTGGCGCGGTTGATCTTGTTCTTATAAATCACGGCACCGCGCTGGTAGAACGAGACCGAAGCGGTCGGAACGCTGTTGATGAGTTCATTCAGATAATGAGCAGCGGCATTGTAGTCGCGGTTGTCGCACGACTCCTTGAGGAAATTGCTGTTCAGAATGTTCTTTTCGCGTTGTTCGGGCGTGTCTCCCCACTTCTCGTACTGCGGAGCGCTGAAGTCCTGAGCCAGAGCCGTCGCCCCTACGAATACAAGAGCAGCGGAAAGCAGAATTTTAACGTTTTTCATCGGTCAGAGATTAATTTTTGTATTTAATTTTGTATGTTTTAGTGTCCGTCGGATCTACCGAAATCCAATGCAATTTACTGCCGGTTCTCCAAAAGTGCAAATTTTCGGGTCAAAAACTAATCGTATTTAGGCCGCAGGAACCAGTACTCGCCGTTCTCGCTGCCGGCAAAGAGCGTGAAGCCGATCGAGAATTTGAAATACTGCTGCCGCACCAGTCCGAGGCGTTCGGCCAAGTTGTAACCGCGGCGGCCGTATTCGACGCCGACGTCTATGGACGAGATGGCGAGGAACTTCACGGGCACCCCGACGCCCAGCGTCACGGCATACTGTCCCAGTTTGTCGCCGTTGTAGGTCTGGTTGTGGGTTCCGTAGCGGAATCCGGCCCGGTAGGACCAGCGTTTCAGGAAATTACGCACATCGTAGCGGTTGGGGGTGTACTCCACGCCGGCCTTGATCGTGTGCGTATCGGTATACGCCACCGCAAAGGCGCTCCGGTCCGGTCCGCTGACGCCGGTGGATTCGATCTGCCTGTTACGGCCGCCCCAGTCCTGATAGACGTAATCCACACCCATCGTCCACTTGGAGGTCTGGTAGAAGACACCTGCCGAAAGCTGACGGGGCAATACGAGTGCCAAATGCGTCGTATCGCCCTTTACGGTGGAGTTGTAGAGGTCACCCACATAGATGTTTTTCGTCACCGTGGGATTGAGGTCGCCGCCGAAATCATAGGCGGCGCCCAGCGTCAGGGCGCGTTTCTGATTCAGGATGGCGTTCCACTGCACGCCGATCTGCCCCTTGATGCTCGAAATGCTGTAGTTGTCGGTACCTACCGTCGAAGAGTAGGAGCCGTCGCCCGTGATCGGGGTCGGGGTCATCACGAACGAGCGGTCGATATCGCCCCAGTAATACTGCGCGGCGATACCCAGCGAGAAGTTCTTGAAAAGCTCCCAGCCGACGCCGAGTTTGACCTCCGTCACGTCGCCCTCGCCCTGATAGATGTACTGCGCGCGGCCGACGTTGCCCCATACGGGATCGGACGGATCGTAGTCATGGGTGTATTTTGTGCGGTAGCCTACCGAACTGTAAGGCGTGAGGCTGAAGCCCAGACCGAGCTTCTTGGCCAGCGGCAGCTGAAATGCGATGTCGTGGAAGTTGAAGGTGTTGTAGGCCGTGCTTTTCGACATGCCGTCGACCTTCTGGGAGTTGTAGTAATTCTGGCCCTCCAGCCCGAAGTTGAAGAGGAAACTCTTCTGCGGCGCGGCGCTGAAAGCCGCCGGATTGAGCAGATTGACCACGCCCGAACTGCGCATGGCCACACCTACACCGCCCATCGAACGCATCGGCAGGGTACCGGGCGTGTTCTGTTCGCCGATGCCGTACATCGTGTAGGGAGAGAATGCGTTAATACTGCTTGTCTGAGCCGCTGCGGCGCAGGGAATCATCACGGCTGCAATGACAACCAGTTTAATTAAGGTGTTCTTCACTTGCATTGTACTCTAAAATTCTATTCAATCCGCAAAAAACCAGATTACAATTTGCAAATATCGTATTTTTAATTCGTTTAACAAAGAAATTCGCGTCTCCTCCGGTAAAAATTACGCATAAATCGTCTATTTGGCTGCGCATGCGGGCCGCATAGCCTTCGATTTCGAATGCGATTCCGTTCATCACGCCCAGCTCGATGGCCTGCCGGGTGGTAAGCCCCGCAAGCTCTTCGCTTTCGGTCGCGGCGCAGAGCGGCAGTTTGGCCGTATAGTCGTGCAGCGCCCTGAAACGGGTCTTCATGCCCGGCGATATGCACCCGCCGCGGAACGTTGCGTCGGCCGTTACCAGATCGATGGTCACCGCCGTACCGAAATCGACGATCAGCACGTTGCGGCCCGGATAAAGCACCGTGGCGCCGACCGCCGCGGCCAGCCGGTCGCGGCCCAGCGTTTCGGGCGTCAGGTAGGCGTTGCCGATGGGTACGGGCGTCTGCGAAGAGAACTCCAGCAGATACTCCACGCGCGGCCGGAGCAGATCGGCCACTTCGTCCACTTCGCCGCGCGTCGAAGCCACGACAGCCCGGCACACGGGCCATGCCGCGAACAGCTCTTCGAGCATCGACGGATGCAGCCGCTCCACGCAGCGCTGAAAAACAATCTCCCCCCGGTCGAAAACAGCGAGTTTCACGAGGGTGTTTCCGATATCTACTACTAAATTCAAAGCTGCTGCAACGTTTTATATGCGTCTTCAATGTCTTTGACATTCCTAACGGTCATCGCCAGACGATTATTGTGCTGTTTCAACACAAATCTGCCGGGATTCTGCGTGACTTTGCGAAGCAGGTCCATGAAAGTGTCGCTCTTGTAGTAGGGCGAGTCCTGCTCGCCGACGAAATGCACGATCATCAGCCCGTTCTTGACCTTCACGCGCTCCATGCCCAGCCGGATCGCCTCCCAGCGCAGGCGCACCACGTTGAGCAGCTCTTCGGTTTCACGCGGCAGAGGGCCGAAACGGTCCACCAGACGCTCTCCGAAGGCCAGCAGCGCCTCCTCGTCCTTGGTCGAATCCAGCTCCCGGTAGAGCTTCAGGCGCTCGGCCTGCTGCGCCACATAGGAGTCGGGAAGACCGGCTTCGACCTCGATTTCGATATGCGCATCGTCGATATAGCGCAGCTGCTCGACCACCTCCTGTTCCGAATCGTTCAGGCCCGCGACGTGCAGTCCCTCGGCGCGCAGTTCTGCGATCGCTTCGTTCATGATCTTCTGATAGGTCTCGAAACCGATATCGGCGATGAATCCGCTCTGCTCGGCTCCCAGCAGATTGCCCGCGCCGCGGATGTCGAGGTCCTGCATGGCGATATTGAAGCCCGATCCCAGATCGGAGAACTCCTCGATGGCCCGCAGGCGGCGGCGCGCATCGGACGACAGCAGCTCGTCGGGCGGCGAAAGCAGGTAGCAGTAGGCTTTCTGATTGCTGCGGCCCACACGTCCGCGCAGCTGGTGCAGGTCGCTCAGGCCGAAGTTCTGGGCGTTGTTCACGATGATCGTATTGGCATTGGGAATGTCGATGCCGTTCTCGACGATGGTCGTGGCGACCAGCACGTCGAATTCCCCATAGATGAAGTCCATGATCAGCCGCTCCAGCTTCTCGGCAGGCATCTTGCCGTGCCCCACGCCCACGCGGGCCTTGGGGCAGATGCGGGTGATAAGCCCCTGCATGGTCATCAGGTCCTCGACGCGATTGTGGACGAAGTAGACCTGTCCGCCGCGCGCGAGTTCCGTTTCGACGGCATCGCGGATGATCTCCTCCGAGAAGACGTGCGATTCGGTGACGATCGGCTGCCGGTTGGGCGGCGGCGTCGAGATGACAGAAAGGTCGCGCGAACCCATGAGCGAGAATTGCAGCGTTCGCGGAATCGGCGTCGCCGTGAGAGTCAGCGTATCGACGTTGACCGCCAGCTGCGTCAGCTTCTCCTTGGCCGCCACGCCGAATTTCTGCTCCTCGTCGATAATCAGCAGCCCCAGATCGCGGAATACGATCTGTTTGCCCAGAATCTTGTGCGTGCCGATCAGAATGTCGATACGGCCCGCTTCGAGGTCGGCGCGGATCTGCGACACCTCTTTAGCCGTTTTCGTGCGGTTGAGATACTCGACCCGCACGGGGAAGTTGCGCAGACGCTCCGAAAACGAGCGGTAGTGTTGCAGGGCGAGAATCGTCGTCGGCACCAGCACGGCGACCTGCTTGCCGTCCACGGCCGCCTTGAACGCCGCGCGGATCGCCACCTCGGTCTTGCCGAAGCCCACGTCGCCGCAGACCAGCCGGTCCATCGGCTGGTCGGACTCCATGTCCTTCTTGACAGCCGCCACGGTCGTCTGCTGGTCGGGCGTGTCCTCCCACTGGAACGACGCCTCCAGCTCATGCTGCAGATAGCTGTCAGGCGTAAATGCGAATCCCTTGCTGGCCTTGCGCTTGGCATAAAGGGCGATCAGCTCGCGCGAAATATCCTTGACAGCCTTCTTGGTGGCGTTCTTGAGCTTCTGCCATGCGCCGTTGCCCAGCTTGTAGACCTTCGGCGGCTCGCCGTCACCCGACTTGTAGCGCGAAATGCGGTGGAGCGAATGGACGTTCACGAACAGCACGTCGCCGTCCTTGTAAACCAGCTTGATCGCCTCGTGCGCCTTGCCGTTTTCGTTGATCTTCACAAGCCCGTCGAAGCGGCCCACGCCGTGGTCGATATGCACTACATAGTCGCCCGGCCGCAGCTGGTTCAGCTCGGCGACGGTTATCTGTTCGTCGCGCCGGATCTCGCCGTTGATGCGGTAACGCTGGTAGCGGTCGAAAATCTGATGGTCGGTATAGAGACACAACTTCAGGTCGTTGTCCACGAAACCCTCGTGCAGCGTCACCGAAAGGGGCCGCACGACGGCCTGCCCGCGGCCGATCTGGTGAAAGATGTTTTCGAGACGCTCGACCTGCACCTTGTTTTCCGAGAGGATATAGGTCGTGTAGCCGCGCAGCGAATTGCGGATCATATCGTCGGCCAGCATCTCGAAGTTCTTGTTGAACTTGGGCTGGGGAGCCGTATCGAACTCCACCGCCGCCGTGGCGGGACGCTCCGGCAGGTTGTCGCGCAGGGCGAGCATCCGGCAGTTCGCCAAATCGCCGAGCAGCGCGTTGCGGCTGGTCATCAGGCGGTCGATTTCGTCGGGGCGCTCCATATCGGCAAGCGTCCTGCGGCGGATATCGTTCACCCGACGCAGCACGTAATCGGCGTCGTAGAACCAATAGGCCGCAGCATCGCCCGCAAACTGCACGAACGACACCTTCGCCGCCCCATCGCCGGCATTGAGGTTGGGAATGATCTCCACCCGGTCGAGTTTGTCGGCCGAGAGCTGGCTCGAAATGTTGAAACGGCGGATCGAGTCCACCTCGTCGCCGAAAAAGTCGATACGGTAGGGTTTGCTTTCCGAGAAGGAGAAGACGTCCACGATACCGCCGCGCACCGAATACTGGCCCGGCTCATAGACGAAATCGACACGGGTGAAGTTCGCATCGACGAGCGCGTCCTCCAGCACGGCGATCGAGATACTGTCACCGACTTTCACGGCGATCGTATCCCGCCGGAGGGTTTCGGCGTCGGCGACCCGCTCGGCCAGCGCTTCGGGATAGGTGCAGACGATCAGATACCCTTTCGTGAAGCCCTTCACAGCGTTCATCGCCGCCGTGCGCTGCACCACGCCCTGCGCATCCTCGGCGCCGTAGGCCACCGAACGCTTATAGGACGAGGGGAAGAAATAGACCTGCTTCTCGTCCAGCAGGTTATAGAAGTCGTTCATCAGATAGGCCGCAGCGTCGCGGTCCTCGGCGACGAAGACGTGTACGCCCCCGGTTTTCGCCGCAGCGGCAGCGGCATAGAACGAAAGAGCGCCGCCGACCAGCTCTTTCAGATGGACGGTTGCGCGCTCTTTCTTATATTCGCGGCACAGGCGGGGCAGGGCTTTCGACCCGGCGGCGAACTGCGCCAGCTGCTCGCGGGCAGTCATACGGTTACTTGTTTATCAGGTCGTTGTCCTTGCGGTCGTGGTAATGGACCTCGACGATGCCGAGACTCTGGTCGGCGACGACATGCAGCCGCACCTTGTATTTCCACTGCCAGCGGCGGCGCAGCGACCAAAGGCCCTGCTTGAGGAAGGAGGCCACATAGGGGCTTACGACCAGCTTGATATATTTGTGACCGCGGTCCTGCGTAAGAAACGAAATCTGGTTCTCGATCTTCTTGTCCAGCAGCACCGTCGGTTCGATCTTGCCCGATCCGTTGCAGGTCGGGCAGACGTCCGAAACCTCCTCCACGGCCACGGGACGCACCCGCTGGCGGGTGATCTGCATCAGACCGAACTTGGTGAGCGGCAGGACCGTGTGCTTGGCCTTGTCGGTAGCCATCAGCTTCACCATTTCGTCGTAGAGCGCCTGCCGGTTCTGCGCCTTGTGCAGGTCGATGAAATCGATGATGACGATGCCGCCCAAGTCGCGCAGACGCAGCTGGCGGGCGATTTCGGCCGCAGCGGCCAGATTGACGTCCATCGCCGTCTGCTCCTGATTGTCCTCGGCCTTGGTGCGGTTGCCCGAATTGACGTCGATGACGTTCATGGCCTCCGTATGCTCGATAATGAGGTAGGCGCCGCGGCGCAGCGAGACATATTTGGCGAAGAGCGACTTGATCTGCTTCGAGATGTCGAAGTTGTCGAAAATGGGCACGTTGCCGCGGTAGAGTTTGACGATCTTCTCCTTTTCGGGTTCGATCTGCCTGATATAACCGCGGATGTCGTTGTACATCGCCTCGTCGTCCACGGCGATCTGCGAGAACGAACCGTTCAGCGAGTCGCGGATGATCGTATTGGCGCGGTTCATCTCGCTCATCAGCTGGGCGGGAGCCGTGCTCTTCTTGATCGCCGCACAGGTCTTGCGCCAGCGGTCGATCTGGGTCTGGATGTCGTGCTCGATATCCTCGTCCTTGGCCTCCATGGCCGCGGTACGGATGATGACGCCGAAATTCTTGGGCAGCACGGCGGCGGCGATCCGCTTCAGGCGTTTCTTCTCGTCCACCGAACGGATCTTCTGCGACAGGAAGACCTTCGACGAGAAGGGCACCAGCACGACGTTGCGTCCAGCCAGCGAAATATCGGCCGTCAGACGGGGTCCCTTGGTCGAGATGGCCTCCTTGGCGATCTGCACCATGATGTTCTGGCCGACCTGCAGATAGTCGCCGATCTTGCCCGACTTCTCCACGGGCGGTTCGAGCTTCATGCTCTCGACGCGCAGGCCCCGTTTGCCGGGCTGCTGCGAAGCGACGAGCTTCTGGAGCGAGGGAAACTGACCGCCCAGATCGAGATAATGGATAAAGGCGTCCTTTTCGTGTCCTATATTGACGAATGCCGCATTGAGACCCGGCATGATCTTACGTACTTTTCCGAGGTAGATATCCCCGACGGCGAACCCGGTCTGACACTGCTCCTTGTTGAGTTCGACAAGGACCTTGTCCTCGCAAAGCGCGATGGAAATTTCGGTCGGGTTGACGTTTACAATTAATTCTCTGTTCATCTATATCGTGTGTCGCGCTCCGGAGACGAAGACGCGGAATACTGAAACCGGTTAGGCCGCTTTTTGGTCTGAAGTGGCGGCGAACTCCAAAGGATAAAAAACCGTGCGGATCCGTCGTCCGGCACGCGGTCCGGGCGCGGAAGGCACCCGGATTATTTTTGCGGTTATCGCCGGGACCGCCCCGAACGCCCTCGGAAGAGTATCGGGAGAGGTTCGGATTCCCGGAAACGGCATCTCTGCACGGCGCCCGATGCGCCGGAAGCAGAATGCCGCCACGAAAAACCATAGAAAATAGGTAAAGCTAAAAGAACTTGGGTTCCTTTAGCTTTATCTATCGTTTAGCACTAAAGTGCTACCCTACTTTTTCTTGTGACGGTTCTTACGCAAACGTTTTTTGCGTTTGTGGGTAGCCATCTTGTGTCGCTTATGCTTCTTTCCGTTTGGCATAGTCCTTGATTTTTTGAGGTTCTTATTTATTTAAATTATTTCACCTTCGCCGCGAAGCTCTTGGCGGGCTTGAAAGCGGGAATGTTGTGTTCGGGAATGGTGATGGTCGTATTCTTCGAGATGTTGCGGGCAACCTTCTTGGCGCGCTTCTTTACGATGAAACTGCCGAAACCACGGAGATACACGTTGTTTTTGTTGGTCAGCGACGTCTTGATGCTATCCATGAAAGCCTCAACGATTGCCTGTACCTGCACCTTCTCAACTCCGGTGCTCTTAGCGATTTCGCTTACGATATCTGCCTTTGTCATTTCTATATAGTATTAAATTATTAAGTTCGTGTGAAGACATTCGGACTGCAAATATACGCTTTATTTACATTTTAGCCAACAAACCGCAGATTTTTTTCATTATTTTTCCCGCAGTCCTCTACCTGCCACTGGAACAGTACGATAACAAATATCGGGCAAAACTCGCCCGAAAATTAAAATATTATGTGTCAGGCAATTATTCCCCGCCGGACTCCGCCGGACGGATGACACAGCAATCAATTGAAAATCAGCAACATACCCTCTAATCATCCAAAAACGCCCCGACCTTTTGGGAACAAAAATATACCCAAAACGCCATCTGGAATTCCGGCGTGCAGGGGCGGGATTTCCGCCCCTGCACGCCGGCGCCGAAGCGGTTTTATTCCGCGCCGGAAAACACGAGACTCAATAAACGCCCGGTTTTTGCGTTTGATAATAAAATAACTAATTTTGCAAACTAAATTCCGCTAACGGTATGGTCAAAATACTCTGGGTGGACGACGAGGTCGAACTGCTGAAGCCCCACGTCCTGTTCCTCAAACAGAAGGGCTACGAAGTAGACACCTGCAACAACGGCTACGACGCGATCGACATGGCTTCCGAAGGGGCCTACGACCTGATAATCCTCGACGAAATGATGCCCGGCATGACGGGACTCGAAACGCTCCCCAAGATCAAGGAGGTGCGCCCCACCACGCCCGTCATCATGGTGACCAAGAGCGAGGAGGAGAACATCATGGACAAGGCCGTCGGCTCGAAGATCGCCGACTACCTCATCAAGCCCGTGAACCCCAATCAGGTGCTGCTCTCGATCAAGAAGAACGTCCACCAGCAGCAGCTCGTCACCGAGCAGACCACGGCCGACTACCGTTCGGAATTCGGACGCATCTCCTCGTCGCTGCAGATGGCCGAGACCTTCGGCGACTGGTGTTCGCTGTACCGCAAGCTGGCCAACTGGGAGGTCGATCTTTCGGAATCCACCGACCAGAGCATCAAGGAGGTGCTGACCTACCAGAAAACCGAAGCCAATCAGGAGTTCTGCAAGTTCGTGCGCCGCAACTACTACAACTGGATCAACAGGCGCTCGGAAGACACACCCGTGATGTCGCACACGCTGATGCGCACCAACATCTTCCCGGTGGCGGACGAGAATCCGAAGACCACGCTGCTGCTGATCGACAACTTCCGCTACGACCAGTGGCGGTCGATCTCCTCGCTGCTGAGAGGCTATTACGACGTGGCGCAGGACGATTTCTACTGCGCCATCCTGCCCACGGCCACCCAATACGCCCGCAACGCCATATTCGCGGGACTGATGCCGCTGGCCATCGACAAGCTGATGCCCAACAAATGGCTCAACGACAACGAGGAGGGCGGCAAGAACCAGTACGAGGAGGAGTTCCTCAAACGGCTGATGGCCCAGAACGGGAAGAACTGGAAATTCTCGTTCGACAAGCTCGTGCGCCCGGAACAGGGCCGCAAACTGGTGGACAATATACAAAAGGTGTACGACGCCGACTTCTCGGTCATCGTCTACAACTTCCTCGACATCCTTTCGCACGCACGTACCGAGACCGACATCATCCGCGAACTCACGGAGGACGACGCGGCGTTCCGCTCGCTGACGCGCTCGTGGTTCGAACATTCGGACCTCTACACCATCCTCAAACTCCTCTCGGAACGGGGACACACGGTGGTCATCACCTCCGACCACGGCACCATCCGCGTGGACAATCCGGTGAAGGTGACCGGCGACCGCGAGACCTCGGCCAACCTGCGCTACAAAACGGGCCGCAACTTGGCCTACAACTCCCGCGACGTCTACGAAGTGCTCAAGCCCGAAGACGTGCAGCTTCCGTCGAGCAACCTCACGTCGAGCTACATCTTCGCCTACAATTCGGATTTTCTGGTTTACAACAACGACGCGAACCGCCATATCCGCTACTACCGCAATACATTCCAGCACGGCGGCATCTCGATGGAAGAGATGATCGTGCCCTACATCGTCTTAAAACCCAAACAATAGATGAAGACCATCCATATCACCTCGCAGGACGACCTGCCGGACGTCGCCGAAGCGGTCATCGAAGCCCTCGGCCGCCGCACGGTAGTCGCCTTCCGCGGAGAAATGGGCGCCGGAAAAACGACGCTGATCCGCGAAATCGCCGCGCAGCTGGGCGCGACGGACACCGTAACCAGCCCCACGTTCGCCATCGTCAACCAGTACAAGGGCAAGGGCGGCCGCCGCATCCACCATTTCGACTTCTACCGCATCAACGACGTCCGCGAAGCTTACGACTTCGGCTACGAAGAGTATTTCTATTCGGGCGACCTCTGTCTGGTCGAATGGCCCGAAAAGATCGAGCAGCTGCTGCCCGACAACGCGATGACGGTACGCATCACCGTGGACAGCGACACGGCCCGCACGTTCGAGATCGACTGACACTCCGAGCCTGCACATACGCCCGGCAACACGCCCCGCTACACCGGGCAGGTTGCCGGGCGGTTCACGTTCCGCCCCCGGCGGCGGACAATTTGCCCGTCCCGCGAAAAATCACTACTTTTGCAGGCGGCAGGCTCCGGAAGGGATAAACTCCGGCCGGCCCTGCGCTGAAATCCGATTCACCCATTCAATACAACCATGCAGGAATATATCTCCAAACAGCAACAGATTTTGCGTCCCGCCGAACAGATTTACGCCGTCATCAGCCGTTTCGACAACCTGACGCCCGCCGTGGCCGACAAGGTCGAGGAGTGGCAGGCGACCGAAGACACCTGCTCGTTCAAAGCCAAAGGCTTCACCGTAAAGCTCCGCATGGAGGAGCGCGAAGCGCCCCGGCACGTCAAGATCGTCGCCGACGGCGGCGGAGTGCCGATGGACTTCGCATTCTGGATTCAGCTCCACAAGGTCTCGGACACCGACACCCGCATGCGGCTGGTGCTGCACATCGAGCTGAATATGATGATGAAAATGATGATCGGCGGCAAACTCCAAGGCGGACTGGATCAGATCGCCGAAGGCATCGCCAAGGCGATGAACGCCGCACCGCAATATTAACGGAGAGGCGGCACAGAATGCGGGACCGCATGCGACACGGCTCCCCCGCCGACCGCCCCGCGTCCGACCGGCCGTTCCGGTCGGACGCCTGAACAACCGACACGCGACCATGAAACCTACTGCATACCTGACAACCTTTTTGGGGCTTCCCGGAGCGTCCGGCGAAAAACGGGCCGCGTGTAATTTCGACCTGACAAGCCGTTATTTCTACAACGTCTCTTCGGAAGAGAGCTTTTTTCAGACCATCGACGCCGAGACCACGGCCGACCTCGACCTCAACGCCGTATTCGAGCGCATCGACCGCACCGCCTCCAAGCCGGGACAGCAATACCTGTACGCCCGGCTGAGGACCCTGCGCGGCACGGAAGAGGTGCGGGAGTTCGGCCGCAGGACGGATCATTTCGCCGGGAACGCCGGACATGCCGAACAATGCGCCCAACACCTTTCGCGGCTCTCGGACGACGACGCCTACGACCTGCAAAACCTGATTTTCGACAAGCCGGAGCAGGTGCGCCGCATCGCTCTCGTCTACCTGCTCTCGGCCGCAGCCGTGGTGTCGCTGCTGCTGAGCTTTCTCTATCCGCTGCTGCTGTTGCTGTTTCTTGCCGTCTTCGCCGCGAACATGTATATCCATTACAGCAACAAGCTCAACATTTCGATCTATGCTTCGGCCGTGAAACAGTTGACGCTGGCGCTGCGGACCGCCCGGCATCTCGCGGCCGAGGAGGTTCCCGGCACGGAGGAGGCCCTGAAGGTCATCCGTCAGGTCTCCGAGGTCGAACGGCGCAGCCGCGTGGTCGGCACGCAGGGCGACAGCGCCAACGAGCTGGCCGCGGCCGTATGGCTGGTGCTCGAACTGCTGAAGGCGGCTTTCAACGTCGAGGTGATTCTCTTCCACCGCTTCATCGGCAGCATCATAGCGCGCCGCGACGCCATCCACGGACTGTTCCGGTTCATCGGAGAGACCGACGCCGCGATTTCGGCGGCACGCCTGCGCGGCGAAACGCCGACCTGCCGCCCGGAATTCACCGACGGGAAATACCTGCGGGCCGAGGAGGTCGTACATCCGCTCATCGGAAACTGCGTTCCCAACACGCTGGAGCTGGACGGCACGGGGCTGCTGCTCACCGGCTCCAACATGTCGGGCAAGACCACGTTCATCCGCACGCTGGTGCTCAACGCCCTGCTGGCCGAAACGCTCGACATCTGCTTCGCCGAGGCCTACACGGCTCCGTACATGAAGATTTACAGCTCGATCCGCATCTCGGACGACATCGCCGAAGGGACGAGCTATTACCTGCAGGAAGTACTGACCGTCAAACGGTTCATCGACGCATCGCAGGAGCCGGCGCCGTGTCTGTTCGCCCTCGACGAACTTTTCAAGGGCACGAACACAACCGAACGCATCGCCGCCGGAAAAGCCGTACTGGCGCATCTCAACCGAGGACCGCATCTCGTGCTGGTATCGACGCACGACGTCGAGCTGGCGGAGCTGCTCCGCAAAGACGGCTACGAGCTGCACCATTTCCGCGAGGAGGTGATCGGCGGGAAGCTGGTCTTCGACTACCGGCTGCACACGGGACCGCTCACCACCCGCAACGCCATCCGGATTCTGGAAATGTACGACTACCCGCGCGACCTGATCGCGGAAGCGTACGAGGTGCAGGAGAAACTGACGTAGAGATCGAACTGACGCCACGAAAAAGCGGCGGCCGGGCATGAGCGAATCGCTCAACGCCCCGTTCGCCCGGTCCGAACGCCCGCGACTGTCCTGCAACAGCACAGTAACGAATTCACAACAATCCGACGCCCCCGTCAGCCCCCTCTGCAACAGGCCCGAAACCGCTCTGCGACAGGCCCCCGATCCGCAATTATCCGCAACCAATCTGCAATCGGTTCGTAACTGTCCCACAACCATCCTTAACAGCAAAGACCTGCCGATTTCGGCAGGTCTTTGCTATAACCGGAAATCTTCACCCGGCAGGGGCCGTCCGTACGACAAAATTACCCCTGCACCGGTTTGCGCTGCATGAAGCGGCGTTTGAGCCACCCGCGCACCGGTTCGTCGTACAGACGCAGGCACAACCACGCCAGCAGGATGCTGCCGCCGTAAACCAGCGCGCCGTACCCCAGCGCTTCGGGCCATGCGGGACGGGTATCGACCACCCACGCAGTGTAAATATAGACGAACGGATAGTGCGTGATATACAGCGGATAGGAGATGTCGCCCAAGAAACCGCAGACCTTTTTCGACACCCGGTCCGTGACTTTGCCGCCCGCGCCGGCCGCTACGACCAGCGGGAAGAGGACGATGATGCACACGGCGTCGTAAAGACCGTTCAGCCACAAGCGGTCCGTCCCCAGATGCGGCATGGCCAGCACGGCGACGACGCAGAGACTGCAAAGCCAGAAAGCGCCGCGCAGACGGATCAGCTTTCCGACGCGCGACAGCAGCAGTCCGGCGATAAAAGCCACGATACAGTCTACCGGATCGCCGCCGAAGAGATAACAGAAGCATCCGCTGCCCACGCCGGAAGCAAGGATCTGGCAGAGATTCCGCTTGGCGGGCATCTGCTGGATATCCTGAAGCTTCTGATAGGCTTCCTCCGGTGTATAGAATCCGTGTTCAATCTCACGGGAGAGCTGGTTGACCGCAGTGACACGGTCAAGCCGGGTAGCACTCAACGGGATGTGGCGTACCCAGGCAAAGTTTTGATCCGAGTTGCTGTCAGCCGTGAGAAAGAAACCACTGCTTAAGACAAACGGATCACACGAGTCGATGCCGTAGGCATGGGCGATCCGGTTGATGGTTTCCTCTACACGGAAAATCTCCGCTCCGCTCGCCAGCAGGATATCCCCGGCAAGTGCCGCCACATTTAACGCCATACGGTTATGTTCTTTTTCTACAGTTTCCAAAATAAAATCCCCCATTGTACACAAAAGATGCGGATACAGAAATAGAAAGATTTCGGGATGTATTCGCGTATGGTATGACTCTAACACATTTTCGAAAGAAAACAAAGAAAAACCGATACATTT
>OLWL01001058.1_pt1 | contig 16173 bp, 17 predicted proteins | sample 1674151 | NCBI WGS metagenome assembly OLWL01 (sample SAMEA103958148, study PRJEB25191) | human gut metagenome
AATGTGCACTTATCGGTGGTGAGACAGCAGAGCATCCGGGACTTATGCCACAGGATGAATATGATCTTGCAGGATTTGCTGTAGGTGTTGTTGATAAGAAGGATCTTATTACAGGCGAGAACATCAAGCCGGGTGATACTCTTATCGGTATCGCTTCAAGCGGTGTACACAGCAACGGATTTTCACTGGTTCGTAAGGTGTTTGAAATGACGAAGGAGTCTCTTACCACCTATTATGATGAGCTTGGTATGACCTTGGGAGAAGCGTTAATTACACCGACCAAAATCTATGTGAAGACCTTAAAGGCAATTAAGGATGCCGGTGTAACAGTAAAGGGCTGCAGCCATATTACCGGCGGCGGCTTCTATGAAAATATTCCCCGTATGCTTCCGGACGGTGTGCGTGCGCAGGTACAGAAGGACAGCTATCCGGTGCTTCCAATTTTTAAATTATTACAGAAGACCGGAAATATTGCAGAGCAGATGATGTACAATACCTTTAATATGGGACTTGGCATGGTGCTGGCAATTGATCCTGCCGATCAGGACAGGGTGCTTGCAGTAATCAAAGAGGCCGGAGAAGAAGGCTATGTGGTTGGAAATGTCATTGCCGGTGAAAAGGGTGTAGACTTATGTTAAGAGTTGGAATTCTTGCCGCAGGCGGCGGAACGAATCTGCAGGCCATTATTGATGCAGTGGAAAGCAGGAAAATTACAGATGTTGAGTTATGCTTTGTATTAAGTAATAAACCGGGTGTACGGGCTTTGGAGCGTGCGAGGACACATGGAATCAAACCGATCGTGGTGGATATGAAATCCTATGCGGATCGTGCGGAGTTTGAGAAGGTGTTGATCGAAACGATTGATGCAGAAGCCCCGGATCTCATCGTTTTAGCAGGAATGATGATTATGATGCCGGTCGAGCTGGTACGGAAATATCATAACCGGATCATCAATGTGCATCCGGCACTGATTCCTTCCTTCTGCGGAAAGGGCTTTTATGGAATCCGTCCGCACGAGGCTGTTTTGAAAAGCGGTGTGAAGGTAACCGGCGCTACCGTGCATTTTGTGGATGAGGTATACGATCATGGTGCGATCATCATGCAGAAGGCGGTTTATGTGAAGAACGGTGATACGCCGGAAGAACTGCAGCACCGTGTGATGGAAGAAGCGGAATGGCAGATTCTGCCGAAGACCATTGATCTCATTGCACATGGCAGGGTAAAGGTAGAAAATGGAATCGCAGTCGTAGAAGAATAATCATTTTCCGGCTGCTCGGCTTACAGTTACGAAGAGGCAGAATTACCATAATGGTTTACATAATGTGAAATCATAGGACAGGAAGACGGAGGAAGCTATGAAAGTATTGATCGTAGGCGGTGGCGGCAGAGAGCATGCCATTGCAACAAGTGTCGCAAAGAGCAGTAAAGTAGATAAAATTTATTGTGCACCCGGAAATGCAGGAATCGGTCTGATCGCGGAATGTGTACCGATCGGAGCAATGGAATTCGATAAAATTGTTGCATTTGCCAAAGAAAAGGAAATTGATCTGACGATTGTCGGGATGGATGATCCCCTTGTCGGTGGACTTGTTGACCGTCTCGAAGATGCCGGATTAAAAGCGTTCGGACCCCGTAAAAATGCAGCAATTCTGGAAGGAAGCAAGGCTTTTTCCAAGGATCTGATGAAGAAATACGGAATTCCGACGGCTGCCTATGAGAACTTTGACAATGCAGAGGATGCCCTCAACTATTTAAAGACTGCATCGTTCCCGATTGTATTAAAGGCAGACGGATTAGCACTTGGAAAGGGCGTACTGATCTGCAATACCTTAGAAGAGGCACAGGATGGTGTGAAATCCATCATGCTTGATAAGCAGTTCGGAACTGCCGGTAATCGTATGGTAATTGAAGAATTTATGACAGGAAGGGAAGTTTCCGTGCTCTCTTTTGTCGATGGAAAGACGATTAAAACCATGACCTCTGCACAGGATCACAAGCGTGCAGGAGACGGGGATACCGGATTAAATACCGGTGGTATGGGAACCTTTTCACCGAGCCCGTTCTATACGGAGGAAGTGGATGAATTCTGTAAGAAATACATTTATCAGGCAACCGTAGATGCCATGGCAGCAGAAGGAAGAGAATTTAAGGGTATTATTTTCTTCGGACTGATGCTGACCCAAAAGGGACCGCGTGTGTTAGAGTACAATGCGCGTTTCGGAGATCCTGAGGCTCAGGTGGTGCTGCCACGTATGAAGAATGATCTGATCGAAGTAATGGAAGCCTGTATTAATGGCACGCTGGATCAGATTGATCTGCAGTTTGAGGATAACGCAGCAGTCTGTGTGGTACTTGCTTCTGACGGATATCCGGTCAGATATGAAAAGGGCTTCCTCATTCACGGACTGGAAAGGTTTGAAGGGCAGGATAATTATTTCTGCTTCCATGCAGGAACGAAACAGACTCCGGAAGGAATTGTAACAAACGGGGGACGTGTTCTTGGCATTACAGCAAAGGGTAAGGATTTAAAGGAAGCACGTAAGAATGCCTATGCGGCAACCGAATGGGTTTCCTTTGAAAATAAATATATGCGCCATGATATCGGAAAGGCAATTGACGAGGCGTAAATTGTTCGTGGTGTGGAAAGGGTAATTTATGAATGAGAAACGGCGGCTGGTGGCTTTGAATGGCTTTCTGCGGCCAACAATCTGCAAAGCCTGCGGAGGAATCCTTATCTATAAAGGATTGGGAGAATACCAGTGTGAGGATTGCAATGCATGTGAATATGATGACTACGGAAAGGTAAGATCGTACCTTGAAAAGCACCATGGAGCTAACGTGGCAGAAATTTCCTCGCAGACAGGGGTGTCACACAAGGCAATCCGTGATATGATTAAGGAAAATCGTTTTGAGCTTGTTGAAAGTAAAGGCGGTTATCTGCGGTGCGAGATCTGTGGAGAGAATATCCGCAGTGGAAGGCTTTGTCCGAAGTGCGAAGCGGCATATCACAGGCAGATTGAAGATGAGGCGCGCCAGCAGAGGAAAAACTATAAGCAGATGTCCGGATTCAGCGGCGAAAGGCCGGAGGGTGAGAGCGGACGAAGGCGTTTTGAAAGATAGTGAAAGAAAGGTACAGGATAATTATGAAAAAAGGGATTCTTGGATTTGCAGTTGCAATGATGGTTTTTGGACTTTCTACCATTTCCAGCCTTGCAGCAACGGGAACCGTAACGGCCGGAACAGCGAAAATCAGAGAGAAAGCAAGCACAGACAGCTCAGTGGTGGCATCGACCTCAAAGGGGGCTAAGATTGATATTGTCGGAGCAGAAAAGGACAGCTCCGGAACCGTATGGTATAAGGTGCCGGTAAGCGGTGGCTCTTATGGTTATGTAAGAAGCGATCTGGTAGAAACAAGTGATAAGATTGATGTGACAGACAATAGTTCATCCTCGTCCGCAGATGCTTCGACCTCTGCTTCAGCTTCCAAACCGGAAGCAACCGTGCCGACCGCAATTGGTGAGCAGGCAGCGACAGTAAAGTGTTCTTCGAATGTCAAGGTACGTGCAGGTGCATCCACGAAGCATGATGTAGTGACCAGTCTGCCTGATGGAACAGCAATTACCCTGATCGGAGAGGCAAATGATGCAGCAGGAAATAAATGGTATCAGTTAAGATGCGAATATAATGGGAAGACTGTAGAAGGATACATTCGTTCCGACCTGATTGCAATTGGTTCGAATGCTTCTGCCGCAAATGGAACAGATAGTACGGATGCAGCCTCAGCGGATGGCTCAGAAGCAGTAGACGGAGCAGAGGTAACGGATGGTGCCGAAGCAGAAAATCCGGATGAGGTGCAGGAAGGCGATGGGAGTGAAGAAGCACCGGAAGAACAGCCGGAGCCGGAGCACAATGATTATGAAGTGGTTTATATGACAGATACAGAGAATCCGGATACCGGAAAGTATTATCTGTACAATAACATTGATGGTACGATGGCAGATGTGGAGGTTTTATTTTCCTCTGTTACGACAGCAAATGATAATGTAGCGCGTCTGGAATCCGAGTCATCCCAGAAAAATATTGTTATCATTATTCTTGCAGTTGTGATCGTTCTTCTTTTCATCGGACTTACTATCCTGATCATCAAGCTGAGGGGTGCATATGAATATGATTATGATGAAGATGAGGAAGAAGATGAAGAAGAGTTCGATGAACCTGCTCCGAGAAGACGCAGGCGTGATTATCAGGAAGATGAAGTAGAGGAACGGCCGCGCAGACAGGAGCGTGCAGGTAAGGCTTCAAGAGAAGAAGAAATGCGTCCGGCAAGGAGAGAGCGTGGACGCGAAGAAGCACCGGAAAGAGAAGGAAGACCTTCGCGTAACAGTAATCCGGAACGACAGGGACAGCCTGTGAGGAGACCTGTAGAAAATAACGAAGGAACGGTGAAGAAGGCGCCCCGGAAGGCACAGAACTTCCTGACCGATGACGATGAGTTTGAATTTGAATTCTTGAACATGGACGATAAAGACATATAAAAAACAAAAGGAATAGCATCTGCTATTCCTTTTATTCAAAAGAATGGATTATAAAAATGATAATTGAAATTGATTTTAACAGTGAGGAAGCTTTATATCTGCAGGTGCGCAACCAGATTATTCATGGAATCGCCACGCTGCAGCTTCAGGAGGGGGATGAGCTCCCTTCGGTGCGGCAGATGGCAGATGAAATCGGAATTAATATGCATACGGTGAACAAGGCCTATACGATCTTAAAGCAGGAGGGCTTTATCCAGCTTGATCGTCGGAAGGGTGCAGTAATCAGCCTTGATATGGATAAGCTCAGGGAACTTCAAAGCATGCGGGAGCAGATGAAAGGAATCCTTGCAAAGGGAATTTGTAAGGGAATTTGTAAGGACGAGGTCTATGAACTCGTCAATGAGATATATCAGGAATATGGAGGAGAATAAACGTGTGGTCAGGTAGTTTTACAAAGAACGCGCAGGCGGCACTGACACTTGCAGAGAAAACGGCAGCCAGATTGCATACCGGTTATGTGGGTACAGAACATATTCTGGTGGGACTTCTTAAGGAAGAAAGTGGCGTAGCAGCCAAAATTCTGGAAGATAACGGTGCTGATGCAGATAAAATTCTGGAAATGATCCGGGATCTGATTGCTCCCGATGGGGAGACCGCCGTGAAAGAGCGGGGAATGTATTCACCGAGAGCACGGAGAGTACTGGAGGAGGCGTATGTGCAGGCTGAACGGTTTGGCGCAGACAGTGCCGGAACAGAGCATCTTCTGCTGGCCCTTTTGAAGGACCCGGACAATGCAGCGGTACGTCTCTTAAATACCCTTGGCATTTCGGTACAGAAGGTTTATGTTGATACTCTGGTGGTTATGGGGGCAGATCCGGCGATTTACAAGGAGGATCTGCGGAATAAGAAGAATAATAACAGGAAGCAGCCCTCAACACTGGAACAGTACAGCAGGGATCTGACCGCGCTTGCTGCGCAGGGAAAGCTGGATCCGGTCATCGGAAGAGATATGGAGATTCAGCGTGTGATTGAGATCTTAAGCCGCAGGACGAAGAACAATCCGTGTCTCATTGGAGAGCCGGGGGTCGGAAAAACTGCCGTGGTAGAAGGGTTGGCCAACCGTATTGTGGAAGGCAATGTTCCGTTTACGATTCAGAATAAGCGGTTAATGACGCTGGACTTGTCCGGAATGGTTGCAGGCTCCAAGTATCGTGGAGAATTTGAAGAACGAATTAAGAGAGTCATCCGGGAGGTACAGGAGGATGGAGACATTATCCTGTTTCTGGATGAAATTCATACCATTATCGGGGCAGGCGGTGCCGAGGGAGCAATTGATGCTTCCAATATTCTGAAGCCGTCACTGGCAAGAGGGGAGCTGCAGCTTATTGGAGCAACGACCATTGCCGAGTATCACAAATATATTGAAAAGGATGCGGCCTTAGAGCGCAGATTCCAGCCGGTAAATGTGGAAGAACCGACAAAGGAGGAGGCGCTTTCCATCCTTCGTGGAATTGCGTGGAAATATGCACAGCATCATCGTGTGCAGATTACGGATGAAGCACTCATTGCTGCCGTGAATCTGTCAGAGCGTTATATCAATGACCGGAATCTGCCGGATAAAGCGATTGATCTGATTGATGAAGCCTCCGCAGCGGTACGTCTGCAGCACTCCAAAGCACCGGAGGGCTTACAGCAGCGAAGAGAAGAGCTTCTTGCACTGGATGCTGTTCTGGAAGAACAGCTAAAGGAAGGAAGACTTGAGGAAGCCGCAGAAACCAACAGGGAACAGGAAAAGCTTCTTAAGAAATATCAAAGAGAAGAAGATCGTTATCAGAAGAAGCAGGCCGAAAGCCGGATCGAAGTGACAGAAGGTGACATCGCAAAGGTGGTTTCTACCTGGACGAAGGTTCCGGTAAGTAAGCTGACAGAGAAGGAGAGCGACCGGTTGCTGCGCCTGGAAAAAGAGCTCCATAAGAGGGTTATCGGACAGGAAGAAGCAGTGTCCGCAGTGGCGCGTGCAATACGGCGGGGAAGAGTCGGATTGCAGGATCCGAACCGTCCGATAGGATCTTTCCTGTTTTTAGGACCTACCGGAGTCGGAAAGACCGAGCTTAGCAAGGCTCTTGCAGAAGCCATGTTTGGCACGGAAAACGCACTGATCCGTGTCGATATGTCCGAATATATGGAAGGACATTCAGTCTCCAAGATGATCGGGTCACCGCCCGGATATGTGGGATTCGAAGAAGGCGGACAATTAAGCGAGAAGGTACGCCGCAATCCCTACTCCGTCGTGCTGTTCGATGAGATCGAGAAAGCTCATCCCGATGTATTTAACGTACTTTTACAGGTGCTGGATGACGGTCATATCACGGACTCCAAGGGACGTAAGGTCAGCTTCAAAAATACCGTACTGATCATGACTTCCAACGCGGGTGCACAGCGTATCGTGGATCCCAAGAATCTGGGCTTTGCCACAGAGAAGAGCGAGACCAAAGATTACGAGAAGATGAAAGCGGGTGTCATGGAAGAGGTAAAGCACAGCTTTAAGCCGGAATTCATCAACCGTATTGATGACATTATCGTGTTCCATCAGCTGAATAATGAGAACATGAAGGAGATCGTGAATCTGCTGGCAGCCAATCTCTATAAGAGATGTGAGAACCAGCTGGGAATTCATCTGACCATCACCGCGGCGCTGAAGGAACATCTGGTATCCAAATATGCGGATAACAAGATGGGGGCAAGACCTTTAAAGCGTGCGATCCAGTCGGTGGTAGAGGATGCTCTGGCGGAAGAGATACTGCTGAAAAAGGTGGTGCCGGGAGATAAGGTTTCTGCAGGATTTAAGAATGGTAAAGTCGTATTTACGGTTAAGAATTAAGCATTTGTAACTATTCAGTCACTCAATTCGCAAAATCGCTCTTGCAGAGCTTTCCTTTTGCTCATTGAGGTTACTTCGTCTTATAAATATCATGAAATATTCTTACGAATGCAAGCATTCGACGAATATTCAATGATATTTAAATGACTCTGAATAGTTACAAAATTAATAAATTTTTTTGTAGAAAAACAGGGTGAGATATATTATACTGTAACTATTCAAACCCCATTCGCAAAGGACGAAAGATAAAGAAGTGTTGCGGATGCAGTTACTTTCAGGAGGACAGACAGATGGCAGTAGTGGAAGAAATACTTCGCAGTGAAGCAGACGGATCTATCAGCTTTGGTAATCACAAGCTGGCCAAGAAGGCAAAGGTAGAAGATTATGAGCATGCAGGAGATCTGCTGAAGGTTAAGACCTACAATGAGATGACAAAGTTAGAGAAGAACGGCATGTTTTTATATGAATCTGTTCCCGGAACCAGTGTGTTGGAGTTCAAAGAGTCCGATAACAGTGTAGAATTCATCGTAGAAGGTGATGAAGATTCTCAGATCACAGTAGGATTAAAGGACGACACCGAGTACGAAGTATTTATTGACGGTAAGAACGTAGGAACCATGAAGACCGGACTTGGCGGCAAGCTGAGCCTGAGTGTAGAACTGGAAGCAGCAGGGGAAGTACCTGTGAAGATCGTAGAGGCGTAAAGGCGCACTGCAAAGGAGTCCAGACACGGAGGATATTGTAGTACTTCGTGACTGGGCTCTTTTTTATAACGATTGGGGAGAGAGCATGGCAAAAGGTAAGACAGCCACCGTTTTTTTCTGTCAGAACTGTGGCTATGAATCCACGAAATGGCTGGGACAATGTCCCGGCTGCAGAGAGTGGAATACTTTCGTGGAAGAGACGATAGATAAAACGGAATTGAAAAATACCGGAAACGGTGCAAAGAGAGACAGGAGAGAGGCTTCGGAGCCCTGTGTGCTGTCGGAGATCGCTATCCGGGAGGAAAATAAGACTCTCACCGGAATTAAGGAACTGGACCGGGTGCTGGGAGGCGGCATTGTGCAGGGATCTCTGACGCTGGTAGGCGGAGACCCCGGTATCGGTAAATCCACACTGTTATTGCAGGTCTGCCATAACTTATCCACGGCGGGACATAAAGTATTGTATATTTCCGGTGAGGAATCCAAGGTACAGATCAAGATGCGGGCGGACCGTCTGGGGGCTTTTTCGGAGCATATGCTGCTACTGTGTGAGACGAATCTGGATATCATCAGTGAAGTGATCCGCAAGAGCAAGCCGGAGGTCGTGATCATAGATTCCATTCAGACCATGTATAATGAAAATGTATCTGCAGCACCGGGAAGCGTATCACAGGTGCGGGAATCCACAGGCATCCTGTTGCAACTGGCAAAAGGATTGGGGATTTCTATTTTTATTGTGGGACATGTAACAAAAGAAGGAACCGTAGCGGGACCCAGAGTGTTGGAACATATGGTGGACACGGTACTTTATTTTGAAGGGGACAGACATGCGTCCTACCGTATTCTGCGGGGCGTAAAGAACCGTTTTGGATCCACGAATGAGATCGGTGTCTTCGAGATGCGGGAGACGGGGCTGGCAGAGGTCAAGAATCCTTCGGAATATATGTTGAACGGTCGACCGGAGAATGCCAGCGGTTCTGTGGTGGCATGTACCATGGAGGGCACCAGACCGCTTCTGATCGAGCTACAGGCGCTGGTGTGCCACAGTAATTTCGGCATTCCCAGAAGACAGACCACCGGTACGGATTTCAACCGTGTAAATCTCCTGATGGCAGTGCTGGAGAAACGTTCCGGAGTGCAATTATCTTCCTGTGATGCCTACGTGAATATCACCGGTGGTATCAAAATCCAGGAACCGGCGATCGATCTGGGAATCGTGCTGGCGATTCTGTCCAGCTTCCGGAATAAGGCACTGAATCCGAAACTGGTCGCTTTCGGTGAAGTGGGATTAAGCGGCGAGGTCCGGGCAGTCAGCATGGCAAAACAACGCGTGGCAGAGGCAGAGAAGCTGGGCTTCGAAGAATGTGTGGTGCCGCTTGTCTCGTTGGAAGAGTGTAAAAAAGGAAGTAAGATCCGGGTCATTGGCGTCAGTTCTGTACAGGATGCTGTGGATAAAGTGTTTGGCTGACGGTCTCGAACTGTGGAAATGTATCTGGAAATGAGACTATGAACAGTTAAGTGATATGAGGAGGTTGAAAACATGCCTGTCAAAATAGGAATCGATATCGGTAGCAGTACGACAAAAATCGTAGCTTTTGAAGAAGAGCATATGCTTCCGCCCATGGCGGTCAAGGCAGACAGCCAGGTGGCATCTCTCTATGGCGCATTCGGCAGATACCTGTACGAGAACAACCTGGAACTGTCGGACGTAGAAGGTGTCTACATCACCGGCGTTGGAAGCAAGTATGTGGAGAAAGCGGTATATGATCGTCCTACCTATAAGGTAGACGAATTCATAGCCACCGGAACCGGCGGTTATTACCTCACGGATAAAAAGGAAGTCATTGTCATCAGCATGGGCACCGGAAGCTTCTTCGTCAAAGTGACGGAGAAGGAGATGAAGCACCTGGGTGGTGTCGGATTAGGAGGCGGAACAATCTGCGGACTGTCTTCGATCATGCTGAATACCGGCGACATTCATGAAATTGTGCCGTTATCCCGTAAGGGTGATGTGGCGAAGATCGATCTGCGGATCGCAGATCTGGCCAAAGAAAAGCTGCCGGGCCTGAATCTGGATGTGACGGCTTCTAATTTCGGTAAGGCAGATGCCCAGTCCAAACCGGAGGATATCGCGGCAGGTATTGTACATATGGTGATCGAGAATATCTGCCAGGCAGGAATCCTGGCATCTATGAGCACCGGCATCAAAGAGTATATCCTGATCGGCGGACTGACTAAATTCTTCGAGTGCCGCCAGATCATCGAGGACTTCAAGAGCCTGTGGGACGTGAAGATCAGTATTCCGGAGTACTCCGATTACGCTACCGCGATAGGGTCTGTGATCGCGCCGGATTCGGAGAAAGAGGAGATCTGATAATATAGCTGCAAAGACAACACCCCGGCATGGCGCGGGTCTATAAATCGCGTCGTGCCGGGGTGAAATTGTATCCAATAGTATCCAAAACAGAAACAAAAAAAGCCGATAACATCGACTTTTTAAAGCAGGGGAAGAGGGGATCGAACCCCCGTTAACGGTTTTGGAGACCGCCGCACTACCGCTGTACTATTCCCCTATATGTAGTTTCTTTTCGGCGGTCTGTTTCAACCGCCGAAAATGATTATACCATACTACCAATTCAAAATGCAAGCATATTTTTGCAAAACTTCACACAACTTCGTATAAACCTTTACGCAAGCGCAAGGACTCTGTCTATTGCCAGCAGATAGCCTGCAAATCCCTTACCGTAAATCTGATCATCACATGCCGGTTTTGTCACAGATACTGCCCGGAATCCCTCTCTTTTGGTAATGTCCGAAATGTGGATCTCCACCTTAGGCATCGTTGTGATCGACTGCAGTGCATCATGGATTGCATAGCTATAGTGGGTAAATGCGCCCGGATTGATCACGATGCCCTGTGTACCGTCGCTGTACGCAGCCTGGATTCTGTCTATGATCGCACCTTCATGATTGCTCTGGAACACCTCGATCTCACAATTTACTTCTTCTGCCTTCTCCCGGATCATGGATACGAGATCTGCATAGGTTTCCGTTCCGTATACTTCCGGTTCTCTGATACCAAGAAAGTTCAGATTCGGTCCGTTAATGACTAATAGTTTCATCTGTTTTCTCCTTTATCTCTTTTATGATCTGTTCAAAGCTCTTATCATCCACATCCACAACATAAGCCGCTGCTTCTTCATAAACCGGTGCACGCTGCAAAAGCATCCGGCTGATCTTCTCCTTTGGATCCGCGCACTGCAGAAGCGGTCTTGTCGTATCGGTTTTCAGTCTTTCGTAAATCGTCTCCGGCTTTGCCCGCAGATATATCACGGTTCCAAGCTTCTTTAAAAGCTCTCTGTTTTGGCTGCGCAGCGGAAGTCCGCCGCCGACCGCGATCACATGCTCCTGTTTCTGTGCAAACAGGCTTTTGATGCATGCTGTTTCCATTTCCCGGAATGCTTCCTCTCCCTGCTCACTGAAGATCGTACTGATCGTTTTTTTCTCCTTTGTTTCGATCAGCTTGTCCGTATCCACATACGGCTTTCTGACAGCATAGGATAGCTTTTTCCCGATCGTACTCTTTCCACATCCCATATAGCCGATCAAAATAATATTACTCATGGATTCCCATCTCTTCCTTCATCTTTTGTAAAATGTGGGCAGCGGTTTCTTCCGATACCTCACATTTATTCCACAGCTCATAGGCAATAATGCCCTGATATAACAGCATTTTCAGACCGTTCATCGTCTTCCCGCCATGTGCTTTTACCTTCTTCATGAACATTGTCTCATATGGTCTGTAAATAAGATCCACACCCGTATGAATCTTCTCATACAGTGCATCCTCCTGCACGATCACATCATCCACATTCGGATACAGCCCGACGCTTGTACACTGGATCGCCAGATAGTTTCCGGTAAGCTGCAAAAGCTCTTCTTTGGAGATTACCCGGATACAGCTTCTGCCAAATGCAGTCTCTGCTTCTTTTGCCACGCGCTCTGCTTTCTCCACGGTTCTGTTATACAAAAGGATCTCCTTTGCACCCTCGCTCATGCAGAGAAATGCCACTGCTCTCGCTGCACCGCCTGCGCCAAGCAGAAGAACACTCTGCTCCTTCACTGTGATCCCTTCTGACCGCATGGCACGCAGAAGTCCCGGCATATCGGTATTATAGCCCTTAAAGCCGCCCTCCTGTCTGACCAGTGTATTGACTGCACCGATCTTTTCCGCCAGCGGATCGATATCCACCAGATAAGGAATGACAGCACTTTTATGCGGCACGGTCACATTCAGTCCCGTAAGAGACAGGGCATACGCCCCTTCCACTGCCTTCCGGACTTGTTCCGCTTCTACCCGCAGCGGTACATACACAAGGTCATCGCCGCGCGTCTGTGCCAGTGTATTATGGATCACCGGCGATAATGTATGGGCGACCGGATCCCCGATCAGCCCACAAGTCTTAGTTTTTCCATCTATCTGCATCCGTTTTCTTCCTTTCGTACCTTCTTCTGATAAAAATACAGGATCGGTTTTTCCAGATATCGTTTTAATACGATCTGTATTTCTTCCTTTTTATCGATCGGCTTTACCAAAATGGAATAAATCCCGGCTTTCTTGGCGCCCCAGATATCCGTAAAGATCTGATCACCGATAAAGACTGTATTTTTGCGGTTGCTGCCCATTCTGACCATGGCAGCCTCATAATTTTTCGGATTTGGTTTCCCTGCTTTATAAATATAGCTGACGTGCACCTGATCGTTAAAGCTCTTGACACGCGGCTCCTTGTTGTTGGAAAGGAGCATAATGGAAAAGCCGAGCCCTTTCAGCCTTTCGATCAGTGCCATACTTCTCTCATCTGCCGGTGCGCCGTGGCATACAAGCGTATTGTCAATATCATATATGATCGCTTCATAGCCCTGCATCCGCAATTTTTCATAATCAATGGAATAGGCGGAATCCTGATAGGAATCCGGGTAAAAACATTGCAACATAATTTCTCCCTAAAAAAGACACCCTTGAAAGGTGTCTTTTATTTACATTAGCATTTATTTTTGGATCACGGTGCCATCGACGTCCGAAAGCAGTACATCCTTCGGTTTTACAAAATACTGATACTGCTCTAAAACCTTATCCTTCTGCATATCGGAAATCGCACTCATCATGTCCAGATTTTCAAGGCTTGCATCCTTACCGATGTAGTCATATGTATCATTCTTACAAAATGTCAGTGAAATATTTTCCAGATCGGCGCTGCGGCTCCTTGTGTCCTCCTGCTGTCTGTATTCCTGCTGCAGTGTGGAGATGTCTTCCTGCGCAGCCTGCAGCTGCTGTTTGTCCTGCTGCTTGACTTCATCGACAGAAACCTGTTTGATCTCGGATCTGTAATTCTGATAATAACTGCCGTATTGATAAGCACTGTCAATCGTCATCTGTCCACACCTGCCTTTCTTTCCCATACACATATGAGAGTTCTTCTACCTTATACATCGGCATAAACGACTGTATATTTAGCCTATTTCAGCACCTTTTTCAGCTCATCCATAAAGGTATTGATGTCTTTAAATTCGCGGTAAACAGAAGCGAAACGCACATAAGCAACTGCCTCTAAATTTTTCAGCTTATCCATGACCAGTTCTCCGATCACAGCACTTGGCACTTCCTTTTCCTCACGATTGAAGATCTCTGTTTCCACTTCATCAACAAGTTGGGTGATCTGAGCCGCACTGATCGGTCTTTTATGACAGGCACGCAAAACTCCTGCCTCGATCTTGGAACGATCATAAGTCTCTCTGTTATTGTCCTTTTTAATGATGATCAGTGGGATCGTTTCTACCTTTTCATAGGTTGTAAAGCGTTTCTCACACTCATCACAGACTCTTCTTCTGCGAATGGAATTATTTTCATCCGCCGGTCTTGAATCGATAACTCTTGTATTTTCGTGTCCGCAAAATGGGCATTTCATAAGCTGTCTCCCCCTTTTCTTTCAGTATACTGGCATAAAAATATTATGTCAACCTATTTGTTACAGATCCACCAGAATAATGTCGGATCCGATCTGCTTGATCTTGGAATATGGAACAGTCGTCTCTTCTCCGCAGCATAAAAAACCGAGAAGCCCGCTGTGTTCTCTTACGATCAGCTTACAGATACAGCCGGAGCACGCATCAAACTCCATATCATATACGTTGCCCAGCTTCCTGCAATCACGTACGCTGATCACTTCTTTCTCACAAAATTCACAAAACTGCACAGGCATTCCTCTTTTACTCTTTCCTATAGCCTATGCTTTTTTTATTGTTTCCGTGCATCTATCCCTTCAGGGATCAGCCGCGGGGATGTGCCTTGGCATATACCTCGCGGATCCGGTTATGATTCATATTGGCATAGATCTGCGTTGTGGAAATATCAGAATGTCCCAGCATTTCCTGTACACTTTTTAAATCTGCGCCGTTTTCTACCAGATGGGCTGCAAAGGAATGACGGAGTGTATGCGGTGTAATATCGGCTGTAATGCCTGCTTTCTTGGCATAAAACTTGATCAGCTTCCAGAAGCCCTGTCTGCTCATCGGCTTTCCGGAGCAGTTTGCAAACAGGATCTCTGAGGACTTGTCCTCAACCATCTCGGCTCTGACACCGCCCAGATAGCGCTCCAAAGCATCATGCGCCTGTGTTCCGAATGGGATCATGCGTTCCTTATGCGGATCACGGCACATAATAAAATGCATCGGCAGATTCACATCGGAAACCTTTAAAGAGATCAGCTCCGTCACACGGATGCCTGTTGCATACAAAAGCTCCAGCATCGCTTTATCCCGGATTTCCTTCGGACTGTCGCCATTCGCCTGTTCAAGAAGCGCCGACACTTCACCCATAGTCAGGATCTCCGGCATTTTTTTCTCTATTTTGGGCGCTTTTAAACAAAGTGCTGCATCATTCTGGATTTTTCCCTCAGAAAACAGGTACAAAAAGAAAGCCTTGATAGAAGCAATATTTCTGGAAACGGTTGCAGCTGCAAGCTTTTGTTCCTCCAGTACATGGATATATGCCTTCAGATCCTGTTCCTTCACTGCTGCGGCACTGTTAATCCCTCTTTCCTGCATAAAGTGGCATACTTTTAAGAGATCTCTTTTATAAGACATCTCTGTGTTGTTTGAAGTATGCTTTACATTATGTAAATACGAAATATACTCCTGAACTTCCCTCTCCATAAGAAATGTAACCCTTCCTATATACATAGTTATGTAATCTTAAGCCTGTTAAATTTCATTATAATTGCAAATTCCGATAAAAGCAAACACTATTTTGTGCGTTATTTTGGTGGAAATCCGCGAAAAATAAGCAAATCGCAACATGTGGATTTTTGTATTTTACAAGCCTACCACATCTAGTAAAAATTGTTCTAAAAGATTTTTAAAACCGTTTTGACAAGCATCGGATTTACATAACATTCTGCCAGGATTCCAATTATGGTTACCCCGAGCACCAAAAAAATCTGTTTGAGCCTATTTTTCTTTTTTTCTCCCATATGATATCCCGGCATTCTGTCGCTTTTCTGCCCGCCCCGGACTGCCAGCAGGCTGATTCCCATACTGCCCGCCGGAATATAAAACAGATCCTGCGGCAGACAAAAGCTCAGGCTCAGCAAAATTCCTTTCCAGCCATATCGCAGGATCATGACAGACAGCATACCACCAATACTCATTCCAAAATACATCACAATACCGGCAAGAAGCAGCTGACCTGCGGCTGTCATACCGATCAACACAATACCGATCCCCAGCAGACCTCTTTTTTTCAGCAGATATAAAAAATATTCCCGATACCCGATTTCCAGATAAGAAATCTGCATCAGACTCTGGATGCCCAAGAAATCTGTTTCCCGGCAGCCGATCATATAAATATATAAAACGCCCAGTACAAAGCCTGCCAGAAACAGTATGACCTGTTTCTGCACCTTTCCGATGTTCAATACCAGACACCCCTCCCTTGCCATGCAGGTTATTATCCAAAAGCTTGTTTCTGCCTTCATGGATTCTATGCATTATATGC
>OLWL01001075.1_pt1 | contig 15988 bp, 15 predicted proteins | sample 1674151 | NCBI WGS metagenome assembly OLWL01 (sample SAMEA103958148, study PRJEB25191) | human gut metagenome
GCCAGCGAAGCCGTACCCTCGGTCGTGAGCGAAAGCAGGTGTTCCGTGTTGCCGCGCAGGCGGATGTCGGCCGACAGGCGGCCGTCCACGGCCGTGACGTCGAGCGACTGCCGGAAATAGGGCAGCGTGCCCGCCAGCGCGAAGTCCTGCAGGCGTATCCCGATGTCGAATTCCGAGCTTTCGATGTTGTAGCCCACGTCGGTCGAGAGCGAACCGCCCTCGGCGAAGTTGAGCACGGCCCCGACGTCGGTTTTCTCGCCGGAGAAATAGACGCCCGGAATGTGCAGGTTTATGTCGTTCATGCCCCACTCGGCATCGAGCGCGAGGTCCTTGTAAAAGACCCTGCCGTTGCGGATCGAGATGTCGTAAATCCCGATTTCCCACGGTTTCGACGGTTTTTCGGGCGTTGCGGCGGCAGTCGTGTCGCCCGCGAAGCGGGCTGTGATGTCGTCGAAACTGAAAGCGTTGCCCCGCTGGTAGATCTTCACGTCGGGACCTGCGAACGAGATTTTTTTCACGAGCACGCGGTTCCCCAGCAACGGCCATAGCCGCATACGCATCTCGAAGCTGTCCAGTCGGAAAAACGTCGTCGAATCTTCGCTTCCGCCGATGCGGAGTCCTTCGATGCGCAGGCGTCCGGTGAAGATGTTCATCCGCAGCCGCTCCATGCGGATCGAGCGGCCGATCAGTTCGCGGTCGTGTTTCTCGATGTAGTTCTTGGCTACGGGCGAAACGGCGATCGCCGCTATGACGATCAGCACAGTCAAGACGGCGGCGGCGATCAGCGTAATTTTAATCCATTTCTTCATGGTTCTTCTGTTTGTGGTCAGTGCGGCATCCGGGAAATCCTCCGCAGCCGCCTTGTGTCGTATCGTTTTTTTCCGGTCTGCGGTTTATTCCCGCTATTCCGGGTTCCGCGGATCTTCCGCGAAGCCTTTCATCTTCCGTTCGGGCGTCCGGACGTCCGGGCGTCCGAGAACCGGCCCGAATGTTGTCGGACCGCTGTCAGACCGCTGTCGGAATGCCGCCCGAATACTGTCTGAAGGCTGTCAGAATGTTGCCGGCTCCCTGTCGTATGCTTCCGGCGGCTTCGGAACCTCCGCCTGAACTCGGCCGTAGGTTTTGCGATCGCGTTCGGGAATTCGCGGCGGAACTCCGGCTGTGGGTTTTGCGGTCCGCATTCCGGAACTTGCAATGGAAATTCCGGCCGTGCGGTTTCTGTCAGCGGTTATTGCCGCATGCGGTTTCGGTCCTGCGGTTCCGGCTCCGCGGCCCCTCCCTGCGATCCCTCAGCGCGTTATCTCCTCGAAGAGATGCCCGAAGTCCTCGCCCGGCGCGGGCATGTAGACGGCGAAGCCCAGCGCCTGCGCGGCGTCAACGTTCTTCCGGCCGTCGTCGATGAAGAGCGTTTCGGCCGGCATCACGCCGCTGTCAGCGATCACCTTGCGGAAAATCGCCTCCGAAGGCTTCAGTTCGTGCAGTTCGTACGAAAGGTATATCTTGTCGAAATAGTCGTCCATCGTATGCCCGTCGGCCGTAAACGCGCCGCGGATGGCGACCATCGCCGCCGGATTGTTGTTCGAAAGTACGTAGGTGCGGACGCCCGCCGCGCGCAGACGCATGATCTGCCGCAGTTTGGCGACCGGAATCCCCACCAGAAATGCGCTGTACGCCGCCGCGATTTCGGAATCGGTCACTTCGGGCCGTCCGTCCAGCCGGCGCATTTCGTCGCAGGCTTCGTGGAACGGGATGTCGCCCCGCTCCAGCCGGCCGATCATCTCGGCGGGATAGTAGGGATTGATAAGGTCGGCGACACGGGGCATCCCCAGCTCGCGGAACGCTGCGGTGCAGCGCTCGATGTCGAGGTCCACGAGGACGCCGCCGAGGTCGAATATTACGTTTTTGATCTCTTTCATAAGCTGTTGCGATTTTTGTTTTTGCGCGGCCGGCCGCCTCTTTCTCTCTGGCAGGTCGCTCCTGTTTTGCCGGCCGCCTGCGCCTGTCTTATTGGCCGGATGCTTCTATCTGCCGGCCGCTCCTTTCTCACGGGACGGCATGCTTTCATATCCGGAGTCTTCCGGCGTTTTTTGTTGTTCACACCGCCTGCCGTTACGGCCGCCGTTTTGCCGGCCGTTGCATCTGCTATTCCGCCAGCCGTTCCGTCAGCCGCTTGGCTTTCGATCGTGGCAGACCGCGGGCCGTGTTATTTCTGGAATTGCATCGTGAACCTGCGGATCGGCCGCAGCACCCACATCGGCAGAGCCTTGCAGAGGGGAATCCACGCCCGGTTCCACCAGTCGGGCACGATGCAGCGGCGGCCCCGCCACAAAGCCCGCAGTCCCCGCCGCGCGCAGTTGTCGGGCGTGATAAGCACGCCGAGCCGTTTGCCGATGCGCTGCCAGCGGGGCGTCAGCCCGTAGAGGTCGGTCGCCACGCCTGCCGGACAGACCGCCGTGACGCGGATGCCGCGGTCGCGCACCTCCTTGGCAAAAGCCACCGAGAACGACCGCATGTAAGCCTTCGACGCGCTGTATAGCGCCAGCCCCGGAAACGGCATCCACAACGAGTAGGAGGACATGTTGAGAATGTGCCCCCGCACCCCGCGGCGGACCATGTCGGCGGCGTAGAGACGGCATAGCTGCGAGACGGTCAGGTCGTGCAGCAGGATGATGCGTTCGATACGCTCGGCGGGCGTCGTCAGGATGTCGCAGAACGAGAAGATGCCCGCGTTGTTTATCACCACGTCTATTTCGATCCCTTCGGCCGCAGTCCGGTCGTGCAACTCCTGTGCCGCCCCGACCCGCGCGAGGTCCATCGGCATGACCCGGACTTCGGGGAGGTGTGTGGGTGTTGCAGGGGCTTCGATTCTTCCCGCCACCGGTGTTCCTGCTGTCTGTATCCCCGCTGCCGGTATTTCGCCCCGGCCTGTTCCTGCTGCGGAAGCCCCCGCCGCACGGCGTATCTCTCCGGCCACGGCTTCGAGCGGCGCGGCGTTGTTGCCGACGATCACCAGCCGGTAGCCCAGCGCCGCCAGCCGCAGGGCGTAACAGCGTCCGATGCCCGATCCGGCTCCCGTCACCAGCGCCCATGCGCTTCCCGGCCGGACTTCGCCGCGCTTCATCCGCCGGGAATGCCGTGCCGTCTCCTGCCCGGTGCGGATGCCCGGTGCCGTTCCCGTCGTCTCTTGCACGGCGCGGGTGCCCGGCGCGCCTTCGCCGGGCATATGTCCCGATTGCTTGTCCATCGGGTTTGTGTCGTTCTTATGTTCCATGTTTACGGCAGTTTTGCCAGCTCTTCGCGGATTTTGCGCGGCAGGTCGCCGCAGTGCTTGCAGCACTTCATGTCCACCGAGTACATGCGCGCGATGCAGTAGTTGCGGTGGTCGCACTCGCTGCGGGTCGCGGCGTCGCCCTCCCGAAGCTTGTTGACGAACGCAGGGTCGTTGACCAGCGCCCGCGCCATCTGCACCAGTTCGAATCCCGCGTCCAGCGCTCTGTCAATGCCTTCGCGGCTCACCAGCCCGCCCACATAGACCAGCGGGCACTTCAGCTCGGCGCGGAACTTCTTGGCGTCCTCCAGAAAATAGCACTCCTCGAACGGGAACTGCCGGATCATCCACGGCCCGCACCAGCGGATGAAGTAACGCAGCCACAGCGGCGAGTAGTAGCTCATCGTGTAGATCGGAATCAGCCCCCGCATCACGGCCATTGGGGCCTTCGACACGAATCCGCCCGACAGCACGATGCCGTCCACGCCGAAACGCTCGATCTCGCGGGCGATTTCGAGACTTTCGGGGATCTCGATGCCGCCCTTGAATCCGTCGTACATGTTGTGCTTCACCAACACGGCCGTTCCGGTCTGCGCCGCGGCTTCCATGACCTCCTCCAGACACATCCGCATGAAACGCATGCGGTTTTCGAGCGATCCGCCGTACTCGTCGCGGCGGCGGTTGGTGTAGGGCGAAAGGAACTGCGAAATCAGGTATCCGTGCCCGGCGTGTACCTCCACCGAGTCGAATCCCGCGTCGTGGGCCGTATGGACGGCCCGCCCGAAGTCGCGGGCAACCTGCTCGATCTCGCCGGCCCGCATGCCGCGGACCGGCGTGTAGGCGTAGAGGTTGAAACCCGTGGACGCGCCGATCGGAATCTGCCCCGCGGTGGTCAGGTGGGTCATGTTGCCGCAGTGGCCGATCTGAATTCCCGCCGCCGCGCCTTCGCGGTGCACGGCGTCGGTGATGTCACGCAGCCCCGGCACGATTTCGGGCCGCAGCCACAGCTGCTTGTCGAACGAAAGCCCGCTGCGGCAGACCGCCGCATAGGCCAGCGTAGTCATGCCCACGCCGCCGCGGGCCACCGATACGTGGTAATCCTTCAACTGCTGCGTCGGGCCGAAATGGCGGCCCATCGACTCGAACGCCGCCGAACGGATCGTGCGGTTGCGCAGCGTTACGGGTCCTAACTTATAGGGGGTGAAAAGCGATGACATGATAGGGTCAGTAAATGAAAGGTATGATTTTTTTGCGTCCGAGCGACGTGAATTCGTCGCCGAACTCCTTGGCGTAGCGTTTGTTGAGCGATGCGGCGCGGGGCGCGAGGTTGGCGAAGGTCCACCACGCGAACACCGCTCCGGCCCACGACCACGAAGCCACGGCGAAGCCCGTCCATTCGAGCAGTTCGCCGAAGTAGTTGGCCGACGAGACGTAGCGGAACATGCCGCCGCGCGGAATGTAGTGGCGCGTGTCGCCCGGCCGGCGCAGGTTGCGGATGATGTGGTCCGAATGGAGATTCACGGCCATTCCCGCGAGGAACATCGCCCCGCCGATATAAATATAAGGTTGCGCGAACCAGTCGGCGTAGTAGCCTTCGGGCGAGACGTAGAAGATCCATCCGCCCTGCATCAGGGCGTTGAGCGTGTTGAAGCACATGCCCATCACGACGATGCCGAGCGGCATTTTCGACGCGCCGCGCATGAGCAGCGGAAAGATGAACGCCCGTTGCAGGTAGTGGGCCTGAAAGAGCGCGAAGAGCGTCAGCGGCCCGGCTTCCCACGTTCTTTCCGAGAGCAGCCACAGCACGCACATCGCCACGAATACGGGCGACTCCATCAGCACCCAGCCGATCTTGTTGGGCACGGGCGGCCCGTATTTGGGGTTGAAGAGATAGCCGTATCCGGCTTCGAAAAAATGCAGGGCAGCGAAGACCACCAAGGCCAGCAGCGCCATGACGATCAGGAATATATCGAATGTTTGGGCCATATCGGAACGGTTTCGGTAAAACGGCATAAAGATAATAAAACTTTCCCGCTCCGACAAGTCCCCGAAAGGGCCGTTTTTGTTCTTTTTGACAGTTGGGAAACGGGTTTCCTCCCGCTTTTTTTGCACTCTTTTCGCGGCCCATGACGGCTCTGCCTTCCCACCTGCCGGTTTTCTCGTTTTTCGGCGGTTCTCTTTTTTTCTCCGGTGGCCTTTTTTTGTCCCGTTGCTGTTTCCTCCTCTTCCCGCCAGCAAACTTTCTTTTTCTTCGGCGGTTCTCTTTTTCGTTCGGCAGTCTTTTTTGTCCCGCAACGGTTTTCCTCGGTGTTTTTCAGGGTAGGGGCATTCCGCCCGCCTCTTTTTCGCGGCTTGAAATATTGCAAGAGGTCTGATAAAAAAAAAGGCGGCCGCCGCTGTATGCGGAAGCCTCCTGTCAAGTTCCCGTGGCGCCCGGAAAGTGTGCGTGTCGCGGTCGTGCCCGCCGATCCCCCGAAATCGGACCGAAGCCGGAAGTGTGCTCTTTCGACCGCCGTGACGGGGCGCAGAACCGTGAAAACGAGCTGCCTGCGAGAAAGCGCCGCCTCAGGGCGCACGGGAGTTTGATGTGGTAGCCGAAACCCCGGTCTCGCCTGCCGCGGAACGGGCTGGATCGACCTTTTCCGCAATCTCTGCGACAGACTCCGGGGCGTGTTGGCTCACCGGGACAAAAACCCCTGCCGAAGCAGGGGTGCCGGAAGCGGCGGCCAGCCGGCGGCGTCCCGCCGTTGACTGAACCTCAATAAATGGGAGTCTTTCCGCCTTCCGGCTGTAATGCCGGTCCGGAAACCGGCCGGAAGTCCGGGGCGAACCCCGGACCGCCGGTCCGAATCCCCGATTCTAGTGCGTGAATACCTTGCCCTTCTGGTGCTCCATGTTGTCGTACTTGATGCGCGACGTAGTGGGGTATTCGAGCTGTTCGAACTCTGCGACGGCGTTGCGGATGTCGCCCATCAGCATGTCGGCCATGTCGCGCGACATGCCCTGACGTACCACGATGCGCATCACGACCACGTTCTCGATGTTCTTGGGCATGGTGTACGCGGGAACCATCCAGCCGCTCTGCTGCAGTTTGGCCTGCAGGTCGAAGAGCGTCCATTTGGCCTTCTTGTCGTATTCGGGATCCATCATCCAGATGAAGAGCGGATTGACGACCTCCTTCGAGTAGTTCTTGAAGCACTTCATCGTGCCGATCTGCTGGTGGCAGTACTTGGCGACGTCCATCGAGTTCTGCTGAATCTCCTTGTAGCCCTCGAATCCCAGCCGGATGAAGTTGTAGTACTGGCCCAGAATCTGCGCCGCGGGACGCGAGAAGTTCAGACCCACCTGCGTGATGTTGGCGCCGAGGTAATTGACCGAGAACGACATTTCGTCGGGCAGATACTTCTTGTCCTTCCAGACCACCCAGCCAAGGCCCGGATATACCAGACCGTATTTGTGGCCCGACGTGGAGATCGACAGCACCCATTTGAGGCGGAAGTCCCACTTCTTTTCGGGTTTGAGGAACGGCAGGATGAAACCGCCCGACGCGGCGTCCACGTGGATCGGAATTTCGTAACCCGTCTTGGCGTTGTATTCGTCGAGCGCCTTGTCCAGCCCCTCAATGTCGTCGTCCAGACCCGTCCACGTCACACCGGCTATGGGCACGATGCAGATCGTGTTTTCGTCGCACATCTCCAGCGCCTGCTTGGGATCGAGCGTGATGTGATCCAGCGTCAGGGGCACGGTGCGCAGTTCGATCTGCCACAGCTGGCAGAATTTCTCCCATACGACCTGAAATCCGGCGCTCATCACCAGATTCGGCTTGTCGAAGGGTTTGCCTGCGGCCTTGCGGCGGTTGCGCCAGCGCAGCCATGCGGCCACGCCGCCCAGCATGCAGGCTTCCGACGAACCGATGCCCAGCGCTCCGGTCTTCCACTCGGCCTTTTCGGGGGTGTTCCACAGATTGGCGACGATATTCAGACAGCGGCCGCACATCACCGCGACACGCGGATACTCCGTCTCGTCGATATAGTTGACGTTGATCGCCTCGTTCATCAGGCGCGTGGCGTAATCATCCATGTAGGTCGTCACGAACGTCGCCAGATTGAGCCGCGGCTGCGTCTGCGGATAGGTTTCGTCCTTGACTAACTGGTAGGCGATTTCGGGCGATGTCTTGCCTTTGGGGATAAACTCCGTGGGCGCGGGATTGCGCATCTCTTCCGAACCGAAAATATCGGTCAGCGTGTCCTCGTTGGTGTGTCTTTGCTGATTCATAACGTAAATTTATTTTTGGTTTACGAGCATACGACCTTGCATGAACCGTGCCGCGTCGGAGTTGCCCGGACCTGAAATCCGGCGCGTTTTTTTCGCTCTGCAGCCTCCGGCGGCGGCCTCGAAACCCTTTCTGCTTCGTACTCAACCTGCTGCCGGGCCGGCTTCCCGCAAATGCTGCCGCTTTTTGCATCTCTCCTGCGTCTCTCCTGCGTCTCTCCTGCGTCTCTCCTGCGTCTCTCCTATTCTCCCTGTTCTCTCTTGCCTTCCTATTCTCGCCCCCCCCCCTGAAAAAAGCGGGGGAATATTTGGAATCCCGGAAAAATTCGATATATTTGTGATATCAAAATAATATCACCTAAAACTTACGGATATGGAGAATGGAAATTTTGTCTACAAGGGCTGGAAATGCAATGGTTTTCTGGCTTTGACGCTGATCCTCGTTGGGTTGGCGCTGGGTGTGTGCGCGATCGTGTTCGGCGCGCAGCGTATCGACGCAGGGCTGGCGTTCGGCGTCGGGCCGGTCGTGATCGGCTCGGTCTGGTGTCTCTGCATGCTGATCTGCATGGCGGGCTTCATGCTGCTCGAACCCAACGAAGCCCGCGTCATGGTCTTCTTCGGCAAATACAAGGGCACCTTCTACGAAACGGGCTACTGGTGGGTCAATCCATTTATGTCGGCCAAGCAGATTTCGATCCGCGCCCGCAACCTGAACGTCGATCCGATCAAGGTGAACGACAAGACGGGCAATCCGATTATGATCGGTCTGGTGCTGGTGTGGAAGATCAAGCGCGACGATATCTATAAGGCGGTCTTCGAGATCGACGCTCCGACGACTGCCGGACAAACCGGGGTTTCGGCTTCGGCCCGCATGAACATCCTCGAAAATTTCGTGGGTGTGCAGAGCGACGCCGCGCTGCGTCAGGTCGCCGGCTGCTATGCTTATGACAATAACGGGGTTAAGGACGATGAATTGACGCTGCGCTCGAATAGCGAGGCGATCAACGACCAGCTCGAACACACGCTCAACGAACGCTTGGCGATGGCCGGCATCGAGGTGGTCGAAGCCCGCATCAACTATCTGGCCTATGCTCCCGAAATCGCCGCCGTGATGCTGCGCCGCCAGCAGGCCGACGCCATTATTTCGGCCCGCGAAAAGATCGTCGAGGGCGCCGTGTCGATGGTCCACATGGCCTTGGAGCGTCTGGGCAGCGAACATATCGTCGAACTGGACGAGGAGCGCAAGGCGGCGATGGTCTCCAACCTGCTCGTCGTGCTCTGCGCCGACGAAGCCGCGCAGCCGGTAGTCAATGCCGGAACCCTGCACCATTGATTTAACTGCCGATGGCTAAAGAGAACAATAACAAGAGTTTCGTGCTTCGCATCGACGCCGCGACCATGGAGGCGCTCGAAGGGTGGGCGGCCGACGAGTTCCGCTCGATCAACGGGCAGCTGCAGTGGATCATCGCAGACGCCCTGCGCCGCAGCGGCCGCCTGAAAAAGTCCTGTCCCGCCGGACTCCGGTCTGGCGATTCGGCGGGTCTTTCACCGGATAATGATGCGGAAGTTAAGGCGGGTGACTCGTTTGGCGGTCGGCCGGACGATGTTGCGGGAATGCGGCCGGATGAGTCGGTTGCCGGTCGTTCGGGCGATGCCGTTTCTGCAAAACCCCCGGTTCCGCCCCGGAGCGATCATTCCGATGATATGTAAACTCATACTCTAATTGGTGTGAATAATCTGTTGAACAAAAAACGAATAGGGCAGTGCGAAAGACTCCATGACTCGCACTCGGTACGGGGCATGTCCGCTTTGCGTCCGGTTCAGGGCATGTCCGCTTTCCGTCCGGTGCGGAGTATGTCCGGTCTGCGGTATGGGCGGATTGTCTCCGGTTTGCAGGTCGTGGGCGGACTGCTGGTCTTTTTTCTCCTGCTTCGGCCCGACTGGCTGCCCCGCTGGGCGCCGCCCTCACCTTCGGCGAAATGGCGCTCGATTACCGCCGCCGTCGTCCGCGCCGGCGGTGGCGCGATGCGGGGCTGCTGCTGTTGTCGCTTTCGGTGGTCTGGATCGTCATTATGCCGCCGTTCTTTTTCTGGGGTGTATCCGACGAGAAGGAGTTGGCCCGCGCCACGCTGGGATTGGGCATCGCGACGCTCGTCGCATGCGTCGTCTGCCTGCTGCGCTGGCGGTGTTTGCGCGCCGAGGCTGAAATGCGCCTTTGGGAGCTGAAAGCCGAACGCCGAAGACGCGACATGCTTTGCGCCCGTGCCGCGGCGGAAGGAGGTGGGCGATGAGACTCCGGAGATGGTTTTATGCGATTGCTTCGGTGTTTGCGGTCGCGCTGGTGATGTTCCCGCTCAATTTTTTGTGGGTGGGGCAGTCGCCGCTGCATGCGGCGGTAAGTTCCCTGCTGTTCGGCCTGCCCGCACTGCTCTCTGCATGGACGCCCAAGGAGCGGCGCACCGGCAGGCGCAACGAATCCCGTGGGACTGCCGTGTGTGCGCAATCCCGCAGATGTGCCGGAGCCGGCATCCATGCCGCATCTGCCGGGCGTATTGACTCCGCCGCGAATGCCGGAGCCGCCATGCCAGCCGGGGTCGCAAGGTGCTGCGAATCCGCCGGTCATGCCGGTGCTGAAAGGTTCGGCGAATCCGTTGTGCATCCGGAATCCTGCGGTCGCACTGCGTCCGCGGACGGCATCGAACCCGCCCGGCGGAAATCCCTGTTGTCGAAAGCCGCGCTGGGGATCGCTTTTTGTGTGCTGGCGGCGATGCTGGCGTACGATATTGTGACCGAAGGCGTGGCCGTCGGCGTTACGAAAGCGGTCGGATTCGTCCTGTTGATATTGGTTGCCGCATTGGGGAGTAGATTGGGTTACCTAAAGTTTTAGTTTATGAAAAGAATAGTCGTTTTTACGGGCGCCGGGGTGAGCGCCGACAGCGGCCTTGCCACGTTCCGCGATTCGGACGGCCTGTGGGCCGACTACCGCATCGAGGATGTCTGCACGCCCGAAGCCTTGGCGCACAACCGCGCCACCGTGATCGAATTTTACAACAAACGCCGCCGCGAGATGCTCGCCGCCGAGCCGAACGCCGGGCATCGGGCCATCGCGGAGCTGGAGCGGGATTTCGAGGTCGAGGTGCTGACGCAGAATGTCGATAACCTCCACGAGCGCGCCGGATCGTCGCGGGTGACGCATCTGCACGGCGAGCTGACCCGCCTGCGTTCGTCGCGCGATTCCGGGCTGATCGTCCCGATCGAAGAGTGGGAGCAGCGGCTTGACGCCACGGCTCCCGACGGGTCGCTGCTGCGGCCGCATATCGTCTTTTTCGGCGAGTCGGTGCCGATGTTCGAACGTGCGGCGGAGATCGCGCAGACGGCGGATATCATGGTCGTCGTGGGCACTTCGCTGGCGGTCTATCCTGCGGCGTCGCTGGTGCGTTACGTGCGGCCCGACATTCCGATTTACGTCGTCGATCCCGGCAATCCCGATACGGCGGGCATCCGCAATCCGCTGACCCTGATCCGCAAACGCGCTGCCGAAGGCATGCCCGAACTGGCCGCCCTGCTACGGGAACGCTATGCCGGATAGATAGGGGGTTGCTACGAAAGAGGGTGTCTGCCGCAGTGCAGACACCCTCTTTTTTGTTCGTATTTCTCCCAGAAGTTTCCGCAATCCGCAGTTCGCGCGGCGTGCGTCGGCCGGAGGACTATTTCAGGTCCTTGAAATAGATGTCCAGCAGCTCTTTGGCGGCGATGAACGACGAGATCTTGTCGTCCAGCACGCGCTGTTCGTATTCGGTGATGCGCGATTCGACCGCGGGATCGTGGTAGAACGAGTTGCGCAGCACTTCGTTGATCGACTCGTACATCCAGTATTTGTTCTGGCGGTTGCGGTTGTGTCGGAAGTAGCCGTTGGCCTCGATGTGGTCGAGGAACTCCTCGACGCCTTTCCATACCTCTTCCAGTCCCGTTCCGGCTACGGCCGAGCAGGTGTAGACTTTGGGCCGCCAGCCCGATTCCGGCACCGGGAAGAGCCGCAGCGCCCCCTGAAACTGGGTTTTGGCGAGTTCGGCCTTGTGGATGTTTTCGCCGTCGGCCTTGGTGATTACCATGATGTCGGCCATCTCCATGATGCCGCGCTTGATGCCCTGCAGCTCGTCGCCCGCGCCCGAAATCTGCAGCAGCATGAACATGTCGACCATCGAATGTACGGCCGTTTCGGACTGTCCGACGCCCACCGTCTCGATGAAGATCACGTCGAAGCCCGCGGCTTCGCACAGCACGATCGTCTCGCGCGTCTTGCGGGCCACGCCGCCCAGCGATCCCGCCGAGGGCGAAGGGCGGATGAAGACGTCGGGATTGCCCGAAATGCTCTCCATGCGGGTTTTGTCGCCGAGGATCGAGCCGCCGCTGCGTTCCGACGATGGGTCGATGGCCAGCACGGCGAGCTTGTGCCGCAGCGAGGTGACCATGTTGCCGACGGCTTCGATGAAGGTCGATTTTCCGGCTCCGGGGACGCCCGTGATGCCGATGCGGACCGATTTCCCGGCGTGCGGCAGGCAGCGCTCGATGATCTCCTGCGCCTGCGCGTAGTGCGCAGGGTTGTTGGACTCGATGAGCGTGATGGCCTGCGAAAGGGTGGTGATGTTTCCGGCGAGAATGCCCTCGACGTATTGGTCGGTCGAGAGCTTCGGCTTCTTGCGGCGCGTGAAGTAAGGGTTTACGATCGGCTGATCTTCAACGCCTTGGGTGACGTTCAGAGCCGTGTCGTGGTGCATGTCGGCGTACTCTTTTTCGTAATGGTTTATCTTGGTGAAGGACATGTTGTTATTTGCTTGATTTCTCGATGATTTCGGGTGTTAGTTGAAGTGAATTTCCCTGCCAGAGCGCCCTGTTTTTGGAATCGACCAGCACCCCGAACGGAACGTACTGCACGCCGAACGCCGTGAAGATCTTGCCTCCGGCGTCTATTGCCACGGAGATTTGCGGCGATAGGTAGGGTCTGAGCAGGGGGCCTATTTTGTCCTCTTTTTCCTGCGTTATGACAACCACGCGCAGTTTGGTACCCAATTTGTCCGTCATCGCCCGGAGCTGTTTGAGCGACGTGATGCAGGCCGCGTTCGACGACTGGAAGAACTCGACGTAGGTCAGCCGCGGCGTGGCCGCGGGTTTCTGTCCGTCGAGCCATGCCGGGACTTTCAGTTCGGGCACACGCTCGCCCAGAGCGATATTCTGCGCGTCGGCCGCCGCAAAAGGCAGCAGGGCCGCGAAGAGTAAAATAAGCAGTACTTTCTTCATAAGAGCGGACTTATTTTTAGCGAAGATAACAATTATTTGCCACATAGACGAAATTTTTTACTTGGACTTATGAAAATCGGATTCGACGACACCCCGGCCGCACCTGCCGGAACCTATTCCCAACACCTTGCCAGACTTTTGGCCAAGTATGCTCCGGAGCATGAATATATCATTGACGGAAAGCGCTGTAAGGAGTTCGACCTCTACCACGGCTTCCGGCCCGGACTTCCCTTTCCGGTGCTGCTGCGCCGCATACCGTGCGTCATGACGGTCCACAACCTCAATTTCCTGCGCTACCCGCATCTCTATTCGCTGGGCGAGCGGCTGGTGCTGCTGCGCCTGTACCGGCGGATGCTGCGTTCGGCCAGCCGGGTGATTACGGTCAACCGCGACGCGCGGGAGGAGCTTTCGGACCGGCTGCGGATCGACCCCGGCAGGATCGAGGTCGTGATGCCGCTCGCGGCGCGTATGCCGCAGAATCCGCCCGACGGCGCCGAGCTGGAAGGCGTGCGGCGCAAATATGCTCTGCCGCGCGATTTCGTGCTGATGCTGGGGACGGTCGAGCCGCGCCACAATCAGGAGGTGCTGTTCGAGGCGCTGGCCCTGCTCCGGGAGCGGGAGCGCGAGATGCTCGAAACGAGAGGGGCGGAGATGCCGACGGCAGCGGAACGGACTGAGGTGCGGGCTGCGGAGCGAACCGGGGCGCAAGCCGGAGCAGAAACCGGGATGGAAACCGGGGCGCGGACCGGGGAACAACCTGCAGGAGGTGCTGCGGAGCGAACCGGGGTGCGGGCAGCCGGACGGAATGCGGAATCGGCTGCGGATGCGGGGGCTTTTGCGGAGACTGTTGCGCGATCCGTGCGGGAGCCGGACGGCGGCGGGGACCTGAAGCCTGAAAATGCAGGCTGGCGGGACAGTGTGGCGTCGGACGGCGTCGGAGGGTACGGCGACGTGGAAGCCGGGGCCGGGTTGGCGATGCGCGGCGTCGGTGAGGACACTCCGGATGCGAACCGGAATACGGTCGCGGAGTTCGCCCCTGCCGGTCGGGAGCGTGTCCGCCCGGCGGCCGGGACCGTTCGGAGCGGCGGCGCCGAAACCGCCGGCCGACCCCCGCTGCCGCAGCGCGTCGGAGTTGTGGTGTGCGGCCGCCGTACGGCCTATGCCGACTTCCTGCTGGGCTATGCCCGTGAGCGCCACATGGCCGCGCGGGTGGATTTCATCTATGAACTTTCGCCCGAAGACCTGCCGGCGCTGTTCCGGCTGGCCCGGACTTTCGTCTACCTGCCCGACGCCGAAATCGAGGCTTCGATCGTGCCCGTGGTCGAAGCGCTGAGGGCCGGGCTGCCGATGGTGCTGAGCGATACGCGGCTCAACCGCGAAGCGGCCGGAGACGCTGCCGTTTACGTCGATCCCGAAGCGGTGGGGGAGGTCGCCGCGGCATTGGAAAACGTGCTCTGGGACGAGACCTTCCGCAGCGAAATGCGCCGGCGCGAAGGCCGCCGCGCCGAGCTTTTTTCGGAATACGCCGTCGCCCGCCGTCTGATCGACATTTACAGTTCGTTGTGAAGCGCGCGGCCGGTCCGAAAAGAGACAGATATTCCGAAAAAAATACGATAAAAGGCTTGGGTATTTCGAATTTAATGCCCTATCTTTGTGTTCGTTTTGTAACAGTGCCTTGAAATGACACGGAACATCCACTAACTTAAATTAATATTTTGCTATGAAAGTTTCTCATATCGAGCATCTTGGCATCGCAGTGAAGAGCCTCGATGAAGCAATTCCCTATTGGGAGAACGTTTTGGGCCTGAAGTGCTATGCCGTCGAAGAGGTCGCAGACCAGAAGGTCCGCACGGCGTTCTTCATGCTCGGTCAGACCAAGATCGAACTGCTGGAGCCTACTTCGGAGGAGTCTACCATCGCCAAGTACATCGAAAACCGCGGTGTCGGCATTCATCACATGGCGCTCGCCTGCGAGAATATCGAGGAGCAGCTCGCCGACGCCGAGGCCAAGGGCATCCGCCTGATCGACAAAACCCCGCGCAAGGGCGCCGAGGGCATGACCATCGCCTTCCTGCACCCCAAATCGACGCAGGGCATCCTCACCGAGCTTTGCGAGAATAAGAACAAATAGTGTAAAAAGGAATATTACGGAATCTCCGAATTCCGCCAAAGGCGGAACAGAAGTCCCTCCCTTGGGATGGATTTAGGGTGGGGTCAGACCTGTAAACGCGGCAGCAGGCCGCGGGCGATACCTGCCGGGGAATTCCGGGGTTCGGGAAAATTACAAACCTACATACTTATGAGTGAAATTCAGAACAAGATCAACCAGCTGATCGAGAACCGCGAAACCGCGCGTCTCGGAGGCGGTCAGAAGCGTATCGACGCCCAGCATGCCAAGGGCAAGTTCACGGCCCGCGAGCGTATCCAGATGCTGCTCGACGAAGGCTCCTTCGAGGAGTTCGACATGTTCGTGACGCACCGCTGCTATGATTTCGGCATGGACAAGAGCCACACCTTCGGCGACGGCGTCGTGACGGGGTACGGTACGATCGACGGACGTCTGGTCTATGTCTTCGCACAGGACTTTACGGTAACGGCGGGTTCGCTGTCACTGTCGATGTCGGACAAGATCTGCAAGGTGATGGACATGGCCATGCGCAACGGCGCGCCCTGCATCGGCATGAACGACTCGGGCGGTGCTCGTATTCAGGAAGGCATCTGCGCTCTCGCTGGCTACGGTGAGATCTTCGAGCGCAACATCCTCGCTTCGGGCGTCATCCCGCAGATTTCTGCTATCATGGGTCCGTGCGCAGGCGGTGCGGTTTACTCGCCGGCTCTCACCGACTTCATCATCATGAAGGAGCAGACTTCATACATGTTCCTCACAGGTCCGAAGGTTGTGAAGACCGTAACGGGCGAGGACATCGACGCTGAGCACCTCGGCGGTGCATCGGTTCACGCTACAAAGAGCGGTGTGACACACTTCGCTGCAAAGACAGAGGAAGAGGCTATCGAGATGATTAAGAGCCTGCTCTCGTTCATTCCGAGCAACAACACTGAAGAGGCTCCGCGCGTAGAGTGCAACGACCCGATTAACCGTATGGAGGACTCTCTCAACGAGATTATCCCCGACGACCCGAACAAGGCTTA
>OLWL01001076.1_pt1 | contig 15984 bp, 14 predicted proteins | sample 1674151 | NCBI WGS metagenome assembly OLWL01 (sample SAMEA103958148, study PRJEB25191) | human gut metagenome
GCTCTATGGCGTTGCACGTTACGCTGTCGCCTAAATTTATTTAGGACAATATTGCCGGAAATCATAAAAAAGATAGGGACTGCAATGTGGACTATGCTGTATACCCAATCGGTGTAGAGGCAGTCTACATGGATATGAACAACAAAAAAAGCGCATAGCAATTTAAGAACGTTAAGTCCAGTGATTTTTGTTTTTTCGGCTTTGCGGTATGTGAGTGTTGCCGTTGGTTGAAGTTGTAGTTTCATTAGAGGATATTGATGCGAATTTCGATGTGGTTTTTTTAGGGCTTTAGTCTTGGCATGTAAGCCTTAATTTGGCATGTTGCTAAGTGCGTCAATACCGGATGTTTAAGCAATGATCGGGCCTATCGCTGTCTTTGCTTGCCGGCGCGCTGCAACGTCAAAACGTGTGGGCATACATCGGCTACACTGCCGATGTATGCCCATCGTATATGGGGGGGTGTTGAATTGCTTTTCGCGTAAGAGCCCGGAGAACTGTGCGCTTAGTGGATAAGTATGGGCATTCCGTCTTCGCGGATGCTCTCAAGGGCGGCAAAGCAGGCCTTGGTGACGGCGAAAATCTGGTCCATAGGGATGGGCAGACGTCCTTGGGCGAGTGCGTCAAAGAATTGGCGCATCATTTCGGGCTGGCCTTTGTCTTGGTTCGCTTTCTTCATTTTCTCGCTTTTGCGTCCGTATACCTCGGCGCGGCGGAAGTCTTCGATGATTCCGGCGGTACCGGCATGGTATGCTTCGAAGTGCTCTTTGGGCAACGATTTTGGACCGTTGGCGTAGTAGGCGACAACGCCTGTCGAGCCGTTAGCAAATTCGATGGTGATATTGACTGTGTCATTGAGTCCCTGCGGATCGGGCATGGCCGAGGCTGCCACCTTGACGGGCAGAGAGCCGCACATGTATGTCATCAGGTCTATGAAGTGGCATACTTCGCCGAGGATACGTCCACCTCCGACGGTCGGGTCTTGAATCCAGTGGTCGGCGGGTATATTGCCTGCATTGACGCGATACAGCATGGACATCTTGCCTTCGCCGAGGCGTTTTTTGAGCATTTGTGCAAAAGGTGAGAATCGGCGGTTGAAGCCTATCATGACGCCTGTGCCGTTTTTGCGTGTGAGTTCTTCGATGTCTACCAGCTCGTCGAGTGTCAGGCACAGAGGTTTCTCGACGTACACATTTTTGCCTGCGGCGAGGGCTTGTGCGACATACGAGGCATGGGTGTCGTGGCGTGTGGCGATGAATACGGTATTGACGGCGCTGTCGCCGAGGATGTCGTTGATGTCGGAGGTTGCGCGGCCGAAGTGGAATTTTTCGGCAACGCGTTTGGATGTCGTTCCCGAGTTGGTCATCACTGCTATGCGCGGTGCACGCTCGGCGGCGGGTAGATTTGGCAGCAAATTGCCTTGTGCGTAGCTGCCGGCGCCGATGAAAGCGATGCCGGGGGCGTCCGACTTGATGGCGGCGGCCGCAGCGTCGGTCACTATCGAGCGTTCGGTGTGTTCCTTGGTAGTGTCGTATTCGAGTACTATGCCCAGGAATGGTTCGCTGTGCGTCAGCACGATGTCGTAAGCCTTGGGAGCGTCCTCAAATTTGAATACGTGGGTGGTGAGATATTGCAAGTCGATGCGTCCGCTGTGCACCAGCTGTTGGAAGGCTTGCATATTACGTTTTTCGGTCCAGCGCACGTAAGCTGCCGGGTAGTCTATGCCTTTTTCCTCGTAATTGAGGTCGTAGCGGCCGGGACCATACGAGCAGGACATGCGCAGTTCCAATTCTTTTTTGTAATAATACGGGTCGCGGTCAAATCCTGTGGGTACTGCGCCCAGTACCACTACGCGACCTTTGCGGCGGCATATTGCGCCGGCAAAATTGACGGGATCGAGCGAAGAAGTTGCTGCGGCAATGAGCACTGCATCGACGCCGCGACCGTCGGTATAGTCAAGAATTTTCTCTTTGATACCCGGGTCATTACGTGTCAGCGCCAAGTCGGCGCAGTGTTCTGATGCTGTCTTGACGGCGGCGGCGCTTACATCAATACCTACGACGTTTACACCCGAGGCACGCAGTTCGAGACATGCCAATTGACCTATAAGGCCCAAACCGATAACGGCACAAGTCTCGCCCAAGCGCATATCGGCTTGGCGCACACCTTGCAATGCTATGGCTCCCAGCGTATTGTAACAGGCTTTGGCCAGGTCGGCGTCTGCCTCCAGACGCACGCACAAGTTTTTTGGAACGGCCACCACTTCGGCATGGTTGGCATATCCGGCACCCGCACAAGCCACCTTGTCGCCTACGCGGAATTCGGTGACATCATCGGCTACGCCGATGACGGTGCCGGCCGAGCTATATCCTAATGGTGAATAAGCGTCGAGTTTTTTCATCACGGCGCGATATGTCTGTACAAAGCCCTGTTGGCGCAGTTTTCCCAATACTTGCTTTACTTGCTGTGGGCGTTCTTTGGCTTTGCCTATCAGACTTTTGCGGGCGGCTTTGACTGTCGAGCCTTCGGTGCCGGCGCTGATGAGCGAATAATGGTTTTGTACAAGGACCATGCCTGCGGATAGTTGGGGCATAGGCAGCTCCTGTATTACCATCTCTCCTGAGCCGAGCTTTTGTGTCAGTTGTTCCATTATATGTCTTTAATAAGTGTGCCGACGGTTAGGGAAGAACGTCGGTCGGTAAATCGTGGTTATGCTTTTTGTGCTGACAAAGTTACGCATTTTGCTGTACATAGGCAAATATGCGCGTGTAGTGTTTAGCCGTGCAGAGTCAAGTGGCGATTACAAAATGTGTAAATCTTTTTGAAGGATTTGATTTTTGGAAAAGAAAAAGGGCACAGAAACTTGTTCGTGCCCTATAATCTTAGCAAATTCGGATTATTGTTCCACCCCAAGATAGTCCTACGCCAAATCCTGCGAGCATATATACTTGCCCTTTTTGGACGTTTTTATTAGCCCAAATGTCGGCAAGGGCGATTGGTATGGTGCAAGATACGGTGTTGCCGGTCTCTGAGAGATTGACGTAAAACTTGTCTTTAGGTATGCCTATGCATTTGCGCAAAGTATTGAGCATGAATTTATTGGCTTGGTGAAAGACATAGAGATCTATATCGTCTTCGGCTAAATTGTTGAGAGTTAGCAGCTGCTGTACCATCGGAGGCACGGTTTCAAGCGTAAAATTGAAAATTGCGCTACCATTCATATATAGATAGTCATCGCGTTGAATGTGTCCGTCATCATCACAGCACTCTTTGTTAGTGGCTTTGCGATGGCGAGCGCCACCGGTTTTGACGATAAGGTTTTCGGCGCCTGTACCATCAGAGCCTAAAACAAAGTTTCCAATTTGTGCTATACCTTTGTCAGATGATATAACGCAGGCGGTAGCCGCATCACCAAATATTGAGATGTTGCTTTTGTCTTCGGGGTGCAGGTATTTAGAGTATGTCTCTGCTGTAATCAGCAGCACGTTGCGAGCGATTGATGCTGTAATAAGTCCTTTTGCGACGGCTAAACCATAAATAGCTCCGGAACATCCCAGATTGAAGTCAAAGGCTCCGCATTTGGTAGATAACCCAAGTCTGTGTTGTAGTATTGTGGATGATGATGGCAGAAAATAGTCGGGTGATTGGGTGCAGAGCAGCACGAAGTCGATGCTCTCACGCAGTCCCGGATTTTCAGCAAAAAGTTTCAGGCAAGCTTTTTCGGCTAAGTCTGTAGCTGTTTCATTTTCACCTGCAATATGCCGTTTACTAATGCCTACTTTTGCATTGACTTTTTCGGCAGAGTACTCCGGGAAACGGCCGGCGATGTCTTCGTTCGTAAGAATGTGTTCGGGAAGATAGTATGTAATCGCTTTGATGTAAGTTTCCATATAAAATATGTGTCGCTGTTGTATGTCAGTGTATTCCTCCGGTAATGTCAATGTTTGAACCTGTCATCCAAGATGATGCCTCGGAAAGGAGATATACGGATAGTGGGGCGATGTCCTCCGGTTGTCCATATCGTTTCAGGGGGTATGTCTGCTCGTCTGCTTTAAGCTGCTCAAGCGATATACCACCGGTTGACAATAGTTTTGTCCATACCATTGCCGGCGATATGCAGTTGACTCTAATCTTTCTTGGCGCCAATTCTAATGCTAATACGCGAGCATAGGAGACCAAGGCAGCTTTTGACGCGCTATACAGGCTATTACCTACCATCGGTTTTGTTGCTGTAATAGAGGCAATAAATACAATAGAAGCTCCCTTTGCAATTTTTTTGTTTGTTATGAGCTGCGTTTGGAGCATGACAGGAGCTTTGAAATTAATGTCGAAGACTTTGTCTACATCTTGTTCGGTTGTAAACTTGGCCGGCAGTGTTTGTCCGATGCCGGCAGCGTGGACAACGCCGTCAACCGGCGGAATAGCTTGGACTAAGCGATCGCGTTCGGCAGTGTCTGTTAAATCTGCAACTATATAAGAGTGGCCGTCACCATCGAGTGATGTAGTCAAGGAGTCCAGCGCGTCTCGATTTCGTCCAGTTGAGATAACGATAGCACCGGCATTTGCGCATGCGACAGCAATAGCATTGCCGATACCGGATGATGCTCCGGTAACGAGAATCCGTTTGCCCTGAAGGTTTTGATTTGGAGAAAGCAAGGCTATGAGTTGGCTATGTTGTACAGGTCTTCTACGGTGACTGCCTGACGGATGTCCGCCCCGGTTATCGTCTTATTGTAACGGGTTTTGAACATCGCTATAACTGACATTGCAGTTAAGGAACTCCACTCTGCAAGATCGTGAAATTTCGTGTCTATGTTTATTTCTGATGCGTCAGTGTCATCGAATTGGTCGGCAAATTCGGCCAAAAAATCTTCTTTAGTCATGTCTGTTATGGTTTTATGTACTTGTTTATTTCTTTTATGCGGGACAAAAAATATTTTTCGTAGTTCAGTTCGATTGTCGCCTTGGGGATACGCTCGTCTTCCGGATATAGTTTGGCCTCATGTTCGATGATTTCATTCGGGTTGAACTTAAATCCAACAATTTTGGCCGGGTTGCCTACAACTATTGCGTATGGTGGTATTGTGGTGCGAACAACGGCTCCACTACCTATTATTGCGCCACGCCCGATGTGTGAACCTTTAAGAAGTGTGACATGAGAGCCAATCCACACATCTTCTTCAACGATGATATCTTTGTCGTATTCGCCAGCTGTGTCCAGCCGGGATTTGTCTGAATCGGTGACGTCTTTGAAGAATTTTCCCGGGATAGACATGTGATTGCCTGTGACTACAAGCAGCCCAATTGCAGCCCCGGAGTGATGCTTCATTATAAAACGTGCACGGCCATTCATGATGTAAGCTCCGCTGTCAATATTTGTGCATTTGCCCAAAATGAGATTTTTACGGTTTTTTACCGTAATTTTTGTGCTAATGCGTGAGGTTTTGTGTGCGTTTGGATATCTTGACGCAATCAGACGGAATACTATATTTTTAATAGAGCTCATGAATTGTTCTTAACAGATAAAACAATAGTGCAAATATACGAAAAAATAAACGAATAGACTGTATTCTTTTGTTTACTTATTTCTTAGCTTGAAAAATTAGGCTGCTTTTTTTGTTAATTGTGTTATTTGCCGATGATTGAAGCCAACCGTGCGGTTATGTTTCCGGGTAGGAACTGTTGTGAATGGCTGTATCCGGCTTGGCCTTGTGCTTTCAGAAGTTCGGGATGTTCCAAGTACATGTCTATGGCTTGAGTCAAGGCGTTTTTGTCGCCGGGAGTGATGAATGTGCCTTCGATGCCATCGGTCATGATTTCAGGAATGCCTCCTACGGGCGTGGTGATTACGGGCATAGCGTAGGTCATTGCTTCGAGGATGCAAATAGGCATACCTTCAAAGTATGATGGAAGGACAAGAACGTCTAACGTGGCCATTATCCGGTCTTTTTCGGCACCTTTGACCCATCCGAGGAATGTAGCCATATCGGATAATCCGTTGTTCTTGATTATGGCGCGTATCTTGTCTTCGTTATATTGGCCTCCTATAGTGAGTGTTACTTTGCCTCGCCATCTGTCTTGGTTGGCAATCATCACGTCCAAAAGGTCAAAGATACCCTTGGGCTGCAGCAGGTAGCCTAAATATACCAAGGACAGTGGGGATCCTTGTTTGCGTGGAATTTTGGCCATGGCCGGAGGCGAGACAATATTCATTAGGGTTTCAACGTGTTTCACTCCGAGTTCTTCGCGAGCGTACCGAGCCCATTCTTGTGTGAGAAAAACGACTTTTTCGCACTTGTTCGTGGTCGCCAATATGTAGTTCTTGCCTTTTTCTTCGGTGAATTTGCGCAGTGCTCCGGCATGTATATGGAAGATGATGCGGAAGCCGAGAGCGTGTCCCACGGCGATGATTATACGTTTACGCCGCCAAGATTTGTATCCTGAGCCGTGGACATCAAGTATAGTGTATGGTGTGAAAAGGCGGACAAACGGCAGGGCAACGACTGTCCGTACAAAGTTGATAATTCCGGGGATAAAACCTTTACCGCTGTTGGTGCTAAGACAATGGAATGCCGGAAGATTGTCGCGGTAGGCGCGTAGTACGGCTACGATGCCGCCGCGATTGTTGACATCCGGGCCGATAAAGAGTACTTTGTCAAATATTGTGCCTGATTTCTTTTTTGCCATTTTGAACCTGTATTTTGGTGCGGTTATCTTTTGTTGTCTAACAACTGTTTGTATGCTTGAATATAATGAGCGGCAGTAGTGTCTATGCTGAAATTGTTGCGAGCATAATCGTAGGCAGGCCCTTGAGCGTTAGCGCTGAATTGTGGATAATTGTCCATAATGGATGCAATGGCATGTGCCAGATCTTCTGGGTCTTCTGGTTTGCAAAGCAGTCCATAGCGGTTATTCATAAGTATTTCGGCAGGACTGTCAACGTTGGTGGCGACTACCGGTATCTTGGCCGCCATTGCCTCGACAAGCGTCAGGCCGAAGCCTTCGTATCGTGAGGGCATAGCACCGAGATGGTATGTGCATAGGCTGTCATATATTTTCTTGCGGTTTTTACGTCCGAGGATATGTATTCTGTCGCTGACTCCGAGTCGTGCCGATAGTTCTTCTATTTTTTTTTCATCGTATGGCTCGCCGATAAAGTCCACTGAGACATCGCGACCTCCTTTAGATAAAATTGCAACGGCTTGGACCATAATGTCTTGCCCTTTGATGCTGCAGTCCAGGCGTCCTGTTTGGACTATGCGGAATATATCGCTGGAGGAGTATGAAAGTGGATTGCTTTTTATATCATCAAAATTGATCCCATTTAATATGACATCGGATGATATACCCTGACGAGTCTTTATGTCGTCTGCAACGGCTTGTGAGATTGAGTATATGTGGTCAAGTTTTTTGTAATTGTGTAAATCCATACCGGGACAGTGAACCGTGCCAACGCATATTGTCCATTTGAATAATGGTGCGACTTTGGCTGCTTGTTCGTTATGTAAATGTATGACATCGGGGCGCAACCGTTTAACGCAGATGTATAGTCTAAGAAGATACAATGGGTTGTGTGACCCTTCCGGACGGCGTATAAACCGTACATTAATCTTCTTGTCGATGCTGTCGACGAGCTCTTGTTCATAGAGATCGTTGACGATGACAATAGATACATTGTGCCCCATATCTGCTTGGCATCGTGCTATGTCGAGAAGCATTAGTTCAGTGCCTCCGGTGAGTAGAGAGCAGATTAAGTGTATTATATTCATACAGACGTAGGATTAGATAGTATTAGGCAGTGAGCCTTCACTTCCATTTTGATTAATAACCCTCGCCGGAATACCGACTGCGGTGGAATGTGGCGGGATGTCTTTTGTGACTACGGCGTTGGCTCCGATTGCGCAGTTGTCCCCAATAGTTACCGGGCCTATGACCTTTGCGCCGGAGCCTATATATACATTGTCACCAATGACAGGATGACCCTGATTCCGTGTGGTGGCTGCAACGCCAATTGTGACACATTGGCTGAGGTTGCAGTTTCGCCCTATGTGTGCGGCTGATGCGACAACTATTCCTCCAAAATGCCCGATATATAGTCCCGGCCCGATTTCGGTATCCGGCTTAATGTCCATTCCGAATTTGTATCTATAATGTATTTGTATAATCTTGGCTAATTTGCTCCCAATATTCGAACCTTTGGAAAGACGAAGCCATACCGAGAACCTAAAGCCCGGAGCTTTTAGATATATTTTGCAGAATGCCTTGAAGTCGGTTGAACCGGCGTACCTATATAAGTCTGACTTTATGGGCGCTCGTTTATTCATTAGTATAAGTTTATTATAAGTGACAACAGATTTAGATTATGTATTTGCTATAGAAAATTTCGCTGAATACTCGGCCTATCGTCGGATGATTTCAGACAATCCCACACCTCATTTTTATTAGCAAGTAATACAGCTGAGTATGTCAGTCCCATCAGTAGCAATCCGGTGTATTGATTCCATCCCATTGTTCCGCCAAGTCCGACAATAAACACAAATACCATCACCGAGAGATAATATTTGCTGTACTTCAACTTGCGAATCACCAAGTAAAGCCATATAAAGAACGCAATATGTATTATTAGTCCGATATAGCCTATGGTGAGGAATACTTGAAGAGGTGAAATCTCGATACCGGTGGCGACTTCGATATTTTTTTCGATATCGCTGTAGTATTCGTTTTCGATAATGTACTTGGTGTTCTTAGTCAGTTCGGGATGCAGAAATCCGAGTCCGGTCCACTGTTTGTCATATTTGTACAGCAGCTCGAGTTTGGGTAGCGCTTGGCCGATACGTCCCGAACCTGCTTCGGCGAGGTCTTCATCGTCTTGGGCTTCGTCCAAATCGAAGATCTGATCCAGTGATGATTTTATGCGCAATGTAGATTCTTCGCTCTCCGGGTTTAGAGGCATAGTGCTGTCCACCATATATCCTATGGTGAGCAGTACCACGGCTGCTATGGTATAGCTTAATAAGCGCTTAATTCTCGGCTGGAAGAGCATAAAGCACAGCGCTATAGCAAGTATCACCGTGAATGTTCGCGATGCCATCAGTGCTACAAATATTATAACCCAATGATACCATCGTATGCGGTAACGATTAGCGATAGGCCAAATAATCAGACCGAAAAGGAATAGCCCGGGAGGGTATTTGCGCGGGAAGTTGCCGAAGCCGTAGTATATCGGGTCATTGAAAGTTGAGACACCTTCGCCGGCAATATAAGAATTCGGAATAAGGATGTGGGCGCAAAGGACGTATCCGTCTATGATGTAGAATGCGCAAACAATAATGACATAAGGGAAGAGGCGTCGCAGGAATTCTTCCATGTCGAACTCGCATCCGGCAAAGAGCATCAGCGGCACTATGAAGTATATGAAGCCTAAGTAGTAGCGTATCAAACGTATCTGTACGCTCATACTTTCGTCAGAGAAGGATGCCAATATGATGATGGCAGCGGCATATAACAGCAGACCAAACAATATTTTACGCACCAGGGGCGGCTTGCGGTAAATGAAAACACTAACTAAGGAGAAAAGTAGCATAATGTCTTCAGTCTTGACTGGCAGGGTCTCTTTACCGATAAGGGCATATCCGCCGAAGAAAATGGTGAGCTGTATGGCTGCATCGTAGCGGTCTTTGGTGAGGGAGCGTATAAGTATTACGGGCACAAAGAGATATGCCGGAGGGAATTGTAGCCCCATCATCGACATGCACAGCAGAAATATCAGGGCGTTGAGCCAATGGCGACGCTCGACATGGAGATATGGTTTCTTTGTCGGAGAGTCGCTCGCAGTCGCCTGTATGTCTATCGCTGCCGCTGTGGTCATGCTTGAATATTGTTGTTAGTGCGATTACGCCGATATAATTTGGCTTTGATCATGTCAAGTGCCGCGGTGTAATATGGTGGGCGCACGATGGCGCAGATGCCGATGTAAGCAGCGGCAAATGCTATGCATAGTAGCACGCAGTTTGCCACCGGGTGAAGGGTGTTGTACCACAGAGTTGCCAGTGCGGCACTGCCGGCAAAGGCTATTGTGGGGATGTAGGCAGAGTGTACAAATTCGCCGAGCATTTGCCTGACAGTAAATTCCATAATCTTTTTGTAGTACCATGCATGTGCAATACATATTATGATTGCGGCTATGACCTGTGTCAGAGCTACCATTTCTATGCCGTGGCGGAAGAATATGGCAAGCAGGGCCAGCTGTAGTCCAACTTCTATGACCGTGAGATTGCGCATCAACTTTGTGCGGTTGTATGCCTTCATCGCAGATTGGTAGAAGAACTTCATGGAGGAGACTATGCCGTATGCTATGAGTATGCGGAACACCGGTACGGCGGCGTCCCATTTACTGCCGTATAAGACGTTGAATGCCGGCCATGACACAAGTAGGAGGAAGGCGCCGACGGCAATATTGAGTGTCCACAGACGTACGTGCATGTCTCGGCACAGTTGTTGGCGCTTTGTATGGTTTTGTTCGTTGGACAATACGGCAAAGAACGGCCAGTTGAATACCGATTCGGTGATGGCGTATGGTACTTCCTCGAGTTTTTGGCCTTGCGAGTAGATGCCGGAAGATGCCGGCGAGATAAATTTGCCAAGGACCATGGTGTTGATATTACGGCCTATTTGTACTGTGAAAAATGCTATCATCAAGTGTATTCCGTAGCCGAACATTTCCTTGAACGAGTCCCGGTAGAACGCTATGCGCGGCATCCAGCGGCTTATGGTGACGTAGTATACAAACAGGAAGAAACTCAGGAATATATGTGTGGATACCAGTCCCCAGTATCCATATCCCATCAGGATTAGGACGATGCCTACAACAAGAGATGTTATGGTGGCGCTGAGGCGGACGATGCACATACGCTTCATGTCCAGGTTCTTGCGCATACGGGTTTCTTGCGTGAAGCTGAGCGTCTGGAAGAAAAAGCATACGGCGATGGCGTACATGATGCCTTCGATTTGCGGTCGTTCGAAGAACAGCGACAATGGGTGGGCTGCCGCCGAGAACACTATGGCAAAGAATAGTCCGAAGGCGCCGTTGAATACAAATACGGTGGAGTAGTCGCGTTCGGTGGGTTTGGCTTTGTGTATTAGTCCGTCGGACATTCCGCAACCGCTAAGGTTGTAGGCTATGGCTGTGAATATAGCGACCATAGCCAGCAATCCGAAGTCGTCGGGTGTCAGCAGTCGCGCCATGACTATGTTTCCGGTGAATGTTATCACCGAATTGCATACGCGGTCGATGGCGCTCCATTTATATACTCCTTTGGCGGACATTGGCAGTATGGTGTATGCGGAGCGTGTCTTATCGGCGTGTGATGCGTTGCCAGAGGTTGTGTTTCTTGTGCTTCTTGTCCGAACCGTATCCGTATCCGTAGCCCTTATGTGCTGCGGTGCCGTTGACTACGAGCGACATCTTGCGCAGGCGTTTTTCTTTGTATATGCTGTTGATGAACTGGATGTCGCGCAGGGTGGTGTAGTTGGCGCGGCATACGTATATGGTTGCGTCGGATATGCGTGCAAGGTTGAATGTGTCGCTGACCATACCTACGGGGGCGGTGTCAACGATGATGTAGTCGTAGCGTTTGCGCAGTTCGACAAAGAGTCGGTCGACGGCATCGCCGGTGAGCAATTCGCCCGGGTTGGGCGGAATGGGGCCGGCTGTAATGATGTCGAGGTTAGGCATAAGCGGTTCGCGTATGATTAGGTCGTCTATGGCTATGGACGGATTGGCCAGATACTGGGTGACGCCGGTGTGTGGGGTCAGGGTCAGGTACTTGGCCAGTTGTGGGTTGCGTATGTCCATGCCGATGAGGAGTACGCGCTTGTTTTGCAATGCTAATGATGCGGCCAGGTTGATGGATATGAATGACTTGCCTTCGCCGGAGCTGGTGGAAGTCATCAGGATAACTTTATCATCGGCTGCGGAGAGCATGAATTGGAGGTTGGATCGTATCAGACGGAACAATTCGCTGGTTGACGAGGTGTCGTGGCTGCTTACCACAAGTTGTGTGCCGCCATGGTCGGTGCACATCTCTCCCAATACGGGTATTTCGGTGAGGGCTTCGACTTCGGCTCGTGTCTCAAACTTGTTGCGCATCAGCTTCTTGAGATACAGTATTACCGGCGGGAAGCAGAGTCCCAACAATATGGCTATGGCAAGTATCATCTTCTTGCCCATGCCTACGGGTTCGCTGAGTGTGTAGGCGTTGTCTATTATTTGTCCCTTGGGTACGGAGTTGGCAAGGAGCATAGCTGTCTCTTCGCGGCGTTGAAGCAGGAATAGGTATAGCTGTTGCTTGACTTCCTGCTGGCGCTTGAGGTTGAGGAAAGCGCGTTCTTGCGTAGGCACATTGCCGAGATGCCCTTGGGCTTTGTTGTACTGGATTTGGAGGTCGCGGACGCCTATTAGTGAGTTTTGGTATGCTCGGTCAAGGCTGGTGTTGATGCTGGCACGCATAGCGTCGATTTGCTCGGTGAGTGACTTGAGGGCCACGTTGTTGGCCTTGGCATTGGTGAGCAGGCTTATGCGACGCATTATCAGCTGGTTGTAGGTGTCTATGCTGCTGCCTACGCCCGAAATTTCGCTGCCGGTGGGTATGAGGTCGTATGCTTTTTCGGGGTCGCGGAGAAAGTCGCGAGTTATGCGAATGATTTCGTTTTCGGTCTGGGCCGATATGAGTGCTCGTTCGGCTGAACTTTTCAACCCCATGTTGTAAGAGGTCTCGGAACTTACATCGACGATGCCTTGGCTCTGCTTGTAGATTTGGATGTCGGCTTCGGAGGCGTTGAGCGAGTCGGATATCAATGCCAGGCGTTGATCGATGAAGGCTGCGGTCTTTTCGTTCTGACGGTTTTTCTCGGCGATACCGCGGTCGTTATACTGGGCGATGATGGCGTTGAGGATGTCGCGTCCGTATTTTTCGTCTGTGGAGATGATGCTGAGGGCGATGACGTTGGATTTTTTGGAGGCTATGGAGGACTTGACTTCGGTGGCCAGGTTTTCGGCAGCCACATCATATCCGGTGACATATATTGTCGTATTGACGTCTTCGCCTGCGGGGTAATCTTTGGTGCGATCAACCACAAAGGAGCCGTATTTGGTCTTAAGTGTTGCCGGTAGTTTTTGCTCTTCGAATTCGGCGATTTTCTTGCCGGCAGCTTTGACGGTGATGTCGGCTATACCATCGGCACGTACGTCTGCGGCAAAGGACACGGTGGTCAGCAGCGTGTCCACGATGCCGGGTGCGGGATATACCTCCACGGGAAATTTCTTGTACTTGAAGACTTTGGAGATTATACCGGTCTTGACGATGTGTGTGCGATAGGTGCCCAAGTCGCGAGCCACATCGCGCAGTACCGAGTGCGAGTTGATTACAAATATCTCGTCTTCGACGTAACCGCTTGATCCGAAGATGTCGCCCAGTCCGCCGAAGCTGGACATGCCTTTACCTTCTTCCTGCGATATGAGCACATTGGCATGGACTTCATACTTAGGCTTGGAAATCTTGATAAACAAGACGGCTGCGAGTCCGCATATTATTACTGAAATCAGGAACCAGTGCCATTTTTTGGCGTAAGTTGACAGCAGTCCTTTGATGTCTATAAACTCCGAGTTTTGGTTGCTTTTTGCCATAACCGAACGGTGAGGAGAAAGGTGTGAGGGTGTTTTTTCTTAAGATGTTTAAAGTGAAAGGGGGCAAGGCTGCGCCTTACCCGTAATAAGCCTGTGTGCCGTTACTTGATAGCGAGTGCAATCACCAGCGAGGCAACCACTGAACATGCGCTGACTATAGTGGAGATGACGCTGAGTTTGAATGCATTGTTTTGGTTATACTTGCTGTTGTCTTGGCGTATCTTGTTGGGCGTGACATATATGTAGTCGTTTTGCTGGACATAGAAATAAGGGGAGGTTAGGATGTCCGAGCTGTTGAGGTTGATGCGGTGGGCGGTGCGCTTGCCGTTTTCTTCGCGTACAAGGAGCACATTGCTGCGTTCGCCATACTCGGTGAGGTCTCCGGCCGAGGATAATGCGTCAAGCACCGAGAAACGTTCGCGTGTGACATTGACCACGCCAGGAGTGCGTACTTCGCCGGCTACATTGACATGGAAATTGACCATCTTGACTATGACCGTCGGATTGTCAACGTCGATGCTAACTTTTTCGGTTACTAATTGTTGGATTTGTTCGGTCGTCAGTCCGCCTACGTGTAGCGTGCCGAGGACCGGCATAGTGATGTCGCCCTTGGAGTCTACGAGGTAGGTCATCTGCTGCGGTGTCGTGGCTTTGGTGATTTGCGAATTGACGGCGGGGTTGCTTAACGGGAGGTTGTAGACCGCTGTGGCTTCCGGATTTTGCGAGGTGACGGTAATCAGAAGCTCGTCATCCGGGACGATGCGTGTCAGGTATTCGCCTTGTGCCACGGTGGCGTTGAGCCCTACCGAGTCTATGTCAGTAAAATATGTTAGGGGGGTACGAGGCGTCGAGCATGAAGCCATGGCTGCAGTAGCAACGGCTGCGACGACAATATGGGTTAATCTCATGAGTTAACGATAATTATCATTATTTTAGTTAAAAAATGCGCTATATATATAACGCAAAGCCCCTCGGGATATTATATTCCTAGGCCTTAAAAATGCGTACAAATTTACAACTTTAAATCCAATGGGCAAAATACACATAGTTCAAAATGATGTAATCGACTGTATCGCAGCGTTAAAACCATTTGTCGGCCTGTGGCTGTCCGGTCTCGGCCGTGTATGCCGGGAGCGGAAACGGACGGTCGGACGTGCTATGCCTACAAAAAGAAAACGCAATGACTTGTGATAAGTCATTGCGCTTTGCGGAGTGGGGGGGATTCGAACCCCCGAAACGCTTTTGACGTTTACACGCTTTCCAGCCAAAATCCCGCAGCCGTAAGTGACTGCTGATTAATATTTTGTTAATTATAAAGTTTATTTTGCGTGCAATTTGCGTGCATCATTTTTTCTTAGTTTCTGGGGTTAATTGTGCTTGCAAAACTTTTATCTGTTCTAACGCCGAACCTAACTGTTTCTGCGATGAAGCGAGCTGTTCTTTAAGCACATCCAACAGCATTGTCAATGTATCGACCTCGCGTTGTGCGTTCAAATATTTTGCGTGCCAATCAGTGGTGACGTGCTCAGCAAGTTTCGCATAAGCATCGAGTGTTTCCTTCGACACATTAAATACAATTTTCCGTCCCTCGTGAGAGACTTCGGTCACAGCATTTTCATCTTCTGTAGCTTCTTCAATTTCTTCTCCGGTTTCTGACGGCTGAACTTAGGCAACTGCTCTTTGGAGCATCATTTCGCCTCGCCCCGTCGTAACCCATTCGCGGTTGAGCATTGGGAAAGCTTCAAGTATCATATCAAACTTGTTGCCTCCGAACGAGCCGCGGAAGTTCCTTATATATCCATTCGAGAGTCCGGCCCGACGCTCAAATTGAGCGACGGACAAGCCCATTGTCTTTATGAACTGGAGCAGCCGTTCCTTTACTTCCGGATTTTCCATACAGATTATATACGCAATATCAAAAGTTAAATCTTAGAAAAGATTTCTCATTTCTAATATTTCTTTATATCTTTGCCGAGTCTTTCGGAAGCATTTCTAATTTTTCCGATTTGGTCAGCCTTTGAAGTTCTATTGTTTCCGTCTGCAAAGTTCGGCAATAATCGTCAAACTACCAAATATTTCTATAACTTTTTTATAAAGTTAGGAGAGAAAGTAGAGGTGTCCGAAGAATTACAAACTATAAATTAACAAATTACATCTGCATTATGGAAAAGATAGAAACACTCTCACTCTTTGACCGCTACGCGGTCCTCCGAAAGGTCAATCCTGCGCTTGACCTTATCAAGGACATAATGGAGGCTACAGGACGCTCGGAGATATGCGTCCGAATGTGGCTCTCCACTCAT
>OLWL01001078.1_pt1 | contig 15957 bp, 20 predicted proteins | sample 1674151 | NCBI WGS metagenome assembly OLWL01 (sample SAMEA103958148, study PRJEB25191) | human gut metagenome
ACGTGCAATGCACGCCCCTACTGAGTCAAAGTTAGTTTTATTTAAACTAAAATTTTGATAAAGGCTAAATGTTGTGTACTAATCCCGCAGCCTCCCTCTTGAGGGAAGCCTTGGTTAAATTCTTCTTAACTGTAATTTCTTAATCCGTACCGATAATCCAACAAATCAATCCGCATTGACGAGCCATTCATGCTCCTTGGAGTAAAGACGTGTGGTCTTGTACCACGGGTCGCCGTCAATATGGCGGATCATCCATACATAATACATTGTGTAGCCCGGAGCCGTAACCTGCTCGTGGTCGTTGCCGTCGGTTATCGTGCAATATGCGCCGTCGGTGCTCTTGAAAACGTCGTCGCCGTTGAAGCATGCGCCGAAGCCCTGCGGCGGATCGAACTGATAATAATAAACCTCGGGCTGCGGATGATGGTGCGGCGGATAGCTCGACCATCTGCCCGGCTGATTGAACACCTCGCCCATTACCATGTTGGAATAAGGAGCATTGTCATAGTCGAACATCGTTGAGCAAATACGGTATCCTGTGCCCTCCCACTGACCTTTGCCGAAATGCTGATAAAGGCAATCCTCAGGCTTATAGAAAACAGGCTCAAACTCTCTCTCGTTATCGGTCTGCTGAACAAGGAACTCGCTGTCCTCGCAAGCCTCAATGCTTATCTTTATACCCTTGCATACATGCAGACAATACGGTGTTTTCTCGAACGGATTCTTTCTTTTCATGTTCTCTGTTCTGTCATTCCAGCTTATATTCATGTTGCCCTTGAGGATGAGCACTGCCGTCTCGTTCTCGGCGCTGAAAATTTCGTACTTCTCCCCTTTTGCAAGCTTCTTTACCCGGATATTCATGTGCATCTCGGGATTTTTGCCGTTCATTTCGCAGAGAATTTTTTCGTTATTCTCGTTGAATGCAGGATTTTCGAGCATATATAATTCCTCCTTGGAAAATGTTAGATTTACGGTTATATTCTATCATTCTGCAATAATAATTTCAATAGCAGTTTGCAAAAATGTTCAAAACATATATCATTATTGTATGCCTTGACATTGCAAAAAAACGGACTTATAATTGTATATCATCAGCAAAAGAAGGTGTTTTTAATGGTCATTGATGCACACTGTCACATCTACCCCGATAAGATTGCCGACAAGGCGGCGCACAGCACGGGACGCTTCTATTCCCTGCCCACAACATATGACGGAAAGGTTTCCACCCTGCTCGAAAACGGAGCGAAGGCAGGTATTGATAAATTCATCGTACAGTCGGTCGCAACGACGCCGAAGCAGGTCAGCTCTATCAATAAATTCATCGCCGCCGAGGTAACCGCTCACCCCGACAAGCTCTACGGTCTCGGCACGCTCCACCCCGACAGTGAGGATATCAGGGCCGACGTTGAAGAACTTGTTTCTCTCGGTCTCGGCGGAGTTAAGCTTCACCCCGACATTCAGCAGTTCAAGCTCGACGATTACAGATGCCTTAAAATATATGAGCTTTGCGAAGAATTCAATCTCCCCGTTCTTCTTCACACAGGCGACAGCAGATATGATTACTCAAACCCGAACAGGCTCATTCCGATACTGGATATTTACGACAAGATGGTTGTCGTCGGCGCTCATTTCGGCGGCTGGTCGATGTGGGATGAGGCGTCAAAGCTTCTTGCCGACCGTGAGAATTTTTATGTTGACTGCTCATCGTCGTTCTATGCTCTCTCCGACGCTAAAATTCGTGAGATCATCGCACGCTACGGCGTTGACCGTGTCCTTTTCGGAACGGACTACCCGATGTGGAGCGTTGAAACAGACCTGAAGCGTTTCTACACTCTCGGCTACAACAAAGAGGATTCGGACAAGATTCTTTATCAGAACGCCGTTAAGGTCTACGGCTTGAAGCTGTGATTGGCATTTTCCTATATTTTATTTTCTGCTTATAAATAATGTGGGCATCGTACACTGCAAATATGGACTCAATCCATATTTGCAGAGCACGATGCCCACTGCTTCATTAAAGTTGACTTTAATCAATAAAATCTCAGAATTCTATTTTATAGGAAAACGGCTTGATATCCGCATAAATGCGGCTATAATTTTTACGTTCAGCGGTTTTTCTGTCAAGAATTTTATAGATGTCGGACATGTATTTTCTGAGTTCCTCGGGCATGGTATTTACCCCTGTCAAAATCACCTCATCTGCGTCACATTCACTGCTTAACAAATCCCAAAAAGCGTCTAAATTAGCGCCGTACCATTCAGGAAAATCAAATGCTGTCCTAATTCGTTCATGAAGCTCTCCGAGATACTTACAATCCGTTAAATCCAATGTAATTGTTTTCTTTTCTTCCATTGTCTGCTCCTATATTATAAACGAGCCGTTGCACATTTCGCTTCGGCTCGCTTTTATTATTCGGTTATTTCCAGAGGTGGTCCGCTCTGACGATTTCCCTGTCGTCTCTGCCGCCGTTGAGCTGCGGGAAGTACGACGCAAATCTGTATCTCGGGAGCTTGTCGAATTCAAGCTTTATGAGCGGATAATTTATAATCGGATCGGGATTTTTTTCGGGCAAATCATATATAAAAATTCTGTCGCCCTTTTTCTCGAATTTTATCGGAGTGCCGTCCATGAAGGAAATCTTCTTCGGCTCGTCCATAAATCCGGCAAGAGCCATTTTTCCGTTGTAAGGTGCCCAAATCTTGTTCCACATATAAATCGTTGTGCCCTTTGACGTACCCCTTCCGACGCCGTTGAGCTGGAATTTGTTACCCTCGCCCTTGTTGAGAATACCGTAAACCGCTTCGCCGTTGACCTTGAGCCATTCACCTACCTTGTGAAGCGGATCAATAACCTCATAAGGAATCGAGCCGTCCGGCTTAGGACCGACATTGAGCAGAAGATTTCCGCCGTATTTGGTTGTGTGAGATAAAGAAGCAATAGAAGTGTAAAATTTTTTGCCGTTCCTATCCGGCACTTGCGCATTGTGCCGGACAGGTCGGGCATTATTCGGGCAAGTCTACCTTGCCGACAAAAGAATAATAGATTTCAATTTCCTGCCTGCGGTTTTTGTTCTCGTCATAGCTGCACTCATGCACTACGATTTTCTCGATAAACTCCCGCAGCAGGGTAGGGGTAAGTTCCTCAAAGCTGGTGTACTTGCGGACAATGTTCATAAACTTCTCGGCGTTTACCGTGGCTTCCTGCGCCTTTGCAAGTTCCCCTTGCAGTTCGGCGGCTCTCTCTTTAAGCTGCCGCTGCTCGGCTTCATAGTCTGCCGACAACTCCGCAAACCGTTCATCAGAAATGCGCCCGGTCACGCTGTCCTCATAAAGCCGCTTGAAGATAGCGGACAACTCGGCTATGCGCTTCTCGGCTGCGTCCAGTTCCTTTTTCTTGGCGGCATTTCTGCGCTTGCCCCCGTCCTCGTTCTGCTCGATCAGCAGCTTCATAAACTGCTTTTCGTGCCTTGCCGCATAGTCGGTCACTTTCCGCAGATTGGCGGTCACTCCCGCTGTCAAAAGGTCGGTGCGGATAAAGTGCGCCGTACAGTCCTTGACACGCTTCTTGTAGTTCCCGCAGATGTAGCAGTCCTGCCGCCTTGTCTTGTTCTCATACCTCTGCTGGTAGAGGACGCTGCCGCAGTCGGCGCAGAACAGCAAGCCGGAGAACAAGCCCACTTCATCATAGCGGTTGGGGCGTTTGCGCTGCTTGCGTAACTCCTGCACCCGTTCCCATGTGGCAAGGTCGATAATCGGCTCATGGGTGTTCTCGAATACCGCTTGCTTTTCCTCCGGGTTTTCTACGCTGGACTTCACTTTGTAGGAGATTTTCTCGGTCTTGAAGTTTACCGTATGCCCCAGATACTCCTTGCGTTCAAGGATATGGACAACGGTATTTGTCGCCCATCTGTACGGGTAATCGGGGTAGTAGCGGCGGGTGCTGCCCGTCCTGCGGTATTCCAGCGTCCCCGGCGTGGGGATTTCCTGCTCTGTGAGCATACGGGCGATTTTGGTCGGGCCGTTCCCGGCAAGGCACAAGCTGAAAATCTGCTTGACTACCGGGGCGGCTTCCTCGTCAATGATAAAGCGTCCGTCCTCGCCTTTTAAGTAGCCATAGACGGGCTGGCTGGTAATGGGCTTGCCGCTCATGCCCTTGCTTCTGAAAACTGCCTTGATTTTCCTGCTCGTGTCTCTCACCATCCATTCGTTAAAAAGATTTTTTAGCGGCGTTAGGTCGTTGTCGCCCTGTGCGCTGTCCACTCCGTCATTGATGGCGATAAAGCGGACGCCTTTCTTGGGGAAAGTGATTTCCGTAAACATTCCGACTTGCAGGTAGTTCCTCCCCATGCGGGATAGGTCTTTGGTAATGACGCATTTTACCTCGCCATTCTCCACGCAATCCATCATTTCCATAAAGCCGGGTCTTTGGAAGTTCGCCCCACTCCATCCGTCGTCAACGAAAAAACGGTAGTTCAAAAATCCATTGTCACGGGCATAGGTTTCCAAAATGCGCTTTTGGTTGGATATGGAATTGCTCTCGCCCTGCAATTCATCATCTTTACTCAATCTTGCGTAAAGGGCGGTAACGGGTGCTAATTGGGTGGTCTGTCTAATCATGGTTTCCTCCATTTCCGACAGCCGCCCCGCTATTCCGTACAAAGATTGTACCATACGGGGCGGCGGTCTGTATAGTGGTTTCTGCTTCTTTATCGCCTGTCATAATGACGATTTTTCAAAAAAGGCTTGTCATGTCACACAAGCGGTAGAAAAGTTCATACTTCTGTGCTATACTTTTGTCAAAGCAATTATTAAGCGGGAGAATAGCCACATGAAGAAAATATATTTAATCGGCGGGGCAATGGGTGTTGGAAAAACAACAGTAGCACAAATCTTAAAAACAAAATTATCAAACAGCGTTTTCCTTGATGGCGATTGGTGCTGGGATTCTGACCCATTTCAAGTTACAGAAGAAACAAAAATTATGGTTATAGATAACATTAGTCATTTGCTTAACAACTTCATTCATTGTTCTGCATATGACAACATCATTTTTTGTTGGGTAATGCACGAACAGAGTATAATTGACGACATTCTATCAAGGTTAGACCATAAAGATTGCAAGGTTTATTGCGTTTCCTTGGTTTGTGACCCTGATGTATTGAGCGAAAGACTGCGCAAAGATATAGAGCAGGGTGTTCGTTTGCCATCAATTATTGAAAAAAGCATTTCATATCTTCCGAAGTACCGACTGTTATATACAAAAAGGATTGATGTTTCTAACAGTTCGCCAAATCAGATAGCAGATGAAATAGCGGCGTTATAATCACTCCCATTCCAGCGGTCATGCTCCCCGGCATGACCGCTTTTCTCATACCCCCGGCTCATGCAGTATAGGGCGGCTTTGGTGCGGCTGCGGTTTCCGCTTCCAGCACTTTCATCATCTTGTCGGCTGCGGTGGCGGTGGTGTCTTTCTTGAAAAAGCCGGAAACAATGAGGACGGTGTTACCCATGCGGGTTTCCGTCACGCAATCCGGGCGGCGGTCTGTGGGGCTGGCGGTGCGGTGCTTTTTATCGGTCATAGGCAACTCCTTTCATTTCAGCAGTTCTTTCAGCCTGTCCAGCTTGGCTTTTGCGGCTTCCTTTCGGAAATTCTTTGCCGTGAAGCAGACAGGGGAACACATTTCAATCAGTCTGTCATAGATACGGGCGTGGGCGGTGTCCTGCGGGTTTTCCAGCATATCCGGCGTGTGGTTGGTGGTGACGATCAGCGGCTTGCCGCTGCGGTATCTGCTGTCAATCACATTGTAGACTTGCTCCAAACCGTACTCCGTCCCCCGTTCCATTCCAAAATCGTCAATGATAAGCAGGGGGTAGCGGCAAAGGCGGTCAATGTACTCGTTGCGCCCCTCGAAGCTGGCGGCAAGGTCATTGAGGATAAGGGCAAAGTTTGTCATGCGGACGGGGATTTCCTGCTCCATAAGGGCGTTTGCAATGCACCCGGCAAAATAGCTTTTCCCTGTGCCTACCTTGCCCCATAGCAGCAAGCCGTGGTTGCCCTCTTTCATCTGCTCCCAACGCTCCACATAGCTGTGCGCCATTCCCATTTGGGGGCATTTGCCGTTGTCATTGGCAAAAGTCCATTCCCGCATTTTGCTGTCGGTAAATCCCCGGCGTTTCAAGTCCTCTACGGTGTCAAGGTGTTTCCTGCGCTGCTCGGCGGCTTCACGCTCTAACCGTTTCGCCCGCTGGCAGTCACACTCTGCCGGGTGGCGGTCACGCCCGAACAGGGCGGCTTTATCTGCCGGGAAATATGCTTCTTTCGGTGTCCGGCAACTGCCGCAGTACAAAAGCCCGTCCTCCCCGGTGTAGTCCTGCGGCTCGGCTGCGGTATCGAAAACCTTTTCAAAATCATTCGTCATAAGCTCTGTCCCTCCTTGTAGGTGTAATCGGGTATGCCCTGCTTCGGGGCTGCCCTGTTGCTGTATTCGTTTGCCGCCCAGCGGCGCAGGGTGGCGGCGTGGTCTGCGTACTGTTTCCCCTCGGATTTCATGTAGCCGGATAGCTGCTCAATGAGGTTGTCCAGTCCGGGGATTTCCTCTTGCAGTTCCCGGTAGTCGCTTTCCGAAAGGAAAACATTTCCATATCTGCCATAGGCGGCGGGTGTCCCCCTCGCTCTATTCAGGTCGTTATTACTCTTGTTGTTAATACTCTTGTTGTTAGGGGACAGTTTTTTGTCCATCATTGGTAAAGTTTTCTGTCCATCAGTAGGACAGTTTTCTTTACTTCTGACGGACAGTTTTCTGTCCATCAGTAAGACAGTTTCCTGTCCGTCCGGCAGCTTCACATAAATGCGGTTGGGGGCTGAAAAGCCCTGCCTTTTCCGTTCAATCAGCCCCGCCGCTTCCAGTTCGTTCAGACAGTTCTTGGCGGTCATGGGGCTTCTGTTCAGTGCGTCCGCAATCTTCCCGATAGGAAAGACAATGTAAAGCCTGCCCTGCTCGTCCACCCAGCCGCTTTTCTGTGAGAGTGTCGCCCGGTCTAACAGCAGGGCATAGAGCAGTTGGGTGGTCAATGTCAAGTCTGCGCCCAGCAGGAAACGGGGAAAGGGTATATAGGATGGCAGCTTGGTATCTTTGGTCATGTAGTCTGCAATCGGTGTCACCTCCCTTTATCGGTGCTGGTTGCCGCCGTTCCCGGCGGTTTCCAGCGTTTGGAATAGTACCGGGGGCAGAGTACCACGATAGCCCGGAAACTCTGCTTGCAGTCGTGGGTACAGCCCCGGCATAGGTCGTTGTAGGTGATACGGTTGCGGTGGTTGAGGAAGAAAGACCATTCAAGCCGCCGCTTCTTGCTCATGCGTGGCATGGGTGACGCTCCTTTCTGCCGTTTCCTGCGGTGTAGCAGGATAGGCGGTAAATCTGTATATTCCCGGTGTCATTTTCGGGGATTTTCTGCCCTGTAAGCCCCTTGAAAATGCCGGGTGGTATTGCGGGTAGGGTGCAGGGCATACCCCTGTTTTTGTATGGTTTCGGTATCATTTCGGGGCGGTGTTTATCGGTCATGTTCGTGCCTTTTCTGCTGGCTCGGTGCGCCCCTCATCATCTGGTCGATATTGCCCTTGACCGTCTGCAACTCCCGGACACGCTCTTTTTTCTCCCGGTAATCGTTGTACCGGGCGTTCTTGTCGGCGGTTAGCTGCTCAATCTCGGCTTGCAGGGATTTGTAGGTTGGCAGCTTCTTTATGCCATGCTCCCGGAAGTACCGGGCGGCTGCGTCCGCTATGATAAAGTCGCTTTCGTGCTTCTGTCGGTAGGCAGCTCTTGCCTTGTCCGATTTCTGCGCTTTCAATCCGTCCCGCACATCTTTGGTCTTGGCATAGCGCAGGACATAGCCCTGCAACTCCTTTTTGTCCTGCAACGCCGCTTCAAGGGTTTTCAGTTCTGCGGTGCTGTCATGGAGATCCGCATAAGCGGCGGTAATGGCTGCGTCAAGCTGCTCCGGGGAAGTAAAGCCGTACTGCTCATAGGCGGCAACGGTAGCCGCCATCTGTTTGAGGTTGTGGACAGCCGCCCAGCGGTCATAGCCCACGCCTTTCCCCTCGGCTCGCTTGGCTTCCCGGTCAACCATGCGCTGGATAGCGCCCTGTTTCGGGGCGGTTTTCGCTGTTTTTCCCTGCTGTAATCGCTCCCGGATAGTGCGGGTGTATTCGGGTATGGCTGCGGCTTTTTCGGCGGCTCTGTGGGCGTTCTGCTCCAAAAGGGCAAGTACGGCGGTGCGGTCAAAACCGTCCCCCAGCTTCCGGGCGGTGATGGGCTTGGTGCGCTCCGGCGTGAGGTAGGACAATCGCCCCCGGCTCTCCTTGACAGTCACGCCCTGCCGGAGAAGTAAAGCGGAAAACTCGTCATAGCTGGTAGCAGAGGACAGGGCGGCTCGGATAATCTGCCGCAACTTTTCCTTGTCCGTTTCAAACTTGGTGGGCTTGGGCGGTTGCTCCCCGGCGGGTAAAGCGGCGGCTTGTGCTGCGGCCTGCCTGTCCAGCTTGGCTTGCCCTTTCCGCTGCGCCCAGTATTCACGCTCCGTCACCCGGTTTTTGCTCCCATGCAAGAGGTCAATCTGATAGAGGTTTTCCCAGTGGCACATCTCCATGACTTCGGCTTTGAAATACTCCATAGCTGCGTCGGTGCAGCGGTGCTTGCACCCGGCTTTTGTATCTGCCGGTCTGTCCATGTAGGGCAGCAAGGGTACTTCCTCAATCCGCAGACTGTTAATGACGATATGCACATGGATATTGCCGCTGTGGTTGTGTCCGTCCGGGTGGGTGCAGACAATGGCTTGGTGTCCGGGGAAGTGTGCTTTACAAAATCTCTCGCCCAACTCCTGCGCCCGGTCAACGGTCAATCCGTTGTCTGTCCCGTCCCGTGGGTCAAAGGAAATGATATAGTGGTGGCTTTTCACATCTTCCCGCTTTTGGTTTTTGCCATAGCGGAGATTGGAGCGCATACAGGCAACGGCAAAATCCTCGCCGCCGCAGTTCAAAGTGGCAAGCCGATAGTCCTCGCGGGGAACAAGCCGCCCGGTTTCATCAAGGGTGGGGCGCATGGTAAACTCGTCATGCTCAAAGGTCAAATACTGCTCGGCTGCGCCGTAGTCGGCATTTTTAGAGCTGATATGTTTGAATGTTGCCAACCGCTTCACCTACCTTTCGCAAGACTTCAAACTTCAAGGCGGCAAGGTCGGCTATGGCTGCCCGTACCTCGCCGGATAGTGCGTTGTAGGGTGTGCCGTACTCGTTGAGGGCGCGGGCGATCTGGTTGAGGTTGCCGCCGATTTTCCCGTATTCGGCGGTCAACTTCCCAACGGCGGCAAGCAGTTCATCATTGACCGGGGAAATGGTAACAACGGGGCGAATGGTAGCCCGTGTTATGGCTTGCCGGATAAACTCGGCTTGGCTGATGTCGTAATGCTCCAGCCGCCCGGTGAAGTCGGCGTATTCTTCCTCGGTCATGCGGGTCTTGACTACATGGCTGCGGTGGGGCGTGTTGTATCTCTTGGCTATGGGTATCACTCCTTTCTGTGCGTGGTATTCCGGCGTGGTGGTCTGAAAAAGGCAAGCTGCCCCTTTTACTACCCACACCACCAAAAAAGCAAAATTGCCAAACGGTTTCGGAAGATTTTTTGCGGCGCAAGCCGCATAGCAGGGTTTGGGGAAGGCACTCCCCAACAAGATTTACCGCAGGGGCAAAACCGCAGATATGCGGATTTTGGCACCGTGGTAGAATCTTGCTCTAAGAAACTGCCGCTTTCCTCTACGGCTGACTTTGCGGCAATCCGCAGGGGGCGGCTTGGCTTGTTTCCGTCAATATAGCGATTGCGGTGGCGTGTCCTGCCCGCTGTGGTTTTGCTTTCTTCTACGGACGGAAATGGAAAATGCCAAACGCTCCCTTGGATTTCTTCATCACTACTACGGTAGCCCCATACCTTTCTTCCAAATGGCTGCGGTATTCTTTTCATCACTACTACGGTACGCAAGACCGTTTTGGGCAAATTTCCCCGTCACTTTCTACAACAACAGGAATGTGCGGTCTGCCAAAAATGGGCGCAAAAAAAACGCCACGGACTTTCAAAAAATCTGTGGCGTTGCAGCTTGGTCGATATTCAATTTTCATTTCCATAATGTGAGGGGAGCGACAGCACTTTAGTCTGTCGCTCCCTTGATTACCCATCAGCGGAAACAGGCAGGGCTGTCAACGGCGGCGCATTTATACGCCGTTCATCTTGACCGTTGACTGCTCCGGCTGATTCCGCTATTTGTTGTGGGATTACAGCTACATTCAAATCTTTTGCGCTGATTAGTGTTTCTTGTTTGCATTTCGGACAGAACAGAGGGAAATTTTCAAGTATTGTATCGGGGCGTATCTTTGTTCGTGTTTTATTTCCACAAATAGGGCAAAGCACCCACCTATCAGGCGATTTAATCATTTTAATTTTCATTATTTAAGGAAAGAAATGTAAATTGTGAAGTTATCGGGAATGTAGCTGATACTCAATCCCTTTTCGCCATTTGACAAAAGCGTACCGATAGAAACATAGTCCTGTCCCTCAATTTCTTCCGACACTTCCTCTATTATAGAAAACCCCTCTTGCTTCAAAAGCTCTAAATAGTCGTTATAGTCGGTTTCGCTTATATCCACAATACTGATACTGCAATTCTCATGTTCCGTATCAAGCATAGCCCAACCGACCGTACCGGACGGGACGGGAAGCCCCTCGGTGTATTCATTCACAGGCCATACACCCGCGTCAAGCATGGTATTGCTTTCTGTTTGTGTATTGCTTGGATTATCCGCAGCGGACGGCGTATCTTGATTGGAACAGGCAGCCAAAGAAAGCATAAGTAAAATAGCGATTATTGAAACAAATTTTTTCATAGCTACCTCCTGTTTTTGCGGACGGTTCGGATAATCTGAATGATTGCGATTGTAACCGCGATTACACCGACTGCCAAAATGATTTGTGAAGCGTCAAATCCAAAAGCTCCCTCAACTTGAATGTTTGTCATTGCGTCTGCTTGTCCGATTGCCCCGTCCGGCACTTTCCCGGATTGGGTAGTGGCGTAAATCACAAACGCTGCAACGGCAACGACAAGGGCTGCAACGCTCGAAATAATCCCTTTCCGTTTCTGCGGTGCTGCGCTGTCAATGCCTAACTGCTCGGCGGTATTCTCTGCAAACTCTTTGGGAGTGCCTAACCGTTCGATTACCTGTTGTTCCGTTTCGCCATGCTCCAACGCAGAAGCAAAGACTTCATTCAGATCACGCACGACCTCTTTTTTTGCTTTGCGTGTTAAACTCAATTCCTTTTCCACTTGCTTAATGTATTGCTCTTTCATTCTGATACCTCCGCTGTTTGATAGGTGGCAATAAAGCCATTTACACAACTTTCATAGCTCGCCCAAAATAAAATCAGCTCGTCTAATACCTCTCTGCCCTTATGGGTAAGGGAGTAGTATTTTTTTGATCCGCCATTTGCCGCTGCCGGGGCTAATCGGCATTGGATTAACTCGGCTTCCTGCAAACGATACAGAATAGGGTAAATCGTTCCCTCTTTTGCATAGCCCAAAACGGACGCGCTGTTATTTAGCTCTGTAATGATTTCATAGCCGTAGGTTTCTTTGCGTCCGATCAAGCACAAAAGTATCATTTCAAGAGAGCCTTTTTTGAATTGCTGCACATACCTGTTATCCATACTCTCTACCTCACTTTAGTTTTGCTATTTAGCGTTCCTAAATAGCAAAACATATTATAACTCCCGGAGGTGTTCAAGTCAATAGAGTTTATAGAAATGTTACAAATGCTTTTTAGACTTTACCCTATAATTTGCCTTGCTCGGAATAGCGGCGGGGCTGACTGTCCTTGTCCTGTTTTGTTGTGCTTCTTTATTAACCATGAGCATTTGCGCCAGGGTTGTCGTTGCCGTACCCCTCCATGAGGTTAATGCCGCCCCAAATGCCAAGTCCTGCGCCAAGCGCGATTACCAAAGTCTGCAATACGTCAACTGCGCTGTTGAAAAAATCCATATAAACCTCGCTTTCTGCCGCTAAAACGGCTCAAAAAATGTTGTTGGAAATAAAAATGCCGCCGTTTTTATTCGGCGGCTGCGTCCTCGTCGGACAAATCTATTTCGTATATGTCAAAGGCTTCATCGGGCTTTACGATTGCCGGACGGGTAGACATATACCGTTCAACGTCAAAAGCGTTTTTCTTGTCGAAGTCGGAAAGGTATTTGTAGTTCGGGTGTTTCGTTATATCGTATTTGTCGCTTAAAAAGGGACGTACACCGCGTAGCTGCAAAATACATTTCCCACCGTCCATAACTGCTATTTCGTCCTGTGTCATCAACTCCTTTCCTAATTTTTGATAAGTAAGTCCATGAGAAACCTGCGTGCCGCGATTTTCGGAAGTGTTGAAACTGTCGATTGTTTCCCGTCCCAAGTTGTCCGAAATATCCTTTGCATTTTTCCCACGTCCTCCCAAAAACAAGGTGCTGTCGGCATTATCAAGTATGATTTCTGCCGCGTCCTTGTAAATGGCTTTTAGCTGGCTCTGCGATTGCAGAATGATAGAAGCCGAGATTTCCCGGCTGCGGATTGTGGCAATCAATTTTTCAAACTGCGGGATTTGTCCAATGTTTGCAAACTCGTCTAACAGGCAGCGAACATGAACCGGCAGCTTGCCGCCGTATTCGTCGTCGGCCTTGTCGCACAAGAGATTAAATAACTGCGATTGCAGCATAGCGATAACAAAATTAAACGTGCTGTCCGTATCGCTCATAATCAAAAACAAAGCTGTTTTTCTGTCGCCTAACGTGTCAAGTTCTAATTCGTCGTAGGACATAAGATCGCGCAATTCCTTTATATCAAAAGGAGCGAGCCTCGCACCGCAAGAAATGAGGATTGATTTTGCGGTTTTGCCCGCCGCCAATTTATATTTTCGGTACTGCTTCACCGCGAAATGGTCGGGGTCGCGTTCTTCCAAGTCGGCAAACAGCAAATCGACGGGGCTTTGATATTCCTCGTCGTCCTCGCGGGCTTCGCTGGCGTTGATAAGTTCCAACAGGGTAATAAAGTTCATTTCCTCGGCGGGGGCTTCGTACCAGATGTAGCCCACCAACGCGCAATACAAAAGCCGTTCTGCCTTTACCCAAAAATCCTCCGCGCTTTTTTCTCCCTCACCTTTGGTATTCGCTATCAACGTATTTACCAGCTTCAAAATATCTTTCTCGCTGCGGATATACACAAAGGGGTTGTAGTGCATAGATTTTTTGAAGTTAATCGTATTCAGTACCTTAATGCGGTAGCCCGCCCGTTGCAGCAGCTTCCCGCACTCAATCAAAACCGTACCTTTCGGGTCGGTTAAGACGTAAGAGGAATGAAGCTGCATTAGATTAGGTTTGACAAAAAATCTTGTTTTTCCGCTGCCGCTGCCGCCGATCACGACGACGTTCTTATTTCTCGCGTACTTCGGCTGCTTCGGGCGGCTGTTCATGGTAAGCCGTTCCGTCTGCGTCAAAATGATGTTGTTTTGGAAATCCGGGTCTATGTAGGGCTTTATATCTTCGGCGTTTCCCCATCGGGCAGAGCCGTACTCCGCGCCCTTGCGGTATTTCTTCGCGTTTTTCCCTTTGACATAGACTATCAAGCGGATAATCACCGCACCGACAATGCCGACAAGCAAATCCAACGGGTAAACGCTCGGCAAGGCGTTTTCAAAGGCTGCGGAAAATCCTTGTGTGATATTCAGTATCTTTGCAGAAATATCCGCGCCGGGGGCAAGCCGCACCGCCTGTCCGACTTTATCAAAGAGATAGACAAAGAACACATAGGGGATATTCGGAAGTATCAGCTTTTTGTAGTTGATCTGCTTCATATCTCGCGCCCCCTGTCTATTTTCTTTACCTTGTCGCGGGCGGCGTTAAGCTGCTTCGCCTTGTCCTTTGCTGCGGCAAGGGCTTTGCGGATAGAGGGCTTTTTATCCCTGTTCAGCTTCTTTGCGGAAAACTCTTGAAACGCTGCGGTCATAACGTCCGCGTCCCTGCCTTTGAAAAACACAAGGTAACGGGTCTGTTCGCCCTTAACCTTTTTCAGCGAAAAATCTATGTTGTATTTCTTCGCGGTACTCTCAAAGGCTTTGATATTGCTGTCGGTGATCTCGATGTTGGAAACACCCGCGTTCTGCTTCATAAGCTGCCGCATGGTCTGTTTCCCATGCGCGGGTTTGCTTTTCTGCTCCAAAAACTTTTGGATTGCTTTCTGTAACGCCTGTTCGGTAAGCCGCGCCGCGCCTTTTCCCACTTTGACGTATAGGGCAATCGTTTTTTGGGTTACTTCCTCCTGCAAGGTATCAACTCCTTTCCCGGTAAACTGCGGCTATGCTCATTTGCTGCCGTAAAAGTCGTGATTGACAAGGGCGGTATAGTAGCTGTCAATGGTACTCGGCGCGTTGAACAGCACCGCTTTTAGATACTGCTTGATGTTGCGCACTTTGGTTGTGTTCTCCCTCATGCAATCCAAAACAAACTCAATATGGCTGCTGTTCAGCTTCAAAAACTTGGATTTCACCAATTCGGCGGGGTAGTCGTCCCCGGCAATACGGATTGTCTTTCGGGCTGTGCAGACGGTTTCCAGCATAAGGTCAACAATCTCGTCCAAACGGTCTTTGTCAATTTTGCAGTTTTGAATGAGATGGTCGTATTCGATATTGTCCTTGATAATCTCCCTGTAAATCTCTACTGCGCTATTGCTTTTCGCTTCCGTTCTTTTCCTTTCCGGCGGCGTAGCCGCTTCGTCCTGCTCATAAGGCAAGGGATTTAGGGAATGGAAAGGAATGGAATGGGTACTTGATAGATCAGTAATTGATTGTTCTTTACTTGATATATCTTTATTTAATTGCGTTGGATTTTCCAACGTAGGTTTTTCCTGCGTAGGTTTTTCCAACGTTGGATTATCCAATGTTGGATTTTCCAATGTAGGTAAATCCAATATAGGCGGCTGTCCGCCGCTGGTAGCTGCTTCCGGCTCTCGCGGCTGCGGCTGCTCGTATATGACGTAATCTGCGCCCCGCAAGCGTCCCTTTTCGTCGCGCTCCCGGCTGCGCACGATATATCCGGCTTTTTCGAGTTCCTTTACCGCTTCGCGGATTGCGTCGATCTTCTCCCGGTTGATATGGGATAAGCCCGCAAGGGTATAATCCCAATCTTCGGGCAGCGAAAGCATTTGCGACAACAAGCCCTTTGCCTTTAAGGACAATTCCTTGTTTCGCAAGTGGTGGTTGCTCATAACGGTATATCCCGTATTTCGCTCCACTCTGAAAACTGCCATATTTCCTCACTTCCTCTCTTGGTATGCGTGGACAATTAGAAAGCCGTTTTCGGCTGTTTTGGTATTGCAATATGCCCTTTGCCGTTTTCGCGTCTGCAAAGCCGCATGGCACAAGGGCTTTTGCCCGTCTATTTGTCCATGCTGGCGTGCGTTTTCCGCGTCCTTTTGCCGGGGCAATAGGGACACTCTTTGAAAACGCAAAACTCATATTTCCACCCGGGGCGGTAGAAACGGCAAGTGCCGCAATCTTCATCATCTCCGGCACAACCGGATTGATAGCGGTCAAATCCCGGCTTCTGCTGCATGAGCAATTCAAACGCCCGCTGCTTGCCCTTTGTGAAATACATTCCGGCTGCACCTCCTTTCCTGCGGGCATAAAAAAACGGCGTTACTTTCTCCCCCAAAGGGGTTAAGGTAACGCCGTTTGTGTGCGTATTCAGTTTTTAACACATTCCCTGTCTATCCGCTGTCCGCAAAACCATTGATTTTATTAGCTTTTTGCCGCTATCGCTATCACACCTCATTATTTCAAAGACCCGGTTTTCAAGCCATGCTTGCGGACATTGAAGCCGGAAAAGTCG
>OLWL01001079.1_pt1 | contig 15944 bp, 13 predicted proteins | sample 1674151 | NCBI WGS metagenome assembly OLWL01 (sample SAMEA103958148, study PRJEB25191) | human gut metagenome
GTCTGTGCGGTCTGTCAAAAGAAAAAATTTGAACCGCCGTGCGGAACGTTTATAAAAGGGGAGAGCCTCTTCTATAATAAGAGACTCTCCCCGATCTGCGTCTGCGCGCAGGCAAAATTATTTTCTCTCGAGCGAGACGCGGTACGTGAGCCGCAGGAACGTGGCGTTCAGGATGACGCTCACGACCTCCGCGATCGGGAAGGCGAGCCACACAAGCTCGAGCCGCCCCGTGAGCGAGAGCAGATATGCCGCCGGCAGCAGCACGACGATCTGGCGGCAGACGGAATTGACGAGCGCGTAGATGGGCTTGCCGAGCGCCTGACACGCGCTGCCCGCGATGATGCTGAAGCCCGCGAGCGGGAAGTGCACGCCGATGATGCGCAGCGCAACACGGCCGATGGAGAGCATTTCGTCCGTCGGCGAGAACATCCCCAGCAGCGTTTCGGGGATGAGCTCGAAGAGCGCGCAGCCGACGCACATGATGCCGATGGCCGTGAAGACTGTCAGGCGGACGGTCTTGCGCACGCGGTCGAATTTCTGCGCGCCGTAGTTGTACGACACGATGGGCACCATCGCGTTGTTGAGGCCGAAGCACGGCATGAAGATGAAGCTCTGGAGCTTGAAGTAAGCACCGAACACCGCGGTCGCCGCCTCGGTGAACGAGATGAGAATTTTGTTCATGCCGAACATCATCACCGAGCCGATGGACTGCATGATGATCGACGGAATGCCGATGGCGTAGATGTCCGCCACCGTCGCGCGGTGGGGACGGATGTCCTTGAGGTGGATCTGCACCTCGGGATTTTTCTTGAGGTTCAGGAAAAGGCCGAGGCCCGCGCCGACGAACTGGCCGACGATCGTGGCGACCGCCGCGCCCGCGACCTCCATGCGAGGAAAGCCCAGAAGGCCGAAAATCAAAATCGGGTCGAGCACGATGTTGCACATCGCGCCCGCGATCTGCGAGATCATCGAAAGGTCCGTCCGCCCCGTGGACTGGAGCAGGCGCTCGCCGTAAATTTGCAGGAACAGTCCGAGCGAGCCGCCGATGCAGATCATCACATAGTCGCTGCCGTAGGCGATGATCTGCGCATTCTCCGTCTGAAAGCGGAAAAACGGCGTGGCGAGCGAAAAGCCGAGGACAGCAAAGACGGCGGCGGTGCAGAGCGTCAGGAAAAGTCCCGTGCCCGCGGCGCGGTCGACCGCCTGCATGTTCTTTTCACCCAGCGAACGCGCGAGCAGCGCGTTCATACCGACGCCCGTACCCACGGCGAACGCAATGCACAGCGTTTGCAGCGGGAAAGCGAGCGATACGGCGTTCATTGCGTCCTGACTGAGCCGCGCGACGAACACGCTGTCGACAATGTTGTAGAGCGCCTGAAAGAGCATCGATATCATCACGGGCCCCGCCATGTTGGCCAGCAGCTTGCCGATGGGCATCGTGCCCATCTTGTTTTCTCTGATGTTTTCTGCCATGTTTCCTCCCTGTTTACCTTTTTCGTTCCGACATATAAAATTCCGGCGCCGCAGCGCCGGAATCAAAGTTTGATCATTTTTTCCGCGACCCGCGCACCCTCCAGAGGGGCTTCTCTTGCCCGCTGCGGGGCAATTCACCTTCTGGAAAAAATTCATCTCAGAGTGCAAGTGTGCGAGCAACGCGAGTGCGCGCAGCACTCTGCAAGCCCCTCTCAAAAATGTGCTTCGCACATTTTTGAATTATTTTTTCAGCTCCCCGTTCGCAGACTTGGTGAGATACGCGTTGATGAAGCCGTCGAGGTCGCCGTCCATGACGGACTGGATGTTGCCGGTCTCGTAGTCGGTGCGCGTGTCCTTGACAAGCTGGTAGGGCATGAAAACGTAGGAGCGGATCTGGCTGCCCCATTCGATCTTGAGCTGCACGCCCTTGATGTCGGAGATCTTCTCCGCGTGCTGCTGAATTTTGAGTTCCATGAGCTTGGATTTGAGCATCTGCATGGCGTAGTCGCGGTTCTGGAACTGCGAGCGCTGGGTCTGGCAGGCGGTGACGATGCCCGTGGGCTTGTGGATGAGTCGAACGGCAGAGCTCGTCTTGTTGACGTGCTGACCGCCGGCGCCGGACGCGCGGTAGACCTGCATCTCAATATCCTCGGGACGAATTTCGACCTCAATGTCGTCGGGCAGCTCGGGCATGACCTCGAGGGCTGCAAAGCTCGTCTGGCGGCGGGCGTTCGCGTCGAACGGGGAAACGCGCACTAAGCGGTGCACGCCGTTTTCGCCCTTCAGATAGCCGTAGGCGTTCTCACCCTTGACCATGACCGTCGCGCTCTTGAGACCGGCCTCGTCGCCGTCGAGATAGTCGAGCATCTCGAATTCAAAGCCGTGCTTGTTCGCCCACTGCATATACATGCGGTAGAGCATCTGCGCCCAGTCCTGCGCCTCGGTGCCGCCCGCGCCGGCGTGGAAGGTCAGAATCGCGTTGCAGTTGTCGTATTCGCCGGAAAGGAGCGTCGTGAGTCGCGCCTGCTCCACATCGGCTTCGAGCTTTTTGTAGCCCTCTTCGAGCTCTGGCAGCAGGCTTGCGTCGTCCATCTCCGTTCCCATGTCGATCAGCGCGAGCAGATCGTCGCGCGTGGAAACGAGCTTTTCGTAGCGGTGAATTTTATTGTGCAGCTGCTTGGAGCGCATCTGGTTTTTCTGCGAGCGCTCCAGATCGTTCCAGAAGCCGTCCTCGTGCGCCTCGAGCTCGAGGCGGTTCAGCTCCTGACGGGCCTGCTCGATCTCCAGCGCCTTGAAGAGGTTTTCAAATGTTTCGTCCATCGCAAGCAGCTTCTGCTTGTAGGAATCGTATTCGATCACAGCCATGGCGTTCTCTCTCCTTACTTTTATCCTTCATTAGCCGAAAAAGTATATCACACACACCGTGCAAAGGCAAGAAAAATCCGCCTCTCGGGATGAAAATTCCCGTGGAAGCGGCCCTTTTTCGCCTTTCCGGCGATAAAAACAAAAAAGCCACGCTTTCGCGTGGTCGATACAACGGATCTCAGCGCTCGCTGATGATCTGCTTGGTGCTGCCGAAGATCATGTCGTCAACATCCTGCTTGATGAAGTTCTCAAACATATTCGTTTTCACGCTCCTTTCTCTCATTTACTTCAGTTTGTATTATAGACGCGGGAAACGCAAATTTCAATCGTCAGCTCTCATGGCTTTGCCCAAAAAATTAGCGACTTTTTCATGCAAGTTGCTATATCTACACTTGCATTTCCGTTATTTTCCACTTATAATAAAATAGAAATGATATTTGAAGCGGAGGAGTCGGACTATGGCGGCTTTCGTCACATTTGAGGATGTTTCCAAAGTCTACCACAGCGGAGAGATCGAAATTCGCGCGGTGGACCACATCAGCTTTACGATCGAAAAGGGTGAATTCTGCGTCATCGTCGGCCCCTCGGGCGCGGGCAAGACGACGGTCCTCAACATGCTCGGCGGCATGGACGCCTGCTCGGGCGGCACCATCACGGTCGATGGGACGCGCGTGAGCGGCTTCAACGCCCGCCAGCTCACGACCTATCGCCGCCACGACATCGGCTTTGTCTTCCAGTTCTATAACCTCGTCGGCAACCTGACGGCGCTTGAAAACGTCGAGCTCGCGGCGCAGATCTGTAAAGACCCGCTCGACGCGGCGACGGTCTTGAACGAAGTCGGTCTGTCCGCGCGCGCGAACAACTTCCCCGGTCAGCTCTCCGGCGGCGAGCAGCAGCGCGTCGCCATCGCCCGCGCGCTGGCGAAAAATCCGAAGCTCCTGCTCTGCGACGAGCCGACCGGCGCGCTCGACTATGTGACCGGCAAGCAGATCCTCAAGCTCTTGCAGGACACCTGCCGGCAAAAGGGTGTGACGGTCGTGGTCATCACGCACAACAGCGCCATCACGCCGATGGCCGACCGCGTCATCCACATCAAAAACGGCACGGTGGAGAGCATGCAGTGCAATGAGCATCCGACCAGCGTGGAACTGATCGAATGGTAACGAAGAAATCGGAACGAAAGGGGGCGGCGCGATGAAAAACGCCATGCAGAAGGACTTCTGGCGCGAGATCCAGCACACGCGCAGCCGCTTTTTCTCCATTATGATCCTGGTCGCGCTATCGGTCGCGTTTCTCTCCGGTCTCAAGGCGACCGCGCCGGACATGAAGCGCACGGGCGACGACTATCTCGATTCGCTGCATCTGGCGGACATTCAAGTGCTTTCAACGCTCGGCCTGACCGACGACGACATTACCTCTCTTCGAGCACAGGACAAGGTCGAGGACGCCGAGGGCGAGTACGTCATCGACGCATTCGCCTCGTCCGATTCACTCGACGCGGTGGTCAAGGTCCTCTCCCTCACGGGCCGCGGCATCAACGAGGTGCTGCTGCGCGGCGGGCGCATGCCCGAGCGCGCGGACGAGTGCGTGGTGGAGGAAAACATGCTCTCGCTGATGAACATCGCGATCGGAGATCGCATCACTCTGACGCCGGGGGACGATCTCTCCGACGCGCTCGCGCAGGACACGTATACGGTCGTCGGCACGGTGCGCTCGCCCGTGTACCTCGCGGTGGAGCGCGGCACATCGACGCTCGGCAGCGGCACGGTCAAGGCGTATCTGTACCTGCCGCGCGAGGCGTTCACGCTCGACTACTACACGGCGGCCTATGTGCGCGTCTCCGGCGCGGCGGAGATGACCGCGTTTTACAGCGACTATGACGACTATATCGACGCCGTCATCGACGAGCTGGAGCCGTTCGGCGACGCACGCTCTCAGTTGCGGCACGACGATCTCGTCGACGAGGCGACGGAAAAGCTCGACGATGCGCAGCGTGAGCTCGATGACGCGAAGGCCGAGGCCGACGAAAAGCTCGGCGACGCGCAAAAAGAACTGAGCGACGCGCGCAAAAAGCTCGACGACGGCTGGAAGGATTACTACGACGGCCAACAGGAATTGAAGGACGCACGCGCGGAGCTGGACGATGCAAAGATCGAGCTCGACGACGGCGAAATGCAATACCTCAACGGCATGGAAGAGTACGAGAACGCGCTGGACGAGTACGAAAAGGGCAGGGAAGAGTATGAAGACGGCCTCGCCCAGTACGAGGACGGCGTCAAGGAGCTTGAGAGCGGCGAAAAAGAGCTTGCCGCAGGCAGGAGCAAACTGGAAAGCGGCCAGCAGCAGCTCAATTCGCTGGCCAAGACTGTGACGGACGCGCTCGCGGGCACAGGCTCTCCTTATGCGGGCGCGCCGGGGAAGCTGCTCGACGATCTCGGCCGCGGCGACAGCGCAGCCATCGCTGCGACGGACGCCGCGCTGGGCGGTATGCGCGCGCAGCTTGAAGGCGGCATCGCGCAGGCGCAGGAAAAGATCGACGAGATGCAGGCACAGCTCACTGAGGTCAACAAGAACCTTTCAGCGCTTGAGCAGACGCCCACTGAGGGAATGCCGGAAGAGCAGCTTGCGGCGTATCAGGCGCAGCTTGCGAAGCTGCAAGGCACAAAGCAGAAGCTCGAGGCCGGCATTGCCGAGGCGCAGGCGAAAAAAGCGGAGCTTACCCAGCAGCTTGCCCAGCTGCAAAGCGTCAGCGCGAGCAGCATCGCCGCAAACAAGCGGGAACTGGACAACGGCTGGAGCGAGTATTACAGCGGCGCGGCCGAGCTCGACGCGGGCAGAAAAGAGCTGCTTGACGCCAAAAAGCAGCTGGACGACGCAAAAGCGCAGCTCAACGACGCGCCTGCGCAGCTCGCGGACGCGAAAAAGGAGCTTTCTGACGCGCGCAAAAAGCTCGACGACGGCTGGAAGGAATATTACGACGGCGAAGAGCAGTACGCTGACGGCGTCAAGGAGCTCTCGGACGCCTACACCGAACTGACGGACGGCGAGCGCGACTACCGCAAGGGCCTTCGTGAATACGCGGACGGCAAGGCGGAGGCCGACGAGAAGATCGCCGACGCACAGGAAAAGATCACCGACGCGCGCCGCAAGGTCGCGGATATCGACAGCTGCGAATGGTACATCTTCAGCCGCAGCTACAACCCCGGCTACACGGGCTTCGGCCAGGACGCCGACCGTATGGCGAACCTCGCGAGCGTGCTGCCGATCATCTTTTTCCTCGTCGCGGCGCTCGTGTGCCTGACGACGATGACGCGCATGGTCGAAGAGCAGCGCGTGCAGATCGGCGCGCTCAAGGCGCTCGGTTACAGCCGCCTTTCGATCTCACGGAAGTACATCGGCTACGGGCTGCTGCCGAGCCTTGTCGGCGGCGTTCTGGGCCTTGTCATCGGCTATATCCTGTTCCCGAAGATGATCTTCACGGCCTATCAGATCATGTATCAGATGCCGGATATCGAGCTGCACGCCTACACGGATATTTCGCTCTTTTCCGTGCTCGCGGCGGTCGCCTGCACAACAGTCGCGACGCTCTGGGCCTGCCTTGCCACGCTGCGCGAAACGCCTGCGAGCCTGATGCGCCCCCGCACGCCGAAGGCGGGCAAGCGCGTGTTCCTTGAGTATATCAAGCCCCTGTGGAGACGTATGTCGTTCATCCACAAGGTCACGGCGCGCAACCTCTTCCGCTATCAGAAGCGCTTCTGGATGACGGTCATCGGCATCGGCGGCTGCACGGCGCTCATTATCGCGGGCTTTGGCATGCGCTCATCGCTTCTTTTCACGATGTCGCGCCAGTATGACGAGCTGTTCCACTACTCGGCACAGGTGACGCTTGCCGACAACGCCCTGCCCGAGGAGCGCGCGGCGGTGGAGGACTTCCTTGCAGGCGACTCCCGCGTTGTGAACTACATCCCCTGTGCGGCCTCGTCCGCCACGGTGGTCACCCCCTCCTATTCAACCACCGCCTATGTCGAGGTGATGGCCTCCGACGAGATCGGCAAGGTCGTGGACCTTTTCGACTACAAGAGCGGAGATCCCATCACAATGGGCGATGAGGGCGTATACATCGACCAGAAGCTCTCCGAGCTTTTGAAGGTCTCGGTGGGCGACACCTTCTTCCTCGACGGCGACGTGCGCGGCGATGTGACGGTCGCGGGCATCTACGAGCACTATACGGGCCACTTCATCTATATGACGCCCGGCTACTATGAAAATGCGCTCCACGCCGACGGCGAGCCGAACGCCTACCTTCTGAACTTCACGAGCGACGATACCGACACCTGCAACGCCATTTTTGAAAAGCTGCTCGACATGAGCGGCGTGGCGACGACCTCGCGCATGCGCGACACGCAGGATACCTACATGCACAGCATGGAGCGCGTGGACTTCGTTGTGGTCATCATCATTCTGGCGGCGGCGGCGCTGGCGATGGTCGTGCTCTTCAACCTCTCGAACATCAACATCACTGAGCGCCAGCGCGAGCTCGCGACGATCAAGCTGCTGGGCTTTTACGATGGCGAGGTCTCGGCCTATGTGTATCGCGAGAACATCGTGCTCACGGTGTTCGGTATCCTCATGGGCTGCTTCATGGGCCACTGGCTGCACATCTACCTTGTCCGCTCCACGGAAATTGACCTCATGATGTTCGGGCGGCAGACCGCGCCGTCGGCCTACGTGTACGCGGCGATCCTGACGGCGCTGTTCTCGCTGCTCGTCAACGTGCTCGCGCACTTCAGGATGAAGAAGATCGACATGGTCGAGAGCCTCAAGAGCGCGGAATAAAATCCCTTGTTTCAAGGCGGGACGGTGTGCTACAATAAGGGGCGGCAAAAGCCGCCCCTTACTATTGTCGAAAAAGCGGCATGCCGCTTTTTCGAGGAGAATTCGCTGCGCTTCGTGCCTTGCCACCCGCAGGGCGGCTGCGACATTGCACCGTCGCGGCATTACGATTCCCGCGCCCTTTCAGGCGCGCCAATCGTGCCGCTTCCTCGAAAACGGCTTGCTGTTTCCGTCACAGACGGCGCTTCACCGTTTTCCGCTCCGCGCAAAGTGTTTTCTGCCAGAAGGTGAATTGCCCCGCAGCGGGCAAGAGAAGCCCCTCTGGAGGGCGCACATGTCGCGGCAGAAAACGGATTTGAATTGATTGCGTGCCGTGCGCGGCACGAAACTCTGCGAGGCTTTTTACTTCTTCTTTTCGTCAATGAGCACATACAGCGCGTCGAGCGCGTCGGAGAGGCTGCCGATGCGCTGGATGAGGCCGCAGGCCACTGCTTCTTCCCCGTAGAGCACGCTGCCGACGTCAGAGGCGAGGTCCTGCGTGTCCATCATCAGGCGCAGAAACTCGTCGCGCCCGATGCGTGAGTTCTTCGTCACAAAGCGCACAATGCGCTCCTGCAAGCGCTCAAAATACTGGTACGTCTGGGGTGCGGCGATGATCGTGCCGCTCGTGCGCACGGGATGGATGGTCATCGACGCCGACGGCGCGATCATCGTCACCATCGGCGCGACAGCAAGCGGCACGCCGATGGAGTGTCCCCCGCCGAGCACGAGCGAGACCGTCGGCTTTTTCATCCCTGAGATGAGCTCGGCGATGGCAAGCCCCGCCTCCACATCGCCGCCGACGGTGTTGAGCAGGAACAAAACGCCGTCGATGTCGTCGCTCTCCTCCAGATACGCCAGCAGCGGCAGCACATGCTCGTATTTCGTCGCCTTCTGCGTGTTCGGCAGCTGCATGTGGCCCTCGATCTGTCCGGCGATCGTCAGGCAGTGGATGGCCGCGCGGCTATTTTTGATGACGACCGAGCCGAAGTCGATGACCGGCTGAATGGGCGGCAGCAGCGGCTCCTGCCCGTTTTTCTCCTCGTCCTGCGAGGGTTTCGTTTCGCTTCTCATGGCAAAGTCCTCCCGAAAGTCCTTTCCGGTAGGATTTGCAGAAAGCGCGAAAAGCATACCCTTTGTGCCGTCGGAAATACGAGCCTCAAACCGGGAAGCACTTTAATATCCCCAAGTCATCAGTTTCCATTCCCCGCCATCGCTGCGAGCCAACCACCAGGACCATGTGTATTCCGTGTCCGGCTCCCAAGCTCCGCCGCCCTCTTTCGGAGAGCGAAAGCTGCTGTCGAACATGATGCATTGTGTAAAAGCCAGATCGTTGTCATTTGCCTTTTCCAAATCATTCATCCACGAAAGGTTCTTTTCATCCATGCAGACGTCATCTGACGAATATGAAATGCTATGTAATTCGCAGCCTTCCCACGAACCGATCATCTCTTCGATCACCTTTATCGCATCATCCATATCCTGTTCTGTGTAGACAGCCGAATCGCCATAATCGACCGTTATGTTTGACGTTTCCTTGTTGCCGCATCCAGCCAGCAGGGCAAAAAGCACTACGCAAATAACCGATAAGCTGTATTTTTTCATCTTATGGCCTCCATATCTCTCATTTTTCTATATTTTTATACTGCTTATTTTACCAGAAAGCATTGTCCGAATCCAGCGAAAAAGCGCCCGAGGGCGTTTTCCTCGGGCGCTTGCAGCTTTTTATTTGTACGTCAGCAAATCTTCCACGCTCTTGCGCTTCGGCGCGGCGGGCTCCTCATCGGGATAGCCAAGACCGATAACACAGCCGACCTTCTGATTCTCCGGCAGGTTCAAAAGTCTCGTGATCTTCTCTTCGTCGAAGTAGCCCGTGATGACCGTGCCGACGCCGCGCTCCCACGCGGCAAGACAAAATGTCTGCGCGGCGATGCCCGCGTCGAACATCTCAAAGCCCGCCTCCTTCGGCGTCGAGAACGAGCCGTCGCGCTCGTAGCCCGAGCGGCCGGTCACATAGGTAAGCACCATAACGGCGGGGCAGTTTTTGAGCGTCTTTTCGTTCAGCTTGAAATCAAGCACCATCTCCTCCGCCATTTTGTCAATTGTCGTGCGGTCCTCGACGAGCACATAGCGCGCGATCTGCGTATTCTTCCACGAGGGGGCGTAGGCCGCGTCTGCGACGATCTGCTCGATGACCTCGTGCGAGACGGGTTTTTGCTGGTACTTACGGATGCTTCTTCTGCTTCTGATGGCCTGTATCGTTTCCATATTTGTTTCTCCTTTGCTGACGGTCTGATAAAATGCCGATCCATGGCGTTTCTTTGGCGTTTATCATAACAGAAGCGTGCGCAAAAATCCAGTGGAAAAACAGCCGGTTCTGCCGATTCATCTTATTGCAGGCCCGTCAGCGGATTTTCCTGGCAAAATCCGTCGGTCAAACTATAGGACATGCCAAGCGTTCCAAACGGGAAATAGTGAACCGTATAATAGGCCCGTCCCGCTGAAAACTGCTCGATGGAAATGTAAATCGGCAGCAAGGGCACTTTCTTTGAGTAAACTCCCACCGACTGCGCGCGGATCTCAGCGACATACTCCTCCGGCACCTCGCACCTGCGTGAAACAAAAGGATGGGAAGAAATGCAGGCCAATATCATACCGAACAGGGTTACGATCAGCAGTGCGATCATCGCTTTTTTGTGTTTCTTCATGTTCTGTCACACCCCTGTGCGTTCCTCTGCTTTCTGCCTCTTCTCCATACGATGATCGCATGGATGATGAGGGACGCGACCGATATCGCGACGATCAGAGAGTGGGATGTAAACGGCTTGCAGTACCATTCCATCGGGTCTAACTGCGACAGCTTTGCCGTCAAATAAGAAGAAATAAAGCTCAGTATATTTCCGATAAAAATGATCGGAACGTTGTTTGTTTTCAGCGCGCAGCGGTACAAAATCACAAAGCTGACGATCATCACACCGTAATACACCATCGTCCCCGAAGTAATATCACCCTTTACAGAGAAAAATGCAAACGGTACGCAATAGGCGGTGAGCAGCAGCGCTCTGATGAGCCACGATTTTTTCATAAAACCCTCCCATTTTTCTCTCAAAATCTCTCTTTCGTCATCATATCAGGTCTTTTGCGCAAAGTCTACCATATAAAAAGCGCCCGAAGGTTTCCCTTCGGGCGCTCCTTATGTTCACTTTTCTTTTCCGTAGAAGAACAGCGCCACCGTTCCCGGGCCGACGTGGGCGCCGGTGACGGGCTCGTAGACCACGTTCAGGCATTCACCGGTGAAGCCCCTCTCGCGCAGCAGCGCGATGAGCACCTGCGCGCCCTCTTCATTGTCCGCGTGGGCGATGCCGAGCATCTCGCTCTTGTCGAGCGCGCGGCCGTCGTAATAATTCGCAAGCTCCTGATAGGCGCGCTTCATGCCGCGCACCTTGCCGCAGGAGACGATGTGCCCCGTCTCGTCACCGCACAAAATCGGCTTGATGCTCAGCACCGTGCCGATCAGTGCCGTCGCGCTCGAAATGCGGCCGCCGCGCTTTAAGTACGCAAGGTCGTCAACCGTGAAAAACTGGCACATGTGCGGTCTTCTCGAAAGGAGATGCGCTTTGATCTCATCGAGGCTCTTTCCCTCTTCGAACATGCGCGCGGCCTCGAGCACCTGTAACCCCTCGCCAAGGGAGGCGGCGTAGGTGTCGATCGTGACGATCTTGCGCGCGGGGTATTTTTCCGTCAGCTCGCCCGCGGCGATAACCGCGGCCTGCGCCGTGCCGCTGATGCCGCCGGACATGCCGACGTAGAGCACATCGTCGCCCTGCGAGAGCGCACGTTCAAAGTAGTTCGCCATCAGGTCGGGATTGACCATCGACGTTTTGACGACCGCGCCGCGGCGCATCGCGCCGTAGAACGCCGCGCCGTCGAAATCCACATCATCGGGATAGTCCGTCTCCTTTCCATCCACCGTGTAGGAAAACGGCACGACGGTGATGTGGTGTTGTTTCGTCAGCGCGACCGGCAGGTTCGCGGACGTATCGGTGAATAACTGGAGCATGACTCTCTTCCCTTCCTGATCCTTTGGCATTCTGACAGCTTATCACGCCACGCTCGCTTATGCAAGCAAAACCGCAGGAAACTTTACAATTTGTTCAACATTGTATGACTTTTTGGCAGAAAACGCCCTCCCACGGCACGTGGGAGAGCGCTTCTCGGAATCTCAGAATATTTTCTTACGCCTGCTCAAAGATGGCCTTCATACACTTGTAGGTCATGTAGCAGTCGAGCTTGGCGACCGTTTCATACGGTGCGTGCATCGAGAGCACGGGCACACCCGCGTCGAGCGTGTCGATGTTGCGCTGGGCCATGAACTTGGCGACCGTACCGCCGCCGCCTGCGTCGGTCTTGCCCATCTCGGCCATCTGCCAGAAGACGCCGTTGTCGTTCATCAGCTTGCGTACCTTGCCAACGACCTCAGCGCTTGCGTCGCTCGCGCCGCCCTTGCCGCCGGAGCCGGTATACTTGCACAGCGCCACGCCGTAATTGACGAAGGCGGAGTTGCGCTTATCGTACACGTCGACAAAGTTCGGGTCATAGGCCGCCGTCACATCTGCGCTCAGGCAGAAGGAGTTGGCAAAGCAGTCAGAAAGCGCGACGCCCTGCGTGCGGCACATGTCGCCCATGAACCACTCAAACGCCTGAGACAGCATACCGGACACGCCCTCGGAGCCGATCTCCTCCTTGTCCGCGAAGATGCAGACCGCGGTCTTCTTCGGGGACACAGCGTCAAAAATACCTGCAAGCTCTGCATACGCGCAGACGCGGTCGTCGTGACCGTAGGACGCAATGAAGCTGCGGTCAAAGCCGATGTCGCGCGCCTTGCCGGCGGGGACGACTTCGAGCTCGGCGGAGATGAAGTCCTCCTCCGTAATGCCGTACTGCGCGTTCAAATACTGGAGAACGCCGAGCTTGAAACGGTCGGAGCAGTCCTTATCTTCAAACGGCTTTCCGCCGAGCAGCACATTCAAGCTCTCGCTCGGGATGGCCTCATTGAGCGGCTTTTTGCCCTGCTCGCGGCCAAGGTGCGGTAAAAGGTCGTTGATGATAAACTGGGGATCGTCCTCCTTGCCGCCGATGTGGACGTCGACCTTCGAGCCGTCGCGCAGCACGACGACGCCGTGCAGCTCGAGGGGGATCGTCACCCACTGGTACTTGCGGATACCGCCGTAGTGGTGGGTCTTGAAGTAGGCCATCTCGGCCTCCTCGTAAAGCGGGCGGGGCTTTAAGTCGAGGCGCGGGGAGTCGGTGTGCGCCGCGCCGATGTTCGCGCCGTGGCTCAGGTCTTCGCTGCCGATGACAGCGAGCATGATGCCCTTGCCGCGGTTATTGAAGTAGACCTTGTCGCCGGCGCTCAGCTTCATACCCGCTTCGTAGGCCTTGAAGCCCTTCTTTTCCGCCAGCTCGATGCAGTACTCCACGCAAAGGCGCTCGGTCTTGCCGTTGTTGAGGAACTTCTTGTAGTCCTCGCAATAGGCCTCCATCGCTTTTTCATCCTCTGCGCTCAGGCGGTCATAGCCATTCTTGGGGGCGTAGAGCAGTTTTTCAGCGAGCTTGTTCTTTTCACTCATCTCTCAGTTTCCTCCTTCAAATTGTTGATGATCGTGTTGATATAGACCTCTGCCGCGTGTTCCGCCTTTTCAGCGGTCGGCAGATCGTTCACAAATTCATAATCGCACTGCGCGCGGAAATAGTCCGTGTCCTTCTGTGCCGCGATGCGCGACCTTGCATACTCCTCGGTGATGCTGTCGCGCGCCATGATGCGCTTGACCCGCACCTCTTCAGGCGCCGTTACGGCGACGGTCGCGTCGCAGATCGCGCCAAGGCCGCTCTCGATGAGCTTGATAGCATCGAGGCCGATGATCTCCGCGTTCGTCGCCGCCATTTTCTGCGCCAGCGCGCGCGGGATGTGCTCGTGCACGATGGCGTCGAGCTCGGCGAGCTTTTTTCTGTCCTTGAAGACGATCAGGCCGATGGCGTGGACGTCCACGCTGCCGTCCTGCCGAAAAATGACATCGCCGAACGCCTCGCGCAGCGCGCGCAGCAGCGGCTCGTCATCTTTTAACATCTCGTGATAGACCGCGTCGCAGTCGAGCACGCATGCGCCCTTTCTTTCAAGCGCGCGCAGAAGGCTCGTCTTCCCCGCGCCCGTGCCGCCGGTGATGCCGATGACGATCTTGCCGTCGTCCGCGTCCTCCACATGGAAGCCCGCGGCCTTTTTGAGGCGGTTGCCGATGGCAAGGCCAAGGCCTTTACTGTCCGGACACTGTGCCCAGATCTCGCCCACATTCGTCTCGTCGAACGTCCGCAGCGCGTCGAAGACGTGCTGCGCCTGCGCGCGCTTATCGTCGCTCGCACCGAGGGGGTGGACGATGTGCCCGTCGAAGAGCCGCGTGAACTCGTCAAAGCAGATGATGCCGGACTTCTCGCCCGCGTGTGTGAGCAGATAGCGCGCGCTCGCCTTCGCTCCGCCGGTCACGACCGTGACGGGGGCCTTAGGCGCATAGTGGCGGTACTTCATGCCCGGGGCGCGCGGCTTTTCGCCGTCATTCATCTTCTGCGTCACGGCCTTGTCGACCGTCACCTCGCCCAGCGCATCGCGCAGGCTCTCGAGCGGCAGTCCGCCCGGGCGCAACAGCTGCGGCGGCGTGACCGTCAGGTCAATGATCGTCGACTCCACGCCCACCTGACAGGGGCCGCCGTCGACGATACCGTCGATCTTGCCCCACATGTCCTCGCGCACGTGCTCTGCCGTCGTGCAGCTTGGGCGGCCCGAGGTGTTCGCGCTCGGCGCGGCGACCGGCACGCCGGATGCTTCGATGATGGCGCGCGTGACCGCATGGTCGGGACATCTCATGCCGACGGTCTCGAGCCCGCCGGTCGTGCGCAGCGGCACGCAGGGCTTTTTCTTTAAGATCATCGTCAGTGGGCCGGGCCAGAAGCGCTCGGCCAGCTTGTAGGCCGCGTCCGGCACGTCCTCGCAGTAGCGCGTAAGCCAGCTTGCATCTGGAATGTGCAGGATGAGCGGGTTGTCCTGCGGGCGGCCCTTGGCCTCGAAAATGTGCAGCACGGCGGTCTCGTCAAGGCCGTTTGCGCCGAGGCCGTAGACCGTCTCCGTCGGGATGGCCAGAAGCCCGCCGCGGCGCAGAATGTCCGCCGCCTGCGCGATGCTCTCTTTATCCTCCACCGTGCGGAGGGTAAACCATTTTGTCTCCAATGTTCTCTCTTCTTTCTTAAGCCTCGGTGCTCTCGCGCAGCTTTTCGGCCTGCTCCTGCATCGTGAGCGCGTCGATGATGGGGTCTAAATCGCCGTTCATCACGGCGTCGATGTTGAAATTCTTGTTCTCGCCCGTCAGGCGGTGGTCAGTCACGCGGTTTTGCGGGAAGTTATAGGTGCGGATGCGCTCGTTGCGCATGCCGCTGCCGACCTGCGCGCGGCGCTCGCTCGTGATCGCACCCTCCACGCGCTCGCGCTCAGCCTCGTAGAGCTTGCTCGCGAGCATCGCCATACACTTGGCGCGGTTCTGGAGCTGGGAGCGCTCCTCCTGACACGAAACGACGATGCCCGTCGGCTTGTGGATAAGGCGCACGGCAGAGCTCGTCTTGTTGACGTGCTGACCACCCGCACCGGAAGCGCGGTAGACCTGCATTTCAATGTCTTCGGGCCGAAGGTCGACGTCGACCTCCTCCATCTCCGGCAGCACCGCGACGGTCGCGGTCGAGGTGTGCACGCGCCCGCCGGACTCCGTCTCCGGCACGCGCTGGACGCGGTGGACGCCGGATTCAAACTTGAATCTCGAATACGCCCCATCGCCGCTGACGATAAAGTCAGCTTCCTTAACACCGCCCAACTCCGTATCGTTGTAGTTGAGCAGCTCCACGCGGTACCCCCGCTTTTCCGCGTACATCGCATACATGCGGTAGAGGTCGGCGGCAAAAAGCGCGCTCTCCTCCCCGCCCACGCCGCCGCGGATCTCGACGATGACGTTTTTGTCGTCGTTCGGGTCGCGCGGCAGGAGCAGCACGCGCAGCTCGTCAAAAAGGCGCTCTTTTTCCGCCTTGGCAGTGTTCAATTCCTCCTGCGCCATGTCCTTGAGCTCGGGATCGGATACAAGCTCCAGCGCCTGCACGATGTCGTTCTCGCACTTCTGGTACGCGCGGTAGGTCTCCACCAC
>OLWL01001082.1_pt1 | contig 15933 bp, 10 predicted proteins | sample 1674151 | NCBI WGS metagenome assembly OLWL01 (sample SAMEA103958148, study PRJEB25191) | human gut metagenome
CGGGCCGATGACCGGGAGGATCATGGCGGTATACCGCCGGGTCAGGCGCACCAGCTCGTTGTGGGAGAGCTTGTGGGGATTGGCGTTGACGCCCCCCTTTGCACCCCCAAAGGGCAGGCCCGCCAGGGTGCATTTCAGGGTCATGAGCCCCGCCAGCCCCCGCATACTGTCCAGATCGACGCTCTCGTCATAGCGGACGCCCCCCTTATAGGGGCCCAGCAGGTTGGAATGCTGCACCCGGTAGCCCCGGAAGATGGTGACGCTCCCGTCGTCCATCTCCACGGGGATGGAGACGATCATCTCCCGCTCGGGATATTTGGCGAACTCATACTGGCTCCGTTCCAGGCCCAGGATGCCCGCCGCCCGGTCGATCATCCCTTTGTAATTCTCATAAATGCTGTCCAAAAGGCTGTCACCTCGTCATTTTTCATAAATATTGATCTTGATTTTTGGCGATTTCGCCGATTTTCCGGGAACATTCACCGGTATGCCGGAAAACTGCCCGTTCTAGCCCTATGATAGCACAAAGGGCGAGCCGGGACAACCGCTTTCCTCTCCGTTGTTCTGCACGATTTTCCGCTTCTTTTTTTGTGCATTTCGCCGGGAAAGCGCAAAAAAGCGGGGCGCGCCGCCTGGGCACGCCCCGCCGGGGGAGATGATTCAGTTGAGGAAGTCCTTGAGCTTCTTGGAACGGGAAGGATGACGCAGCTTGCGCAGGGCCTTGGCTTCGATCTGGCGGATGCGCTCACGCGTGACGCCGAAGTTCTGGCCGACTTCCTCGAGCGTGCGCGCACGGCCGTCATCGAGGCCAAAGCGCAGGCGCAGGACTTTCTCCTCACGCGGCGTCAATGTGTCGAGGACATCCTCGAGTTGTTCCTTGAGCAGCATGAACGAGGCGGCATCGGCAGGAGCGGGCGCATCCTGGTCCTCGATAAAGTCGCCGAGATGCGAGTCTTCCTCTTCGCCGATCGGCGTTTCGAGGGAGACGGGCTCCTGCGCGATCTTCAGGATCTCGCGCACCTTGTCGACGGGCATGTCCATCTCGGCGGCGATCTCTTCGGGAGAGGGGTCGTGGCCGAGCTCCTGCAAGAGCTGACGGGACACGCGGATGACCTTGTTGATGGTCTCGACCATATGAACGGGGATACGGATGGTGCGCGCCTGGTCAGCAATGGCGCGAGTGATGGCCTGACGGATCCACCACGTCGCGTAGGTCGAGAACTTGTAGCCCTTGGTGTAGTCGAACTTTTCGACGGCCTTGATGAGGCCGAGGTTGCCCTCCTGAATGAGGTCGAGGAACAGCATGCCGCGGCCCACGTAGCGCTTAGCGATGGACACGACGAGACGCAGGTTTGCCTCGGCCAGGCGCTGCTTGGAGCGCTCGCCCTTCTTGACGGCAGATTTGAGTGCCTTCATTTCCTCTTCGCTCAGCTCCGTGCCGTTCTTTTCGGCCTCTTCGAGCTTCTGCTTGGCCTCCACGCCCGCGGACATCGCGGTCGCGAGCGAAATTTCCTCGTCCGCCGACAGCAGCGACACCTTACCGATCTCCTTGAGGTACATGCGCACGGGGTCGTCAGTCGAGAAGCTGTCGACCAGCTCGTTCGGGTCGACAAGCTCTTCCTCTTCGATCTCGGCGATCTCCTCCATCGGCGGCTCCACATCGTCGATGCTGCTGTCGATGGCCTCGGCGGTGCCGATGTCGATGCCGAGCGTTTCGAGCGAGTCGTAGATCTGGTCGAGCTGCTCGCTCTCAAGGTTCATCTCGTCGATGGTCTCCATCAGGTCGCTGGAGTTGAGCTTGCCCTTGGCTTTGCCCTTGGCAAAAATCTCCATGAGCTTTTCGCTGCCCTGCAGCAGCGCCGCCGCGGGCAGGGAGGCGACCAGCTTTTCGTCCAGCGGGGGATACTTCTCCGCGGGCTTTTCCGCCTGCGCGGTATCCTCGTTCGCTTTCTTGGCCGCTGCGGCCTTTTTCGCTTTCTTCGGCAGATTGATCTCCTCAAAATCCGCCTCGGCGAGCAGCGCGTTGGCCTGTTCCTCCAGCTCTCTGCTGGTCAGCTGTTTTTCTTCCATGTTTGCTTTCCTCCGTTACCCTTATATTTATTCTTTTCCATCGCGGCCATCAGGGGATCTTCGTTGACGGCTGCGCGTTTGTGCGCTTCGTCTAAAATGATAGTGCAGTAGTCGCTGAGCGCCTGCGCGCCGTTTTTGAGCGACTCCGGCTTTTGCAGGATACCGATCAAGTGGCTGATCTCCTCCGACGTGAAAAATTCCGCCAGCGCTGGGATGTTCACCTGCCCGCTCTCGCGCAGCTGCGCGCGCAGCGCCGTGAAGAACCGGCCCAGGAGGGGGGAGGAGAAGTCCTCTTCCCGGATCGGCGGATTCTCGCCAAAGAGGGAATCGTCCAGCGTCAAAAGCCGCAGCACGCCTTCTTCGGCAAGCGCCGAGCGAAGGTCGGTGTAGCGGATCGACCGCTCGCGCGGCTGGGCGGACGCCGCGGGATTCAGGTCCCGCCGCTCCTGCTCGCGCTTTTCCTTGTAGCGGGCGCGTTTTCGCGCGCGCTCGACCTCGAGCTTCATCGCGTCGGGCGTGATGCCTGCGGCCTCGGACGCGCGCACGGTGTAAATTTCGCGCTCAACCGCGTTCGGCACTGTGGAGAGCAATCCTGCTGCCGCTTCGGCAAAGCCGATACGTCCCTCGTCGCTTTTGAGGTCGAACTTTGACTTGAGCTGCGCCATGCGGAAGTCCATCCCGCTCTCGCTGCCGGAAAGCAGATGCTCAAAGGCGTCCTTACCCTGGAACTTGATGAAGTCGTCCGCGTCCTGTTTGATGTACTCTCCGTCGACGAGCCGCTTGGGGAGCTCGAGCACCTTGACCTGAAAGTCGGTGTTATTGAGAAGCGTCAGCGCCTTCTGCGTCGCGACCTTGCCCGCGTCGTCGTTGTCGTAGCAGAGCACGATCTCCTTCGTGTAGCGACTGAGTAATTGCAGCTGCTCCGTCGTCAGCGCTGTGCCCATCGAGGCGCAAGCATTGTCGAATCCCGCCTGATGCAGCATCACGACGTCGATGTTGCCCTCGACCAAAATAATGTTGCTGCGCTTGCTCTTTTTGGCCAGGTTCAGCCCGTATAAAACGCGCCGCTTGCTGTAAACGATGGTCTCGGGCGTGTTCATATACTTCGCGCCCGGATCGTCCTTGCTGATGATGCGCCCGCCAAAGCCCAGCACATCGCCGCGCACGTCGATGATGGGGAAGATGAGGCGCTTGCGGAATTTGTCGTACAGCCCGCCGTTTTTGCCGCGGATGGCAAGACCCGAGGCAAGCAGCTCGCCGTCGCCATAGCCCTTTTTCCGCATCGCGGTCAGTAAGCCGTCCCACTCGTCCGCCGATGCGCCGAGACCGAAGTTCGTTGCATTGCGCCGCGTGATCTTGCGGTTTTTCATATACTCGAGCACCGGCGCACCCTTGGGCGAGTAGAGCTGATCGTAGTAAAAGCGCGCCGCGTCGCGGTTGAGCGACAGGATGCGCGAACGCAGCCGGCTCTCGTCGCTGTGCTCTTCTTCCGGCACGGGCATGTTCACGCGCCGTGCGAGAAAGCGCACCGCATCGGGGAAGGAAAGGTTCTCCTCCTCCATGATGAAGTTGATGACGCCGCCGCCTTTTTTGCAGCCGAAGCAGTAGCACAGCTGCTTGTCCGGCAGCACGTGGAACGAAGGCGTCTTTTCGCTGTGAAAGGGGCAGCAGCCCCACAGGCTCCCGCCGCGCGGCTGGAGCGAGACATAATTGCTGACAACGTCGACAATGTCGTTGCGGGCGATGAGCTCGTCCAAAAACTGACGGTCAAAGGCCATGGCGTCCTCCTTTCTCACTTCTGCGCACGGAACTTTTTGTTGTTAATGGATATATACGCCGAAAATGGTTACTTTCCTCTTTTTTGACGGAAAAATTTCGAAAAAATTTTCTGCGCGGAGAAAATTTGACAGACCGTGCCATTTCTCCTATAATTTCCGCAGGAATCGCTGCGCAAAGGGGGCGGAACATCGTGAATATCCGGTTGTATGCGGTAAAATTAGATCGACCGCTCTCAGAAGCGGAACGGTCCACGCTCGCGCGTTTTCTGCCACCTGAGCGGCAAGACCGCATCAAAACATCGGAACCCCTCTGCGCCTACGCGCTGCTCTGCCGTGCACTGCATGAACTTTACGGCTTGGAGGACTTACCTCAGTTTTCCTACGGCGAGCACGGCAAGCCGTACTTTGCTTCGCATCCGGACGTTCATTTCAGCCTGAGCCACACGCGCGGCGCTGCGCTGCTGGCTGTTCACAACGAGCCAATCGGCGCGGATATCGAGTGTCTTCGCCCTGTGAGCGGCGCGATGCGCACGCGCTTTCACGCGGCAAATGACGCCGATTTCTGGCGCCTCTGGGTGCAGCGGGAGAGCCGCTGCAAGCGCGCGGGGATCAGCGCCGTCGCATTGCGGGACAGGGAAGTGCCGATCTTCCCGAATGAGCGCGTTTTCGCGCTCGAACCGTTCCCCGACTACACCGCCGGCGTCTGTACCTGCTCTGACGCTGACGTTGACAAGCCGATATACCTTACAGTGAAAGAGCTCATATAAAAGGTTCCGAAGAAGTCTCTTCGGAACCTTTTTTGCTTGATTTTTCCTCTTACAGCTCCACGACGATGGGCTCGTGGTGCACTTTCGGCAGCAGCATATTTTTGACGTCGCTCGTTTTGAGCTTGATGGTCGAGGTGCAGAGGCACGGGTGGCAGGAGAAGTACTCCGCCTCATAGGTCTCCTTGTCGATGAGCAGCTGCACGCGGTTTTCATCATCGTTCATCAGGCCGAGGATCGTCGCTGAGCCCGGCGTGCAGTGCAGCAAGTCCCAAAGCTGCTCTTCCGGCGCGAACGACAGGCGGGCCGAGCCGATCTGATGGCTCAAGTCCTTCGTATGAAACGCCTTGTGCGGCGGCATACATAAAAGGTAGAAATTCGTCTTCTGCCGGTTGCAGAGGAAGAGGTTCTTGCACACGTCCACGCCGAGCACAGCGGAGACGTCGTCGCATTTTTCCATCGTGTCGGCCAGCTCGTGGGTCACGCGCTCATAGTCGATGCCGAGGGAATCCAGAAAGTCGAACGCTGACGCTTCCTGCGCGGGCAGCTCACCCTCGGGGCGGGAATTGTGATAGATCGGGGAGATTTCCATGTTGCTTTATTTCTCTTCTTTCAGCAGTTTTTCGCCGGCCTTGAATATATCGCCCGCGCCGACGGTCAAAATAAGGTCGCCCGGGCAGGCGATGCGCGCGAGCGCGGCAGTCACCTTGTCGAGCGTAGGGCAGTAAACGGATCCGGGGATCTCGCGGCTCAGGTCCATAGACGAAATGCCGATGTCATTCTGCTCGCGCGCGGCGTAGATCTCTGCCAGCACGACGACGTCGGGTACGCGCAGCTCCTTGACAAAATCGTTAAACAGCGCCTTCGTGCGCGTGTAGGTGTGCGGCTGGAATGCGCAGATGATGCGCTTGTAGGGCAGCGTCTTCGCCATTTCGAGCAGCGCGTGCAGCTCGCCGGGGTGGTGGGCGTAGTCGTCGTAGACGTCCGCGCCGTGGAAGCTTCCCTTGTACTCAAAGCGGCGGCCCGCGCCGGTGAACGTTGCAAGGCCGAGACCGACGGCCTCGCCGCTGACGCCGAGAAGATATGCGGCGCTCGCCGCGGCCAGTGCGTTCATCACGTTGTGCTTGCCGCCCACGCGCAGGGAAACATGAGCGTAGTAACTGCCGCGGATATAGATGTCAAAGCTCGGAAGCCCGTCCGTCCAGACGACGTTTTCCGCGCGGCACTGCGCGGCGGGATCATCGTAGCTGAACCAGAAAATGGGCTGGGAGATGCCCTTGAGCGCATCGCGCGCGCCCTGATCGTCCATATTGGCGACGACGTGTCCGCCGATGGGGACGAGCTCTGCAAAGCGGCGGAACGAGTGCTCCACATCCGCTAAGTCCTTGAAGAAATCGAGATGGTCGGCCTCCACGTTCAAAATGACCGCGACGGTGGGGAAGAAGCTCAAAAACGAGTTGCAGTATTCGCAGCTCTCGGCAATGATCGTGTCGCCCTTGCCGACGCGATAACCGGAATGAAGCAGCTGTAACGTGCCGCCAATCATGACGGTCGGGTCTTTCTGCGCGGCCATGAAGATGTGCGTCGCCATCGAAGTGGTCGTCGTCTTGCCGTGCGTGCCGGAGATGCAGAGGGCGTTTTTGTAGCCCTTCATAATAGCGCCCCAAGCCTGCGCGCGCTCGAAAACGGGGATGCCGCGCGTCACCGCGCCGGAGATCTCGGGATTATCGTCGTGGATGGCGGCGGTGCGGATAACAAAGTCGCACTCGCCAAGGTTGTCCGCCGCATGGCCGATGGCCACGGGGATGCCGAGCGAGCGCAGATGTTCGACGGACGGGCCGTCGTTCATGTCGCTGCCCTGGACCTTGAGGCCCATGCCGTGCAGCACCTCTGCCAGCGGGCTCATCGAAACGCCGCCGATGCCGGCCAGATGCGCGCACTTGCCGGGGACGAGATAGGAGAAAATATCCTTCTGATTAGTCATTGTATCAAATCCTTTCCTTGTGCAGAGCACAGGAGATTTACTTTTTATGGATTTTCTATTATAATATAGCGGTGAACGGAGTGCAATGCTAAAAATTTGATTTTTTGTGAGGGTTCCATGCTCTTTTTACCGAAGGAAGTCGAAACGGTCATCACCACGCTGCAAGGCGCGGGTTATTCGCCGTACCTGGTTGGCGGCTGCGTGCGCGAAATGCTGCGAGGCAAAGCGCCGTCCGACTACGACATGACATCCGACGCCCTGCCGCAGGAGGTGCTGCGCCTCTTCGGCGAGTGGGCGCACCCGACGGGATTACAGCACGGCACGGTGACGGTCGTGAGCGGGGGACTGCCCATTGAGCTCACGACGATGCGCCGCGACGGCGCGTACAGGGATAACCGCCACCCAGATTCCGTCACGTTCGGCACGAGCATTGAAGAGGACCTTGCCCGCCGCGACTTCACGGTCAACGCCATCGCATTGTCGCCGGACGGCACGCTCGTCGACCCCTACGGCGGGCAGGAAGACCTGAAAGCAGGCGTCCTGCGTTGCGTCGGCGAGCCGAAGCGGCGGTTTGAGGAAGACGCGCTGCGCATTTTACGGCTCGTGCGCTTCTGCTCCGTGCTCGGTTTTTCGGCGGAGAAGGAGACCGCCCGCGCCGCGCATGAGGCGCGCGGCCTACTCGCCCACGTTGCGCATGAGCGCGTGTATGCGGAGATGAACAAGCTCCTGCTCGGTGAGAACGTGGGGGAGACGCTTTTGACCTTTTCAGACATTCTGGGCGTGCCGATCCCGGAGATTTCACCCTGCGTCGGCTTTGACCAGTGCAATTACCACCACTGCTTCGACGTCTGGGGTCACACGGCGCGCGCTGTCGCCGCCGTGCCGCCAAAGCGCGAACTGAGGTGGACGATGCTCTTCCATGACCTCGGTAAGACCCTGTGCCGGACGTTTGACGAGCAGGGCGTCGGACATTTTTACGGTCACACGGCGATTTCCGCTCAAATGGCGGAGGACATCATGGCACGGCTGCACTTTGAAAAGGCGCTGCGTGACAGAATACGCGCGCAGCTCGCCTGTTTCGACGACATGTTCCGCCCCGAGCGGGCGGCCATCCATAAGGAGATGGCGCGCCTCGGCGCGGAAACGGTGCAGAATTTGCTTTACACCAAGCAGGCCGACAATGCCGCGAAAGCGCCCGCGGGATTGGAGCGTGCGCAGGCGCTGTGGCACGAAGCACAGAAAATCTACGACGAGCTGATCTCAGAGGGCGCGTGCTGCTCGATCCACGAGCTCAAGATCAGCGGGGAAGACCTCGCCGCCCTCGGCTACCACGGGCGTGAGATCGGCGCGGTGCTTGCGCGGCTTTTAGACGAGGTCGCGGCGGAAAAACTCCCCAACAAGCCCGAGGTGCTGCAAGCGCGCGCCATGCGGCTGTGGCGCAGCGGCTATGCGCGCCATACGATAAAAGAAAACGAGACCCATTGACGGAGGTTAACGATATGGCAAATCTGATGGATTATCTGGACTGGCGCGGGGATCTGACGCTCGAAATTTCGCCGTTCAACGAGGTGGACGCGCTGATTCTGGCAGAGCTGAGCTTTGTCGACTTTGACGGCATCGTGCCGCCTCCCGAGCTCGGGCGCGGCTTGCCGCTGAATGAGGCGGCGGAGGCGTTTTTCGCCCGCCATGGCGGGAAGGACGTCCCCATGGGTGTCCTCGTGCCGGACACGATCTCGAAAATGCTGCGCAAGCTGATGACGAGCCCGCGCTTTCGCAATATGACGCTTAACGGCTACACAGCGCTGCTTGACGATTCCATCGAGCAGCAGTTTGCGGCGCTGACGATCGACCTTGGCAACGGCAGCATCTATATCTCGTTCCGCGGCACGGACGATACGATCGTCGGGTGGAAGGAAGACCTCAACATGGGCTTTTTGGAGGAGATCCCCTCGCAGAAGCAGGCGGTCGAATACGTCGCGCGCGTCGCGCGGCAGTACAGCGACAAGACCATCCGTATCGGCGGGCACTCCAAGGGCGGCAACCTCGCCGTTTACAGCGCGGCCAAGAGCAGCGGCGAGATCCAAGAGCGTATCGTCGCCGTCCATAATAACGACGGCCCCGGCTTCGCCTGGGACATCAGCGAGACGCCGGGCCACAAGCGCATCGCAAGCCGCATCCATACCATCCTGCCGCAGACGTCTGTCGTCGGCATGCTGATGGAGCATGAAAAGCGCTATCAGGTCGTGCATTCGACCTATGACGGCCTTTACCAGCATGACGGGTTTTCCTGGCAGGTGCTGGGTACGCAGTTTGTCCACCTCGACGACTTCTCCCGCGAGGGAAAGCTCGTCGATGAAACGCTCTCGTCCTGGGCCGATTCGCTCAACACCCAGCAGCGCGAAGCGCTGGCCGACGCGCTGTACAGCGTCTTCACCGCCTCGGGCGCAAAAACGCTCAGCGAGCTCACCGAGGAAAAGCTCAAAAGCGCCGCAGCGATGCTCAAGACCTATAAAAACCTCGACCGCGAGACCCGCCGCATGGTCACCGAGGCGTTCATGCTGTTTTTCAAACTCGGCACGAAGAACTTCGTCCTCGACACGCAGGAGGAAGGAAGCCGCGAGATCGAAAATATTCGAAAAAAGATCTCGGAACAATACCAGAAATTGGTGGAGCGCAAGAAGTAAATACAACATTCCCGCTGCGCGGGGAGCGTGTTTCCCCTGCACTCCGCAGGGCAACGGGACAAAGGGGTCATTCTCTTTCGCAAAAGAGAATGGCCCCTTTGGAACCCCAAGAGAAAGGCTTTGCATTGGCAGATTGGCACTTGAAGAGCTGCGCGGCCTGCGGAATCAGGTGCCTGCTGGGTGTTGTATCTAAACGACTTGGTTTGCTTCTATCTTCGCTGTCGCTTTGCCTGCGATTCGGTAGCCTTACGCAATTTCCGCCTACTTTGGACTTGTACAGATTTGCTATTGCCTGCCGAGGCGGCTTTGCTGGCGCTCGCCGCAGTACGCACCGCCGTAACAGTAGGTATCATCGATAGCAGGTGATTAGGCTGCACTCACGCAAGATCGGCAGAGCGGCAGCGGATAATAGAAGTAAGTCAAATCGTCTAGTAGTGCTCAACGCGGCAACGCCGCGCGCAGGGAAGTGCAATCGGCAAGCATCGCACCTCTTCGAGCTGCTCGCTTGCAATGAAAATTTTCTCTGGGAGGGTGTAAGGGAGGGGTATCTCTTTTTCAAAAAGAGATACCCCTCCCTTATTATCGCACCCCTGCGCGGCGCAGGGAACAAATGCAGCGCTGTCGCGCTGCCATATTATTTTTTTTACTCTGCGCTCGGCAGCTTCGCTGCGGGCTTCATCAGCAGCGCGCAGATGACGATCGCGAGGATCGTGTTCGGCAGCATATACGTGCCGTTGTACAGCACGGAGTAGAACACGGGAGACGTCATGGTCATGCCCATGAATTCCTCGGGCATATACTGCGCGTAGACCGTCACACCGGAGATAAAGTGGATGACAAAGCGGCCGAGGCAGCCGACGAACGCGGCGAGCGGGAGCTTGGAATAGTCATTGTCCTTCACGCGGAAAAGGCCCGCAAGGCCGACCGCGCCGTAGGCGACGGAATAGTCGAAGATGATGGACACCCAGCTCACGGCGAAGCCCTCGGCGAAGAAATACTTGAGCGTGCCGAACGCGACGCCCGCGAGGATGCCCCAGGGCGCGCCATAGCGCACGGCGAAGAGGATGAGCGGGACCATCACAAGGGTGATCGAGCCGCCGAAGCCGCCAAACGACAGACCGATGGGAATTTTGAGATAGCTCAGCACAAGGGCGAGCGCGATGCAGATGCCGCCCTCAGTCAGGCGGCGGGTGCTGGAATGGGTGGACGTGTTGCTCATAAGGGATTCCTCCTAAAAATATGGTCCCTGTCCGCGCCGCGGCACAAAAAAGCACCGCGGCGTCGACGTCACGGTGCAAAGCTCAGGCAAGATCATCTTTGCATTCCTACGCCGGCATTACCCGGATCAGGTCTGAGGGACAGCGACGGCGATACGCCGCATCACAGCCGGCTTGCGCCAGCGCCCCTTGCAGGTATGGCGACATCTTAGTCCAATGTTCAAAATTTGTCAAGGATTTGAGGCAGAAAGCGTGATTCCGAAAATAGAATATCGAAATTTAGAATTTGTGTTGCGTCTTTGTTGTGCCTGTGCTACAATAAAATTAGTTAGGCAACCAAAATAATTGTGATATTTGTGATTTTCTCGTGAACAGGAGATCTGAAATGGCTGCATTCGTTGTCAACGGTACACCGGTCACGGTGGAGAAAAATCAAAAACTCATCCGCTATCTTCGCGACGAGCTGCATCTGACCAGCGTCAAGGACGGGTGCAGTGAGGGTGCGTGCGGCACGTGCCATGTCCTCATCGACGGCAAGGCGACGAAGGCCTGCGTTCCCTCAACGGACAAGCTGGAGGGAAAGACCGTCCTTACGGTCGAGGGGCTTTCCGACTGGGAGAAGGCCGTATATACCTACGCCTTTGGCAAGGCCGGCGCGGTGCAGTGCGGCTTTTGCATCCCGGGCATGGTCATCTCCGCCAAGGCGCTGCTGGACGCGAATCCCGCGCCGACGCGCGAGGAGGCGGCGTTCGCCATCCGCAACAACATCTGCCGCTGCACAGGCTATGTGAAGATCATCGACGGCATTCTGCTCGCGGCGGAGATCTTCCGCAACGGCAAGCTGCCGGAGGAGAAAAAGACAGGCTATGGCGTCGGTGAACGCGCTGTGCGCGTGGACGTGGCGGAAAAGGTGCAGGGCTACGGCAAGTATCCGGACGATCTGTATGTGGACGGTATGCTCTACGCCGGCGCCGTGCGCAGCAAATACCCCCGCGCGCGGGTGCTTGCCATCCATAAGGAAAAGGCGGAGGCCCTGCCCGGCGTGGTCGGCGTCTACACCGCGGAGGACATTCCGGGGGAGATCAAGGTCGGCCATCTGCAGCAGGACTGGGACGCGATGATCCCCGTCGGCAGGATCACCCACTACCTCGGCGACGCCATCTGCCTTGTGGCGGCGGAGACGAAGGAGGCTTTGGAGCAGGCAAAGGCGCTCGTCGAGATCGACTACGAGCCGCTCAAGCCGGTGTTCAGCCCGACCTATGCCTCCCAGCCCTTTGCGCCGCTCGTGCATGAGTCCGGCAACCTGCTGTGCGAAAAGCACGTCAGCCGCGGCAACGCCGATCAGGCCATCCGCGACGCGGACTATGTGCTGATGTATCACTACGAAACGCCGTACACGGAGCACGCCTTCCTCGAGCCGGAGTGCGCGGTCGCCTATCCCGACGAGGACGGGCTGACCATCCTCTCCACCGATCAGGGCGCTTACGACACGGCGCGGGAAGTCTCCCGTCTGCTGGGGCTTCCCAAGGAAAAGATCCATGTGACCAATATGCTCGTCGGCGGCGGCTTCGGCGGCAAGGAGGATATGACGGTGCAGCACCATGCGGCGCTCGTCGCTTATCTCACGGGCCGTCCAGTCAAGGTGAAGCTGAGCCGCAAGGAAAGTATGCTCGTCCACCCGAAGCGGCACCCGATGAAGGTGACCATCACCATGGGCTGCAATCGTGACGGCCTCATTCAGGGCGTCAAGGCCGAGGTGGTCGCCGACACCGGCGCGTATGCCTCGCTCGGCGGTCCCGTGCTCGAGCGCGCCTGCACGCATGCCGTCGGCCCCTACAAGTACCAGAACACCGACATTCGCGGCTTTGGCTACTACACCAATAACCCGCCCGCCGGTGCGTACCGCGGCTTTGGCGTCTGTCAGTCCGAGTTTGCACTCGAGAGCCTGATCGACTTGCTGGCAGAGAAGGTCGGCCTGGATCCGTGGGAGATTCGTTACAGAAACGCCATCGAGCCGGGCGAGGTTTTGCCCAACGGTCAGATTGCCGACTGCTCCACGGCGCTTAAAGAGACGCTGCTCGAGGTCAAGGATGCCTACTATGCGCATCCCGGACACGCCGGTATCGCCTGCGCCATGAAGAACGCCGGCGTGGGCGTGGGCCTGCCCGATGCCGGCCGCTGCAAGATCCGCATCGAGAACGGCGTGGCTGTGGTCTATGCCGCCACGTCCGACATCGGCCAGGGCTGTAACACGGTCTTTTTGCAGGACGTTGCCGAGGCATGTGGCCTGCCGCTTCGCTGCATCGCCAACGGCGAGTGCTCCACCGAGAACGCTCCCGACTCCGGCACCACGTCTGGCTCGCGTCAGACGGTCGTGACCGGCGAGGCCGTGCGCGGTGCCGCCTTCCTGCTGCGCGATGCCATGCTTGACATCGAGGCCGGCAAGCCCGCACCCGATACTCCCGTGAGCGCGCATGGCGACGGCGTCAAGATCGAGTACGACGACGGTCGCGCCTATCAGCTGCACACGCAGGAGCTCGTCGCTGGCCAGGGCATGCATCCTCAGGATCCCGCGGCCGCCATCAAGGCACTCGAGGGATGCGAGTTTGGCTACGTGTATCTGGAGCCGACCGACAAGCTGGGTGCCGACGTTCCCAACCCCAAGAGCCACATCTGCTACGGTTTTGCCACGCATGTGGTCATTCTGGATGATGACGGCCGCGTGAGCGAGGTCTATGCCGCGCACGATTCCGGCAAGGTGGTCAACCCCATCTCCATCCAGGGTCAGATCGAAGGCGGCGTGCTCATGGGTATGGGCTATGCGCTTACCGAGGATTGGCCGCTCAAGGACTGCGTACCCCAGGCCAGGTACGGCACGCTCGGGCTGTTCCGAGCGCCCGAGATTCCGGATATCCACGCCATCTACGTGGAGAAGGACGAGCTGTTGCCCGTGGCATACGGCGGCAAGGGCATTGGCGAGATCGCAACGATCCCCACGGCGCCCGCCGTGCAGAACGCCTACCGCGCGTTTGACGGTAAGCTGCGTCCAAATCTGCCCATGGTGGATACCCCGTACAGCCGCGCTCGTCACCGCGGGTAGGGTAGAGCGCAGACGGCATTGCTGATGGGCTGTTCGCGCACAACACCAACTGTATATGCTGCGCCTTTGGCCCCGGCTCCATCGCGAGCCGGGGCCTTTTGTTCAAGACTTTAGTCTGCTGGCCGCGCAGCGGCCAGCTTTAAACCACCCGCTACGCGGGTGGAGACAAACGGCTTTACAAAGCCACCCCTCCGACCGATATTGACGATTGTTCAGGCCGTCAAGAATTCGAGTCGAAGGGGTGGTCGCCATGGCCCAGAAGGCCTACAGCCTTTCCCACACGAAGTGGATGTGCAAGTACCACATCGTGTTCACGCCGAAGTATAGGCGCAAAGTGATCTACAACCAAATCAGGAGCGACATAGGGGAGATCCTCAGGAAGCTGTGCGAGTACAAGGGGATCGAGATAATCGAGGGGCACCTGATGCCCGACCACGTGCACGTGCTGCTGGCGATCCCGCCGAAGTACAGCGTCGCGAGCGTCATGGGCTACCTGAAGGGGAAGAGCTCGCTGATGATATTCGACAGGCACGCCAACCTCAAGTACAAGTTCGGCAACAGGAAGTTCTGGGCGGAGGGCTACTACGTGTCCACCGTCGGCCTGAACGAGGCGACGATCGCCAAGTACATCAGGGAGCAGGAGTCCCACGACATCGCGCTGGACAAGCTGAGCGTGAAGGAGTACGAGGACCCCTTCAAGAGGAGGTGATCCCGCCGGTTCGACCGGCGCGCCACGGGTCAAGATGCACTAGGCCTGGACGAAGTCCGGGCCCGCGCCTTTAGACGCGAGCCCGGGGCCCGTGGGTTATACCCTAAGAGCAAACCACCCTTTTTAAGGGTGGTTCTGATTTGGAGCGGAAACTGTGTTCCGGATTCAAGCCTCAGAATGAGACGCGCTTTCCTTTTGAGCCTCTAGCGGAAAGCGCATCCCGGAATTTGGCTCCAGAGTGGGATGCACTTTCCGGTTGGAGCTTCAAACGGAAAGTGCATCCCGGAATCCGCGCCTGGAATGGGACGCACTTTCCGGAACAGCCCTCAACCGGAAACTGCGTCCCAGAATTTCGCTTCAGAGTGGGATGCCGTTTCCGGCTGAACCCTCTGGCGGAAAGTTCATCCCAGAATTGACGCTCGGAGTGGGACACAGTTTCCGGATGGAACCTCAGCGGAAATTGCGTCCCAGTTTGAGCGTCTATTCCGGGATGCAGTTTCCGCTAGAGATGCCACCGGGAAAGCGTATCCCGTTTTGGAGCCAAATTCCGGGTCGTAGTTTCCGCGACGCCCGGTCATCCCATGCCCTCACGACCTCGGCGCATAAAAAACGAGGGAAGGCACGCGTCCTTCCCTCGTTACAGGCAATATGTAGCCGCTTCCCTACATCAGGCGCAGACTGACGTCCTTGAGCTGGGCACCGCTAACGGCACTCGGAGCGCCCGACATGAGGTCGGAGCCGCTGGCCGTCTTGGGGAACGCCATGACGTCGCGGATGGAGTCGGAACCGGTGAGCAGCATGCACACGCGGTCCAGGCCCAGAGCGAAACCGCCCATCGGGGGCGCACCAAACTTGAGGGCCTCCATGAGGAAGCCGAACTGAGACTCGGCACGCTCCTCGGTAAAGCCCAGGAGCTTGAGCATGGACATCTGCATCTCGGCGTTGTGGATACGCATACCGCCGCCGCCGGCCTCAAAGCCGTCCATGACAAAGTCGTAGGTGCAAGAACCGGCCGCCAACGGGTCGGCCTCGATCTTGGCGATGTCGGTCTCGGTCGGCAGGGTAAAGGGCTGATGCTCGGCAGCGTAGGCCTTGCGGTCCTCATCCCAGTGGAACAGCGGGAAGTTGACGACCCACAGGAAGTCGTGGCCCTCGCGCTTGATCTCGAGCGCGTTGGCCATGTGGGAACGCATGCCGCCCAGGATCTCGTCAGAGAGCAGGCGCGGGCCGGCGGCGAACATCACGAGGTCGCCGGGCTCGACGTCCATGCGCTCGCGCAGAGCCGCCATCTCCTCGTCCGAGAAGAACTTGACGATGGGGCTGTTGATGGAGCCGTCCTCGCGGAAGGCGATCCATGCCAGGCCCTTGGCGCCAAACGTGGAGGCCACGCCGGCGAGCTTATCGATCTTGGCACGTGCCCAGGCACCGGCGCCCTTGGCGTTGATGGCCTTGACGACAGAGCCCTCCTCGTTTGCGGCAGTCGCAAAGACCTTGAACTTGGAGTTGGCAAAGATGTCGGTCAGGTCGACCAGGTGCATGCCATAGCGGGTATCGGGCTTGTCGGAGCCATAGGTGTCCATGGCCTCCCAGTAGTTCATGCGACGCAGCGGCGTGGGCATCTCGACGC
>OLWL01001084.1_pt1 | contig 15925 bp, 8 predicted proteins | sample 1674151 | NCBI WGS metagenome assembly OLWL01 (sample SAMEA103958148, study PRJEB25191) | human gut metagenome
GATTTACATGGGCGTATGAATTCTTGCCGGCTGGTGATATTAAAAAAACTCAAAAAAATTGAAAATTATTTTAATAAAAGCTTGCGCGGATGGTTTTTTCGCCTTATCTTTGCAGCGAAGTTTTAAGGTTCATTTAGGTTAGTAGTTTTAGGTTGGTTGAGGAAATCGGCAGGTTGTAACGGAGATTCCGTTACTAAGACTTGAAGGGCGGTGCTCGTCCGAGAGTCGAATACCTCCGATTAAACCTCGTTTTTGGAGGGGGTGGTTCCCCGCCAAAAAAAAGGTCTGAGTCGTGAGACTCCGGCCTTTTTTCATTTTACGGCCCTGCGGCCGTCTCTTTTTCGGAGGATGTTACAGATTCTCCAGCTCTTCGCGGCTCATCGTCACGTCGACGGCTCCCAGCGCATAGCATCCGATGTCGTAATCCGGAAATTCTCCGTCAGGGAGATGTATTCCGGGAAAAATCCCCGTTCGGCCAGCTCGTCGTCGTTGGCGGCTTCGTATTGCTCGCAGAGTTTCCTGCGCAGCAGGGCCTCCATGCCGAGCAGTTGCCGTTCGGAGAAGAGGTCCGCCGTGGAGAGTTCGTACCCTCCGGCCAGCGAATAGGTATGGCACTCCGTGGCGTACATGCCGTGCGCCCCTCCCGTGTAGCTCCACCGGCTGATGATGTAGGTGACGAGCGAGTCCGTGACGGCTGCCTCGGCTTCGGCCGAGATTTCGTAAGGCTCCGTCATCTGCGGGGCGCTCTGCGGAAATGCAAGCTCCGCGGCGATCTGGCGGAGGGCGGAATCGGCCGCCTGACGCGCCGTGCCGCCGAACTCTTCCAGTTCGAAGAAATAGCCTGCGTTGGCGGCTTCGATGGAGCGCAGGGCGGGGGATTTCTCTGCGTTGGCGATCGTGGCGAAACGGTATTCGATCTTGCATCCGTTTGCGGGCGTGCCGATGAGGGTGTCGATGGACAGCATGCCGAATTGGGGAGCGACGGGCTTCCGCGTGCAGGCTGCCGTCGCCGCAGCCATGCCTGCGATCAGTATGGCGGTTTTGATGTATTTCATGGTCTGGACATGTTTTGTATTTATCGTAAAGATACGGAAAATGCGGCTATATGCGGGGTTTTCCAAAAAAAATCGTAGAATTTGCAGGAAAATTTTGCAGTTTTAAAAGAAGGCGTTATCTTTGCACCACAAAACTCACACGGTGGATTCATCTAAGGGTTAGGATACGTGCCTCTCACGCACGACATAGGGGTTCGAATCCCCTATCCACTACTAAGCGATCGGTTTCCGGTCGCTTTTTTTGTGTGCGGCTCCGCGCTGGGGCGGAGTCATTCGCCGGAATTCCGCGCGGTTTCAGCCTCCGGGCGTTTTCGCGTGCCGGTTTTTTCCCGCTTTCAACGGTTCTCGGATGACGTGTGCTTCCCGATTCCGTGTGTTCCCAACGGCCGCGTGTTCTCGGCTTCCGGATAGTTTCGCGTGCCGGGTGTTTGCCGCTTCCCGCGGTCGCCATGTGGCGGATGTTTTCAAATGCAGCGGCCGTCCCGAAAAGGACGGCCGCTGCGGCATTGAAGTTAAAGGTTATTTGATTGGTTGGTGGGTTTACTTTTCCGATTTGCTCTTGAATTTGTCTATCTGACGCTTGAGGGCGTCGATCGCTTCGTCCACCGACTCCTCGAAGGCTTTGGACTGGTGGCAGGCCACGAGGTCCTCGCCCGGCATATGGAGCGTGATCGTTGCGATCTTGTTTCCTTTTTCATGGTCTTTATCGAGTTTCAGAATGACCTCGGCACCGGTCGAACGCTCTGCGAAGCGGTCGAGCTTTTCCATTTTGTGCTCTACGAATTCGATCAGCCGTTTGTCTGCGTCGAATTTCACGGATTGAATCTGTACGTTCATAGCCTTGCAGTTTATAAAAGTTAATCACTTCCCTCCCTTTTCGCGGGGATGGGCTTTTGCATATATTTCCCGAAGCCGGGCGATGCTGTTGTGCGTGTAGACCTGCGTGGCCTGCAGCGAGGCGTGGCCCAAAAGCTCCTGAATCTCGCGCATGTCGGCTCCGCCGTTCAGCAGGTGCGTGGCGAACGTATGCCGCAGCACATGGGGGCTTTTCTTGCCCTGTACTCCCGCGCGGGTGAGTTCTTCCTGCACCGTGCGGTAGACGACGCTCCGGGATATGCGCTTCCCTTTATGTGTTAAAAATAGTGCTTTTTCCGAAGAAATGCAAATATTTTGCCTCTCTATTAGGCCGAGGTAGTGCAAAATCTTTTCGCGCAGGAATTCGAGAATCGGGACCATGCGCTGTTTGTCTCCCTTGCCCCGGACCCGCAGCGAGGTGTAGTCGGCCGAAAAGTCGCTGCGGTCGATGCCGACCAGCTCGGCCAGACGCAGTCCGCAGGCGTAAAACATCAGGATGATGAGCGAGTTGCGCTCGGTCAGGAAATCCTCGCTGTCCGGTCCGCATTCGCTGACGATGGTCGTCATGCGGCTTTCGGGAACGAATGCCGGCAGGCGGCGTGAGGTTTTGAGCGTCGAAATCATGCGGAAAATATCCTTTTCGACGGCTCCCGTGCGGTGCAGCCACCGGAAAAAGGCCCGGAGCGAAGCCACTTCGCGGTTCATCGACCCGGCGCTGAGCTTTCCCTCCTCCGTGCGGAAAATGATCCATTCGCGGATCTGCTCGGTCGTGACCGACCGCGGGTCGAACCGCGACTCGTCGCAGTCCAGCCACGCGAGGAACTGCTCCACGTCGTGCTTGTAGTTGCGGACCGTGAGCGGCGAGTAGCGCCGCTCGGCGGAGAGATATCGGATGAATTCCGTCAGCATGCGGCAAAGATACGGTTTTTTCGTATTTTTGCGTATTCATAAATAGTATGCCATGAAACGAATCTTCATTTTAGCCTTTCTGCTGGCGTGGCTGACGGCGCAGTTTGCCGCCGCCGCTGCGGTCGATACGCTTGCGGTGCGCAGCGCTTCCATGGACCGCGACATTCCCGTGATCGTGATTCTGCCCGACGGCGCTTCGCCTGCGAATCCCTGCCCGACGGTCTACCTGCTCCACGGCTACGGCGGCAATCAGACGACGTGGCTCCGGATCAAACCGTCGCTGCCCGCCATCGCCGACCGCGAAGGAATCGCCTTCGTCTGTCCCGACGGCGCGACGAGCTGGTACCTCGACAGCAAGGTGCGGGCGAAGAGCCTTTACGAGACTTTCATGACGCGGGAACTGCTTCCGGCCGTCGAGGAACGTTATCCCGTTTCGCGCGACCGCAGCGGACGCGCGATCACGGGCCTCAGCATGGGCGGCTTCGGCGCCGTGTCGCTGGCGATCAGGCATAAGGAGCTGTTCGGGGCCGTCGGCAGTACGAGCGGCGGGCTGGATATCCGCCCGTTCCCCGAAAACTGGGAGATTCCGCAGCTGCTGGGCACGCAGGCCGAGCATCCCGAAGCTTGGGAGGCGGCTACGCCGATCAACCTGATCCCGCGTATCGCCGACGGCGATCTGGCGATCGTTATCGACTGCGGTTACGACGATTTCTTTTTCGGGGTGAACAACGACTTCCATGCCGAGCTGCTGCGCCGCGGCATCATGCACGACTTCTATGTGCGTCCCGGCCGTCACAACAACGAGTATTGGGGCAATTCGATCGACTACCAGATCGTATTTTTCCGCAACTTCTTCTTTCGGGACAAATAGTTGGGCCGATGAAAGAGAGCTGGAAACCCGGAACGCTCATCTATCCGCTGCCGGCGGTGCTGGTGAGCTGCGGCGCGACGCCCGGCGAGTATAACCTGCTGACCGTGGCGTGGACGGGGACGGTCTGCACCGATCCGCCGATGTGCTACGTCTCGGTGCGGCCCGAACGCCACTCCTACGGGATTATCCGCCGCACCGGCGAGTTCGTCATCAACCTCACGACCCGCGGTCTGGCCCGCGCCGCGGACTGGTGCGGCGTGCGTTCGGGCCGCGATTACGACAAATTCCGCGAAATGGGCCTTACGCCCGGCAAGGCGCTCAAGGTCGCCGCGCCGATCGTCGAAGAGTCTCCCGTGAGCATCGAGTGCCGCGTGCGGCAGGTGCTTGAACTGGGTACGCACGACATGTTTCTGGCCGAGGTGGTCGCCGTGCAGGTCGATGCCGATTATATCGACCCTGCCACGGGCCGTTTCTGCCTCGAACGGGCCTGTCCGATCGTCTACTCCCACGGCGAATATTTCGCGCTGGGCGAAGCGCTCGGCCATTTCGGCTTGTCGGTGCGGAAAAAGCCGCGGCCGAAAACGTCGAAATCCGTGGCCGGAACAAAGCTCGTGGCCAAAACGAAATCTCTGACCGGAACGAAGCCTGCATCCGGTGTAGAATCTGCGGACCGGACTTCCTCCGCATCCGCAATGCCTTCGGCATCCGCCTCGTCTGCCGCGGTATCGTCTTTGGCTTCCTCGTCTTCCTCCGCATCCTCCGCCGCATTGTCAGCCGGCCCCAACTCAGACCCCAACCCAAGCCGCAACTCAAGCCGCAATCCGAAACGCAACCCGGATCGCAGGCAGGGGCGAAAGTCGGGACCCGAAAAACCGCGCCGCCGATGAAGGCGATGTTGAAGGAGGGCGCCGGGCTTTCGAACGGTTTGTTATGCACGCTGGCCGTCATCGCCGGCGTGTCGGTCGCCAATCTGTACTACAATCAGCCGCTGCTCGACATGCTCCGGCAGGATCTGGGCACCACTACGCTCGCCGCCAACCACGTCGCCCTCTTTTCGCAGCTGGGTTATGCGCTGGGGCTGCTGTTCATCATACCCCTCGCCGATCTTTTCAGCCGCAGGCGCATCGTACTGGTCAACTTCCTGCTGCTGGCCGTTTCGCTGCTGGCGATCGCCACGGCTTCCGATATCCGTGTGATTCACGGGTTTTCGCTGGTGACGGGCGTCTGCTCGGTCATTCCGCAGATCTTCATTCCGCTGGCGGCGCAGTATTCGCGCCCGGAATATAAAAACCGCAATGTCGGGATTGTCCTTTCGGGCCTGCTGACCGGAATCCTCGCTTCGCGCGTGGTCAGCGGCGTTGTCGGCGAGCTTTTCGGCTGGCGCGAAATGTATTTCGCCGCCGCCGGACTCATGGTCGTTTCGGCGGCCGTCGTGCTGTATGTACTGCCCGATGCGCGCCCCAACTTCCGGGGAACCTATGCCGCCCTGATGAAGTCGCTTCTTACGATCGTCCGGCGCTATCCGACGCTGCGGCTCTATTCCGTGCGCGCCGCGCTGGCTTTCGGCTCCTTTTTGTGTTTCTGGGCGTCGCTCGCCTTCAAGATGGCGCAGGCGCCGTTTTATGCCGGCAGCAACGTCGTCGGCATGCTCGGCCTCTGCGGAATCGCGGGCGCTCTGACGGCGACCTTCGCCGGGAAGTACATCCGGCGCGTCGGCGTGCGCAGGTTCAACTATATCGGCGTCGGCCTGCAGATCCTCGCATGGCTGCTGTTCTTCTTCGGTGCGGATTCCTATGCGGCGCTTGTCGCCGGAATCGTCGTTGTCGATATCGGCATGCAGTGCATCCAGCTCAGCAATCAGGCCACTCTGTTCGAACTCGATCCCTCGGCTTCGAACCGGATCAACACGATTTTTATGAGCACCTACTTCGCGGGAGGTTCGCTCGGCACGCTGCTGTCGGGAGCCGCATGGTCGCTTTACGGCTGGACGGGAGTCGTCGCGGCGGGAATCCTGCTTTCGTCCGCCTCGCTGCTCGTCACGCTCTGCACGAAAAAATAGCGGTCCGTTCCGCCTGTGCGCGATGTCTGCCTGCGGCGGTCTTTCCCGGAAACAGCGTGTCCTTTGAAGATACGGCAATCCCCGCAACCTGCATGGGTTGCGGGGATTTGTCTGAAGGCCGGGGATGCTTCCTTTTGCCGCTTCCCGTCTGTCCGGCGGAAAGCTTTGCCGGTCGAGACCTGCCGGCAGGCTCCGGCCTATTCGACCACCTCGATCCATTCGCCCTTTTTGAGCGCGCGGACCGAGTTGTCGTACATGGCTTCGCAGTAGATCGACGGCAGGTAGTAACGGCCCTTGTATGTCGCCGTCAGCTTGACCGGTATCTCCTTGCTTTCGCCCCGTTTCAGGTCGAAGTAGCTCAGCACCCGGTCGTCGCGGATGTCCTGATAGGTGACCGACGTGAGGTCCCGCTCCGAAGTTATCTCCCAGCCCGCCGGAACGATATGTGTCAGCGCCAGATTGGTGTATTTCTCATAGCCGCTGATGTTCGAGACGGTCACCACGGCGTAGAAATCCGTCGAAGCGCGGATCGACTTGGGGTCTACGGCCTTGCCGTCCATGTCCGTATACCGGACGGCGATGCGGATGTTGTCGGCCGCCTCCGTCTCTTCGCCCTTGGCGGGGTTGTAACGCTGGCTGACGACGGCGTACAGACTCTCCTTGCCATTGTTCGTCACCCCGGTCTCTTCGGTCAGCGGCATGCTGACGAAGGATTTGTCGGTTCGGATGCTCTCTTTGCCCGCCTTGGCGTCGATGCCGGTCTGGCCCGACACGATGAAGTTGGAGAGAGTGCTGAGCATCCACGCCGTAGACTGCGTGCTCAGCCACTTCTCCTTCTTGAGGATGTCGGACATCTTCAGGGCCGTGCGGAACGCCTCTTCCCGCTTGCCGAGCAGCGTCTGCGTCATGAGCACCACGGCCATCTGGCGTTCGCTGCTGTTGTAGGTGTCGTCGTACGGATCGACCTTGCCGGTCTGGCCGCTTCCGCCCTGCGCGGTCAGCTCTTCGGCTACCTTCCGGTTGCCGTCCAGCGCATAGGCCGCCGCCAGCATCCATTTGACGTCGTTCTTCAGGTCGGCGGCTTTCTCCCTCAGCCGGTTCATGGCGCCCCGGTCGGCCATGTTGTTGAGCGCCAGAACGTACTGGGCGTAAGCCTGCGTCAGGAAGCTGTCCGCTTCGTTGCCGCGCAGGTATTTGAGCGCGCGGTCGAGCATCGGGCGGTCGATGGCGTAGCCGTATTTCGCGGCTTCGGTCAGGAAGTGGGCCGCATAGGCCGTTCCCCACTCGGAGCTGTTCGAACCTCCGCTCCAGTAGGCGAACGATCCGTTGTAGAGCTGGTAACCGCCCAGACGCGACAATACGCTCTTGACGTTGCGGTCGATGTCCTGAAGCGTCCGGACGTCGCACTCCATGACGGCGGGCAGGTAGAGCTGCGGGAATGCACCGGAGGTGATCTGCTCGATGCAGCCGTGGGGGTATCTCACCAGATATTCCATGCGGCGCGTGAGGTCTGCGGACGGGATCGACGAGAGTTCGAGCTTCGCGTTTCCGGTATCCTTCAGGGGCCTGAGGGCGATCGTTTTGCCCGGCTCCAGCATGTAATCCTCCGACGTCGTTACGTAGGGGTTGGGTTCGCGTACGTCCAGTTCGATCTCCGAAACGGAGCTGTCGCCGGAGGAGGTCGCCGTGACCCGAACCTTTCCGACGCCCGTCTCCTTGTTGACTTTCAGCCGGAACGTTACGACCTCCTCTCCGCTTTGACTGAGGGCGAGCGTCTTGCTGCGCGGTCCGACGGCCGTGAAGAGTTCGTTCGCGGAGACTTTCAGGTCGATCTTGCCGACTCCCTTTTCGAGGGCGAAAACCGTCACCGGCAGCTCCACCTCTTCGTCCGTGGAGACCACGCGCGGCAGGGTGGCCTGCACCAGCAGCGGTTTTTTCACTTCGGCGACCTTCTCCGCGGCGCCGGAAGCCCGTCCGTTCGAAGCCACGACCATCACGCGCACCGACCCGAAATAGGGCGGCAGCGCGATTTTGTGGGTGTTGGTTTTGCCTGCGCCCAGCTTCTGCGCTTCGAGGAACCGCACGACGGGTTTGAACCGCTGCGCCTTCAGTGCGCCGGTGTTCTGCTGTTGCTCCGCGTCGCCGCCGATGGCGAACAACTGTTCGATCCTGCCGCCGTAGGCGCCGATCACGTGGTCGAACATGTCCCACGTCCGTACGCCCAGCGCCTCCGTGGCGTTGAAATGGAGGTAGGGGTTCGGCGTCTTGAAGCGCGTCAGCCCCAGCAGGCCCTCGTCCACCAGCGCCAGCACATAGCTCATCTTCTTGCCGTCCTTTTCCCGGACCTTTATCGTGATTTCCGACTCCGGTCTGACCGTTTCGGGCATGTCGATCACCGGAGTAAGTTTCGTGGCGGCGTCTTCGACGTCGAGGCGGACCACGCCGAACAACCTTATCGGCGCGTCGTTGTGCGTATGGTTATGGGGCTGGACGAGCGTCACCGAGGCGTAGACGTTGGGAGCCATTCCCGCTTTGATCGGTATCTCGAACGCGGTCTGTTTGTCGGCGCAGTCGATCCAGAAACTTTCCCGTACGACGCTGCCGCTCTCGACGCTCACCAGCGCCCGCGCTCCCGGCGAAGAGGGGATCGTGATCTTCGCCTTGTCGCCCGGCGCATATTTCTCCTTGTCCTTGGTCACGGCGAGTCGGGTGGCTGCGTCCGTCACCGAGGAGACGTCGCCCCGCCAGTCGGAGGACGATACGCAAACGACCTGAGTCGCAGCGTGTTCATGGCCCGAACCGGTCACGCGGATCATATAATAGCCGTAATCGCCTGCGCTCCAGCGCATCGCGACCTGCCCCGCGCCGTCGGTCAGGGTCGTCTGCAATGTCTTGTAGCAGGTGTTGAGCGCATTTTTCGCATAACGGGCCTGCGAGTCCGACGCGGCGTCCCACCACCAGTAGGAGGTGATCTTGTAGACCGAGACGAGCACCTCTTCCCTGCCGGGCAGGGGACGTCCCTGCGCATCGAGCATGACGATGCGCAGCAGATGTTCTTTTTTGCTGTCGAGGTATTCGTCGCCCCAGTCGCTCGTCTGGGGCGTCACTCCGATTCCGAAATAGGCGTCGTAGGGCGACACGGGGATGATCTGCTGATCGACGCTGAAATCGCCGCTCTTTTCGAAGACCTTCACCGTGAATTTGCCGCTCAGCATGCCGGGGCTGAGCCCCTCCAGCGAAGCGAGTCCGTCGGTCGTCAGCTGTAGCGTTCCCTGCTGGTCCGTGGTGCCGGAGACGATCTCCCGCTCCTCGGTTTCGAAATATTTCGTCGCGTCGTCGAACGAGTACTTCTCATAACCCTTGAAACGCGTCGGAATCTGCCTGAGCTGCGCCTGAAGCGTCACCTTTGCGCCGTCCGCCGGAGCGCCGTGCAGCCATTTGGCCGTCAGGCTGCCCGTGAACTTTCGGGCGTCGATCCGCCTGCCGTCACCGAGCCGCATGTCGATTTTCATCCGGTTGGGCTTGATGGCGTCCACGCGGATCGCTTTTTCGAATACCGCGCCGCCCAGACTTACGCGCGCCAGCCACTGTCCGGTAGGCGCCGCCGGCGTCGTTCCGAGTTTGAACGTGTAGATGCCGTCCGAGGAGCCGTTGCTGACCAGCGTCTGCACCAGCTGCCCGTTGGGGTTGAAGAACTCCACGGACGCCGGATGGTTTTCCGGCAGCGGATTGTCGGACGTGACGATGAAAGTGAGGAAAATGTCGTCTCCGGGCCGCCATACGCCGCGCTCGCCGAACAGAAAACCCTTCGTGCCTTTGGGGTTGGTGGTGCCCCCGACGTCGAAATTGCTCAGTGACAGCGCCGCGCCCCGCTCCACCTTGACGAAGGCGAGCTGTCCGTCGGCTTCGGCCGCTACGATGGAGGGTTCCTCCCTGCATTTCAGCACGGCGCGGCCTTCGGAATCGGTGGACGCTTCCGCCAAGGTCTGGTTCTGCTTGTCGTAAGCCCGTACCTTGCAGCCTCCTTTGGGCCGGGCTGACAGCAGGTCGGTGGTGTAGACGACGTACTCCTCTTCGCCGCTGCTTTTGCAGATGATGCCGATGTCGGACTGCAGAACCAGTTTCGACCGCTCCCGGTAAGTCCGGTAATCTCCGAAATAGTAGTCGTAATCATACTCGTCGGTGGGAACCAGCGGTTCGACGCCCTTGATCTCCAGCAGGTACATCGACTTCCGGCCGTCGGTTATCAGGCGGCTGAGATCCAGCGAATAGGTGTTGGAGAGGTCGAGCTTGGTCGATGCCTTGGCCGAGAGATCGACGGTCGTATCGCGGACGATGCGCGACACGTAGTCCATATCCGAATAGTAGTCGCCGCCGTAGTAGTTCTGCTGGAAGAACTGCAGCAGGTTGTTGGCGAATATTTTCCGCACGCGGACCCGCGCCTTGCGGTAGTTCACCGATTCGAACAGCAGGGACATGTCGTTCGACGAGGGCAGGACGGAGCCTTTGCCCGCGAAGCGGATCGCCGGCACCCGCGACGGCAGGTTGGCCGTGAACGTATAGCTCTCCCTGAGCCGCTGCCCGCTCTTGCTGAGCACGTTCCGGCTTATTTCGATGTCGAAATTTCCCGTGACGTGCGATTCGGGATAGATGTAGAGCCGGTTCTTGTCGACCGAGGTGCGGAATTTCGTGTCGAAGCGGATCAGGTCCTTCAGGTTCTGGCTCTGTTTGAGCGGTTCGGAGAAGGTCACCACCACCGCGAGCGGTTCCGCCGCGACGCTGTGGTCCAGCACCACATACTCGTCCTTCTTGGGCACTTCGACGGTCAGGGTCTTGCTGTCGCCGTAGCCGAAATCGAGCGTCAGCGTGTAACCCGCTCCCTCGCCGGGGGCGATGTTGCCGACGGTATACTGGTGCGTGGTGCCGTTCGCGGAGTGCACCCACGCGACGTCCGGATTCTTCAGTCCGCTTATCTTGAGGTTCTTCTCCACGTAGCCGCTCTCCGCGTAATCGGACGAGACCACCTCGCCGACCAGTACGTAGGAGGTCATGTCGTCGCTTTGCTGCAGCCAGTAGTCGCTGTAGGCGAACCGCAGTTTCGGCGTGGCGAATTCGAATTCCGCGAGGCCTTTGAGCTGCCGTCCGGTGAGTTTCGCTGCATCGATGGTCACCTTGTAGCGGGTGTCGTATTTCAGGGGCGACCGGGGGATGATCCGCAGCATCCGCATTCCCGAAAGGTAGACGTCGAAATCGACGGAGGGCGAGATCGATACGGCCTCCCGGATTCTGTCCTCCTTCGGCTCGACGTTCTCCTTGAACGTCACGAGAATCGGCATTTTGACGCCCGTCACCCCGTTCGGCGACGATTCGATGATATCGGACGGCTGCCTGCCGCATGAGGCGAAGAGCAGGAGAGCCGTTGCAAACAATACGTAGCGGATTGCTTTCATAGTGGTTTTTTTGGTAACTTTGTCAAAGATACATAAAATATGACTGAAAAGCTCAAGCGGAAAACAATATATTTCCTGCTGCTGCCGCTCCTTGCCGCGGCTGCGGCGGGGTATTGTTTCTGCCTGCCCCGGACGCTTTTCGACGAGCCTTTCTCCGCGACCGTCTGGAGCCGCGACGGCCGTCTGATGTCGGCCAAGGTCGCTTCCGACGGACAGTGGCGCTTTTTCCCCACGGACAGTGTGCCTTACAAATTCCGTGTCGCTATTACTACTTACGAGGACAAACGTTTCTACCGCCATTTCGGGGTCGATCCGCTGGCGCTCGGCCGCGCCGTGCGGCAGAATCTCGCTTCGGGAAGGGTGGCCAGCGGCGCCAGCACGCTTACGATGCAGACGATCCGCCTGAGCCGCGGCCGGAAAGCGAGGACCTTCCGGGAAAAGATCGTCGAGGCGGTGCTGGCGACCCGGCTGGAATTCAGATGCGGCAAGGAGGAGATACTCGCCCTGTACGCCTCCCACGCCCCCTTTGGCGGCAATGTGATCGGGTTGGAGAGCGCCGCATGGTACTATTTCGGCCGTAACGCCGGCAGCCTCTCGTGGGGCGAGAGCGCCATGCTCGCCGTACTGCCGAATTCGCCCGCGCTCATCCATATCAGGCGCAACCGGGAGCGGTTGCGGCGCAAGCGGGACGACCTGCTGGAACGGATATGGCGCGGCGGGCATATCGACTCCCTGACGTGCGCTCTGGCCCGGCAGGAACCGCTGCCCGACGCTCCCGAACCGATGCCGATGCAGGCGATGCACCTGCTGGGGCGGATGCGCGGGGGATCGCTCCGCTCGACGCTCGACTATGACCTGCAGCGCAGGGTCAACGAGCTGGCACTGCGGCACAACCGGCGCAACAGGGGCAATAAGATAAATAACCTCGCCGTCGTGGTGATGGATGTGAAGAGCGGCGAAGTGCTGGCCTATGTGGGAAACGTCTACGATCCCGCGGACCGGAGCGAGGGCACCAGCGTCGATGTCGTCCGGGCGCCCCGCAGCAGCGGAAGCGTGCTCAAACCCCTGCTTTACGCCGCGATGCTGGACAACGGGACGGCCCTGCCCACGATGCTGTTTCCGGACGTTCCGACTTATTACAAGGACTTTACGCCCCAGAACTTCAACCATGACTTCAGCGGTGCGGTGCCTGCCAACCGGGTGATCGAACGTTCGCTGAACGTCCCTTCGGTGAAGATGCTCGACAAATACGGGCGCGAGAATTTTCTGTCGCTGGTGCGGAATCTGGGATTCGGTACGATTGACAGGAGCGCCGACCATTACGGGCTTTCGCTGATTCTGGGCGGCGCCGAGATCACGCTCTGGGACCTGACGTCGGTCTATGCGATGCTGGCCGCCAAGCTCGGCGGCGGGCCGGTCCGCATCCCGCACTGCGATCCGGAGGCCGTAAAGACGGTCAGCGCGGACGACATTCCGCTGTCGAGGGGTGCGATATGGCTTATGTTCAATTCGATAAGCAATGTGGCCCGTCCTGAGGAGGAGGGCGAGTGGCAGTATTTCTCCTCGTCGAAGAAGATCGGCTGGAAGACGGGCACCAGCTACGGCAACCGCGATGCGTGGGCCGTCGGGGCGACGCCCGACTATGCCGTCGGCGTCTGGGTGGGCAACTGTTCGGGCGAAGGCCGTCCGCTGATGACCGGGGTGGGGTATGCCGCGCCGCTGCTCTTCGACGTATTCGGGCTGCTGTCCGGCGGGGAGTGGTTCGCGGAGCCTCACGGCGATCTGGAAGCGGCCGTGGTCTGCCGGCAGAGCGGCTGTCTGGCTTCGCACATATGTCCCGACCGCGATACGCTGATGATTCCCCGCGCGGCTGCCGCCGGCGAAGTTTGTCCCTACCACCGGATCGTGAATCTGAGCCGCGACCTCCGCTACCGGGTGACCGCGGACTGTTACGACCCGGCGCAGATCGTCCGGATGCCGATGTTTATCCTGCCGCCCGCGCAGGAGTGGTATTACAGGAAGCAGCATCCCGATTACCGTCCGCTGCCGCCTTTGCATCCGGGACTTTCGGGCAGCGGGGCGGGCGGCAATCCGATCGACATCGTCTATCCCCAGCCGGGGCGCGTGCTGGTGGCGCCCAAGTCGCTCGAAGGCGAGGCGCAGAGTCTGGTCTTCACGGCCATACACCGCGACCGCAACGCCGTGTTATACTGGCATATCGATGACGACTATATCGGCGCGACGACCCTCGAACACAAGATATCCGTCCGTCCCGCTCCCGGCGCGCACCGGCTGACCGTTATCGACGAACACGGGGCGCGGCAAAGCGTCGCCTTCAGCTGCCGCTGACCGCCGCCTGCGGCTTCTTGCGGGTGCGGAGGGGCTTTCCGCTGGGTGCCGCTCAGTGCTTTCCGGGGGGGCAGAAGCCGGTCTTCCCGGAGGAGGGCTTTCCCGAATGGGAGTTTTTGGGGGAACGGGGCTTTTCCGGAGTTTTGTACTGGCTTTTCCGGACTGTCTTCCTTTCTCTGAGTTTTTCTTCAGAGCGAGGGCCTGTTTCGGGTCTTCCCGGAGGGTTTGTACTTCGGCGGACGGTAATGGGAGGGCCGGTTGTTATTGCGGGGATCGCTTGGGAATGGATCGAGGCCGTTTGCGAATTTGATGTGGTGTCGGTTAAACAAGAAGCCGGACTTTTTTAAGTCCGGCTTCCTTATGTCTGCAATTCCCGTCAGCGGATCACACGGTATGCGGGCCGTGCGCTGACCGTGCGGCGGCGCTTGGCGGCCGAGTTCAGGTCGGGCTGGTCCACCGTTCCTTTGGTGTGGACCTCGACGATCTCCGGCTCGGTCGTGATTCTGCCGTCGGCGGAGCATCCGTAGGCGAAGACGATGTAGGCCGATGCGGCTTTCAGGCTTACGACGTTATAAGCCGCGTCGCCCGTGTAGAAGCAGTCGTCGTCCCCGATCGTCTGTCCCGCTTCCAGTCCCTGCATGCGCCAGTAGAGGTCGTAGGGCGGATATTGCCGCGGCGTGGCGAAATTGTCGCGGTAGGTGTCGCGCTCGTCGATGAACGTGATGTAGCTCGTGTTTTTGTCCGACGGGATCACCTTGATGGCGAGGTCCTGTTGGTCGACGGTTACGTCGATGGTGAAGGTGCACGCTTCGGTCGGCGTGAAGGCTTTGGTATGGAAAAGCTTGCGCGAGACGCGGCTGTTCGAGAATTCGCCGTTCTCGTTGCAACCGAACGCCACGGCGTAATAATCGGTGTCGGATTCCAGCGGGTAGATATCCTCCGAGATATAGAGCGGATCGCGCTGCACGAATCCCGGCGAGGAGAACGCGAGGTCGCCCGTTGCGGTGAAGTCGCTCCAGAGCAGGATGCCGTCGCTCAGCTCGCCGTAATAGGGCCAGAGGTAGCGGTCGTCGATGTAGGTCTGTGCGAAATCGGCGTCGTCATAGGCCATGTCGAAAGTCGATTTCTTGACGAACGTGCAGAAGTAGGGCAGGTCGTCCGAAGGATGGACGGCGCACTTCGCCCCGTACCACGAAATGTCGGAGAGGGTCATCAGATAGGCCGTGTTGATGATTTCGGGGGCTTTGGTGCTGAAAGGAACCCGCATGAGCGGCGTGACGATGTCGAGCGTCTTGGCCGTCAGGTCGTATTTTACGCCGACCACCGAGAGGTCGTAGTTCTCGCCGGGCGTCAGGCCGCTGTATCTGTAGTCGGTTTTGGTGCCTTTGAAGAAGTAATCCACATATTCCGGTCCGTCGGCGATGTCGGCTTTGAAACGCTTCTGGAGCTGGGTGATACATGCCTCGTCGCTCTTGGCCGGATCGTAGGGATAGACGTAATAGGACATTTCGGGATCTTTCGGCGTGATGGCGGCCCTGACGCGGGTGTCCCCGACTTCGGTGATTTCGAGCGTGAAGTTGTCGCCTTCGGTTACGCCCGTGTAATCCTTGTCGATCTTGACCTTCATCTTTACCAGCGAGCTGCGGTCGTTGTCGCCGAAGTAGATGACGGCTATCTCGCCTTCCGTTTCGCAGACGGCCTCTTCGGCGGGGGCTTTGATCGTAAGCACCTCGTCGGCGTACGAAACGACCCAGCCGGTGGGCTTGGTCAGCACGACGTCGTTCACGCCCACGCTTTCGGTCTCATAGGTTTTGGTCTCGCCGTAGGCGTAGGTGCCAAGCGCCGGGGCCATTTTGACGAGCAGGTAGAAATCCGAACGCATGGCTACGGTGATCGTCGTGCCGTCCATGAGCGTGAAATAGGCGTATGCGCCGTCCTGTGTCACCTCCTTGAAGAACGAGTCGCTCACGCCGCCCTGACCCAGCGCCGAAACCGGCTGGTCCTTGTCGTCGGTGATGTAGTCCCACGTCGCGCCCTTGTCGCAGCTGATGATCCAGAATCCCTTGTCGTCGATCTTCAGCAGGGGCACGACGGCGGCGCCCGTGACGGGGATCTTTTTGCCGTCGGCCAGCAGCCATTCAGGCTCTCCCCCTCCCGATGTCAGGGTCCAGTAGTAGATCTCGTCCGTATCCTTCGCAACGCCGATTACGGGCGCCGCGGCGCCGTCTTTTCCGTTCGTAATCGTGATTTTGGTGTTTTCGGGATCGGTGAAGTAGATCGTGTAGGAGCCGTCGGCGTTGGTCTCGACCTTCGAGACGTAGACCTTTTCGTTGAGTTTTTCGATCAGCGTCTGCATGGTCGAAACGTCGGAGTTGAG
>OLWL01001101.1_pt1 | contig 15774 bp, 12 predicted proteins | sample 1674151 | NCBI WGS metagenome assembly OLWL01 (sample SAMEA103958148, study PRJEB25191) | human gut metagenome
AGGGGATAGTCTATGTTTTTCACGAAAGAGAACCTGTCTTTCCAATTATATTCTTTTGATAGATTGTTTATTTTGTTTGATATTTGTCTAACAATAGCATCCAATATGGATATATTCAAATTGTGGGATTCCAACAGTTTATATGTAGATTTTTCCCTTTCTTCTTTTGTTGGAGCTTGGATATTCCTGTATGTATTTGCAAATGTATTGTCTTTTAATGCTATCATCAATCCTGCGAAAAACAGGCTTCTTTCAGTATCTTTAATGTTGTTCTTTTGGAAATCCTTGTTTAATTGTTTGATAGTATTCTTTAATGAATCTGTTGAAATAATCAAGTGTCCGTACTTTTCCTTACGATATATTTTTATTATGTCTTTTATAGGTAGCAATTTCCCATCCGTCGGAATATTCTGGTATGCTTTGCCTTTCAATAAGAAAAAAAGTCCAGCTTGATATGATAATTTTGATTGTCCGGCTATTGAAATCGCAACTATATCTTTGTCAATGTTGTTGTTCTGTGCATAAAACTCAACTTCTTCACAAGCGGCTTTATAATCATCCGCTTTCGCTTCTACTACAATAGAAAAATCCTCATCCTCATTGTCTCTAAAGAAATCCGGATAACCTTTATATTGTGTTTTATTCTTTGACCTGAACCCATAATGGGAAGGTATGGCAGATTTTTCTATGAATGAGCCATTCCCGTAAAATTCTCTGAATATATTCTCAGTAACAGTCTCACTTTTACCCCCCCTATTTGTAAATTATTGTTAATCATAATAGTATGTTTTATGCTACTGCGAATTTGACAAGTGAAGCAAACGCCTCGTTGTTATCTCTGTGGTTAAGGCGGTAGCAGAACTCGTTAACGTACTTCTGCATGTACTTAACCGATACGTTATGGAATACGCCATATACGCCACGTTTCAATACAGCCCAGAAACTTTCTATTCCGTTGGTATGGATTCCGTCTCCAAGCGAGAAAGCAACGGTATGGTCTATCTTCAACCGTACAAAGTTACAATCATTTTCCTTGTCGAGGATATTATACCCTGAAAATTGGTCGGTCATAACGGTAGTGTTTTTCTTGCACACTTTTTTCAGTACATTGAAAAGCTGCTTGCCGCTTAATTGCTTCCCTTCTTCGTTGTAATTGGCAACAACTGCATGTACTTTCCCCGTATTCCGTTCTTTCACACCGATTACAGGTGTCTTGGAAGTACCGCGACCTCTTTTCGGCTTATTCTCATTGTTATTGTCTTTGTTGTCGTCTGAATGATTGTTGTCCTTACGAGGTTTTCCACCTACATAGGTTTCATCAATCTCTACTATGGCTTCAAAGGTTTCTTTGTATTCCTCTTTCTCCATAGCTTTACGGATTTGATGCAGCATACGCCATGCGGACTGATAAGAACCCATACCCAACTCTCTTTTCAACTGCAAAGCCGATATTCCTTTGCGTGATATGATAACAAGATTCATCGCATATAACCACATACGGAGGTCAAGGTGGGTGTTCTCGAATATCGTACCTTTTAATGCGGAAAACTCCGATTTGCAATTATTGCAATACAGCTTCCTTCTATCATAGTTTTGATGATAGATTCCTTTGTGTATGCAACCGCACTTAGGACAGCCGTCTTTGTACTTTGTAGCAACGATAAAGTCAATCGCACTATTCTCGTCTGGAAATCTCTTTGTAAACTCGAAGTAATTCATATCTCTTATCTTTTATGCTACAAAGGTACGGAGAATATTCCAACTATGCAAGCCTAAAGTGGATAATTCCGATTATTTTTAGGATTGTAAGTATGGTCATAATCTTTAGGTAAATATATTTTCTTATTCGTTTTTAATGACTTCTGCCGGATTTGTCCTTGCTATTTTCAGAATACGGAAAATAATAGTCAGAGTAGTAATGACAGCTACGATTATGAAGATTGAAATCCAAAATAGCGGGCCATCATTAAAGAATACGATATACATGTTTTTCCATAACTGCAGTATGGCATAACATAAAGGAAATGCCATTGTTGCCGAGAGTACAAGCTGATAAATATACGTACGGGCAAACAATATGATAATCTGTTTCAATCCTGCACCATTTACTTTACGGATTGCCACTTCCTTTTGTCTGCGTTCCGTATCCAGTGTGATTGCCGAATAGACGCCTAATAAAGTGATTATAAGGCTGACAAATGAGAAGAATAAGATTATCCCTTTCATGTTGTTCTCGATGGCTTGCGCTTGGTGAATGTCTTCCTGCAAGGTCGAAATGTGTAATTGTATACTCGGTGGAAGATTCTCTTCCAGCATTTTCTTAACGAAAGCCTCTACTTCTTCTGCTTTTCCGGGTACACACTTCAAATAGCAATGACCTACATAATATTTGAAATCACAAGGCAGAAAGACGAAGCCCTGGCTCTGATTGTAAGTGTCGGCTACAAAATCGGAACAAATGCCGCATACCGTGTAGCTATCTTGATAATTGTACAAGGTGGTTCCCAGTAAATCCTTCTTTATACGTTCTACCAATTTACGGTCTGCTACCATGTCACTATTTGTCTTCAGGACATGCCCGGAGAGAATGGGGATATTCATAAACTCGAAAAAGTTATTAGGAACATTCATTATATTGACTTCAAGGCTACTTTCCCGGTTATCTTTTTCTGTCTGCATGCTTGTTCCCGAAATACCTTTCAGATAATTAATATCTGTCAGCATTTTATCTTTTATATCCGGATGTTGACTGATGCGCTCTATGAGAGCAAGCTTTTCGTCATTTTTCATAAAACGGTAATCCATAGGAATACTGATGATTTCGGACTTTTCTTTTTCTGTCAGTGTGTTGAACAGTGTGGAACCGGTCTTGTTAGCCTGCAAATATAAAGCGACTGTAAAGACTATGAATAACCAACAGATGAAAAATTGGATACCCAAAAGACAATTTCGTATCTTCTGTTTGTGGCGTTTGGATTTGTTCTTGTAAATACTTGACTGGATGGAGGCATGCTTCATCCTCCATACGGTAAACAAGCAGAGTAATAAGCATAGTAAAATAACGCCTGCCATATATTCTATTGTCTGTATCAATAATAGGTCCCGTTCAATGACTAATGTGAAATCAAATAAAGAGAATGAAAGGTAAGGGGTAAATATTTCTATCAGACAGAAAGTCAATAAGAAGGCTATGAACGAAATGATAATGGCTTGGGTAAAAAGTAACCAAAATAGTTTGTTGCCATTACTTCCATTCACTTTACGAATGCCGAACTCGTGCGAACGGTTCAGATAACTCCCCGTCAAAAAATGAAAAAAGTTGAGTAGACCAGTCAGTAGAATCAAAAGGCCGACAATGAATGTGATTCCGGCAAAGTAAGGGGCAACGGATTTCTCCCGAAAAAGTTTTCCGAAATTCGAGGCTGATACGGTATTTTTCTCATTGAATATTGTGTGCTTCAAGTCCATTGCACGGAAACTTGCTTCAAGTTGCGCGGATGTTTTGCCCGGACGAAGAAGAGCAAAAGTAAGTCCACCGGTCATACTGTCTCGTCCATCGAATTGTATAAGTCCTTCGCTGTCGTTCAAGATTAACATATCAATCTTTTGGAGAAAGCTAAGGCTGGTATTCAATGGAATATCTTCTATTATCGCTTGTATGGTATAGATGGTACCTCCTGTTCGTGGTGTGGTATCAGGTGAAGAGAAAAGCCGTTGTGCTAAGGTCATTCGCTTTCCTATCGGATTCTCTCCGAGACCAAATATTTTGTGTGCCAGAGAGCGTGTCAGTATCACGGCATTGGGAGTTTGCGATGCTACAGCCCATGAACCTTGTAATACTTCCGGGGTGAACACGCTATGGTAGGCTGTATCTACTTCCATAGCATATAAATCTTCGTAAGGCAGTTCTTCCTTGTCGATAGTTTCCACATTGTAGCTACGTGGGCGGGGATAGGCAACAAAAGTAAATGCTTCTACTTCTTGGAATTGCAATTGGCGCAGACTCTCAAACAACGTAGCGGGAGTTCCGGAATAAGGTTCTTCTGCTGGAGTGTATAGGTTTATGTCTGCAATGCGTTCCCAGTGGGTAAAGCACTTGTCGGTAGAATTTATATAGCGGCTGCAATATAGGCAGATACTAAAACAAAGTATACCTACCGACAGTCCGATGATAGAGATGATATTCTGTGCCTTGTACTTTAATAGGTTTCTGAATGCTGTTTTAATATAATGTCTTATCATAATAGTATCATTATTGTATTATTCGCTTTTGATTACTTCCGCCGGATTCTGTCGTGCAGCCTTTTTTACTTGATAAACCAATGTTAATATGGAAATTAATGATATGATGATTGCTGCAATAATGAACAACCAACTGCTGATGTTGGCTTTGTAGGCAAAATCTTTCAGATAAATGGTTATTCCCCAATAAGATATAGAAATGGCAATCAAAAATGACATTGCTAATATGATAATGTATTTTTTGAGTAATAACAATAAAATTTCCTTATGTGTAGCGCCATGTACTTTTCGTATAGCTATTTCCCGGTATCTTTGTTGTATGTCAAATAAGGACAATCCAAACAAAGCTATTGAGGATATTAGAATGGCCATAAAGGCGAAAAAGGAATAGGTAATAGTTATTTGCTTGTCTGACTTATAGAGATTCTCAACTTCCTGTTTTGCAAAAGTATAATTGAAGGCTCCATCAGCATTGTCGTTGTGTAGGTTTTCCAGGAAGGCAACGGCATCTTTTTGATGTCCTGGAGCAATTTTAGCTTGCAAAGGAATTTGTGAAAGATATGTTTCACCGTATATAAAAGCTATAGGAAGAACCGGTTGGGATAAATGTCCGCAATAAAAATCTTCGACGATACCTATAATCTGATAAGGGCTCAAATCCCTACGCGGCCATAAAGGTTGTTGGGGTTCCAGCCGGGCATTGATTGCGCTTTCGAGTCCGAAGAGTTGCATGGCTTTTTGATTGAGAATCAGTTTTGCTTCACCTTCATGGTCGATGTCGGCATCCCATAAACGTCCCTGGGATAAACGGAAGCCATGAAATCTTATTTCTTCTTCTGTTATGGGAATGCAATACAATTGTTTGAAATTGGCTTCTCCGAGCTTACGGAAAAGTACCGGAGATTCTGTGAAATATTCATAAGGGGATAAAGAGTAATTCCATGCCGTGAATAAAGGAGAGGCATTCATTGCAGTGGATATATTTTCTTTGGAGGCTTTGCGCAAGGAGGTCTGTTTCAGATATTCTGCTTCAGTGGTAGGCTGTTTGCGTTCATAGCGTTCAAAATGGACTTTAACGATAGAGTCTGTGTCATAGCCTAAATCTATATGAGTCATTTCATACAGTTGTTTGGCGAAGAACATGGAAACAACTATTAGAATGAATGCCACGATATACTGAATACTCAGATAGAGGTTTCTTACAACAGACGATTTTTCACCACTGCCTATTTTCCGTAATGAATGGATAGGCGTGTTGTATTTGAATTTAAAAAACGGATAGATTGAAGCTGTCAATGGCTGTAAAATCAGGATAGCTATGGTTATTCCTATGTCAAATATACCATTAGGTTGTTGAATGACATCAAAATATTTATTTAAGGGAAAGACGGAAATCTCGACAAGGAACCAGGCTATAAATAATGATACAAGTGTCAGACATAAATTCTCGATATATAGTTGGGAGAATAGCTGTGCTGAATTGTTTCCAAAAACCTTCTTTAGTCTGAATTCTTTGCTTCGTTTCAATAATACAACCGTATAAAGACTCATAAAATTGAAGATGCCTACAATTAAAATTAGTACAGCAACAAGTGCCAATAGATGTAGCTGTGGTAAATTCCCCCTTTGCAGCATGTCCTGCCAAACATCAATGGCTGGATGAAAATACACTTCACGCATGGGAAGCAGTTGATACCTGAATTCAACATCCGCAGCACGTGGAGATTGCCGGAACGCTGCATGCCGTGCATTTATCTTCGTAAAGGAGGCCCCTTTATGAATTAATGCCATTTTCATCGGGAAACGGAACTCCCAATCCTTCTGCAATGTTTCAGGAACAAGCAAGTCGAAATGAAGCGAGCGTTTCCCTCTGTCTTTGCCGATAACTCCGGTCACCGTAAGAGGGTCACCGGTAGAGTATTCAATGGTTTTGCCGATAGGATTTATGTTCCCGAATAGTTTCTCACTCAGCTCTTCTGTGATAAAGGCGGTTTGTGGAGACGCCGCCCATGATTCGGCTTTTCCATATTTCATGGGAAAATCAGTCACTATTAGAAACAAGCTGTCTGCTACAATCGTTTCTACATCAATATGTTTTTCTTCCTTTATGATATAGTCTTTATTGAACCATACGAAAGTGGACATCGCTTCTATGTCTGCATCTTCGAGGGGACCTCCGATAACTGCCGTTTTATTGTTGTCATCTTTGTATTCCTGCACCATGATGCCTATCCGGTCTTTGTTGGGACTATAACAATCTACATCATTTTCCTGCTTCACGTAGCGGAATATAATAATGACACAAGCCAAGCTCAGTGCCAGTCCGATAATATTGATTACCGTATATACTTTAAACCTACTTAATGTTCGGATATATAATAGTATGAGTTTCATATTCGTGTCTTTTATTCGTTTTTCATAATGCTTGCCGGATTGATGTTGGCAGCCTTGCTGATTTGCCTAATAATAGTCAACAAGGAGATGGCAGTTGTTATGGCTACTGCTACGGCAAACAAGTCGAATGTCAAAGGGGCTTTGTGGGCAAAATCCTGCAAATAGAGGGTAATGGCAATCCATGACAAGGGTATGGATAGCAAAGTGGCGACTCCCATGACCGAGAGATACTTTTTAATGAGTAAGGGGTAAATATCCTTTGCTTGCGCACCGTTCACTTTGCGTAAACCTATCTCACGGTAACGTTGCCGAATATCGAACAAGGATATTGACAATAATCCCAATGAAGAGATGAAAATGGCTATTCCGGCAAAGAGCGTATAAATGTTCACCACTTGACGGTCTTCACGATACATCTTTTGGAGTTCATCTTCTATCAGCGTATATTCAAAGTCGGTTCTTCCCGTAGATTCTTCGTATAAGCGGCGCAGGAAATCAATGACTTTGGCTTTATTCTCGTGCTTATACGAGGCTGTAACAGTATAAATTCCGCCTATGCTTGCATCGTGATAATAGATGACAACCGGTTGGATGGATTGTGAAAGGTGCCGAACATTGAAATCCTTTATGACCCCTACTATCTCGCAAGGTGGATTGTAGAAATCCGGTAAGCTGCTTGAGGCGTAGTGTGGTTCTTCAGGTTGCAGCTTGTCTTTGGTGATGTCTTTTATTCCATAGACTCTTTTAGCGGTTTCGTTGATAATTACCTTGAAACTGTTTTTGGTGAACGCTTCATCTATGGAGTCGTTCCATAGGCGCCCCTCTACAAGTTGAAAATCGTATATTGCCATGGAGTGGGTCGTTAAATGTGCAGATAATGCCGGATGGAAACCGTTTTCGGCTCTGTTGAGCGCAAAACTGTCAAAACGGAAGTCGGTGAACAGCAAGTCGTTTCCTCTGCTCCAATGCTCAAACAGAGTGCTTTCACTCATTCGTTTATTGACCAAAGCATTACTTATATATTGTCTTTTTCCTTCATCCAATCCCTCCTCTTTAGTTGTTTTATATAAGCCCAATTTATCGACATACATCCGGCAAGTTATCACATCGTGCGAGCGGAAACCGAGGTCGGCGCAGAGCATATACTCCAACTGCCGTACAAAGAATAGAGAAACGGTTATTATAAAGATGGTTACGACATATTGAAAACACAGTAATATCATGCGTGACCGTGTGGAAAAGCGTGAAGATGCCAGCTCGCGTATGGAGTTGACGGGTCTGCTACATGTGTATTTCAAGAACGGATAAACAGTAGTCAGCAATGGCAATCCTAAAAGTACGATGGCAGAGACCTTCCGGTCAAAGCCGGAGTCTGTTGTGGTAGGTATATAAAGTTCATGGAAAAAGAAAAACCTGGTTATTTCTATTAAAGCCCAGCAAAGGAGTAATGCCAGTCCCGTCAATAAGATGTTCTCGGCATATATTTGCAGGAAAATGTCTGTCCTGCCTGCACCGAACACTTTTTTCACCCCAAACTCTCTTGACCGCTTGGACATGATGACAGTGTAGATGTTGATGAAGTTCAGCAGCCCTATGATACCTACCAGGAAGGCTACTACCATCAATACCCGGACATAGCTTTGGTTGCCATATTGATAGTTCTTGTTTTCTTTTCCGTGGTCTTTATCGTAATATAAATCTTTCAAAGGCAAATACTGATAGCGTACTGTCTCATAAGTGCTCCATTTGCTGCGGGGGTGTTCTTTTGAATACTTTTTATTCAGCAGTGCAATGTCTGTATCCGGTGCCATCAGCATGGCGTATATAGGGTCGAAAAAAAGGAATTCGTCCAGTTCATCCGACATAAATATATCCGGCATCCATGATGTCTTGGTATCGGGGTCGTCCACCACTCCTATAATAGTGAATTTATTCCCTTTTGTGTTTTTGAAAGTAGCGCCTATGGCATTCTTCCCTCCCAGCTTCTTCTTCCAAAAAGAACGGGTGATGACAACATCCCTCGGGCGGACTATTCTTCCGCTTCCGGCAATCACCCTATATGGAAAGATTTTGAAGAAGGTGCTGTCTACGGAAAAAGCGTTCGCTGCAATTTCCTGTTCACCGAACAGAACGGGCATATCCGATATTTGATAAATCACCGTAAATTGTTCTACGGCAGGATCCTTTTCCAATCCCGACCGGTAGCCTCCCAAGAAGTTTTCACCACTGCTGGTAGAGGTTTTTATCAGGCAAATGCGTTTATATTCGGGAAAGCATTGGTTCACTGTATTTTCTTGGTGGATATATCGGGCTACGGTGAGTACGCAAGCCAAACTGCACGCCAGTCCCAATACATTGATAAGGGTGTATGCTTTGAATTTCAGCAATGCATTGATGGCTAAGATTATTTGTCTCATAGTGCGTAGTTTTATTTCATTATCAATTCTTCCGCCTCGCCAAAGGTATCATATCCCGTTGTAATTACCCAATCTCCGGGCTGCAAACCTTCCGTAATCTCGTATTGTTGCGGATTTTGGCGACCGATGCCAAGCGGCACGCGCACGGCTTTTGTCTTTGCGGCGTTCAGTTTGTAAATCCATTGTCCTCCGGTACTCTGGTAGAAGTTGCCGCGCGGAATGACGAGCGCCTCCTCCGGCTGGCCGAGTTCTATCTGTACCCGGAAGCTTTTGCCTACACGTACGTTGTCGGGCATGTCACCGGTGAAGACGAGGTCTACGTCGAACGTGCGGTCTTTGACTTCGGGAACCACTTTCGTGATGCGCAACGGGTATTTTCTTCCCTGATAATTGATGGTGGCAGGCAATCCGGTGATAATGCGGTCGATGTAGTATTCGCTCAGGGAAGTATGCACTTTATATTGGTCCAGCACCTTGATTTCCGCAATGCTTTCACCGGAAGCGACCTGCTGTCCCGGAGTCACCTTGACAAAACTGAGCTGGCCGGCGACGGGAGCTTTCACCACCAGGTTGCCGAGCCGTTCGCAGGCGCGTTCATACTTCTTCCGTTCCCGTTCGCGGTCGTTCCTGATGAGGTCTTTGCGGATGACGGTGACGGCAGAGTCATGACGGAGGCTTTCCCTTTGAAGATGGGCATTTTTCACTTTATAGTTGTATTCGTCCTCGGAAACTTCGAGCTGCGCCTTGCTCTTGATGCCCATGCGGTACTCCTCCTTGTCAAGGGCAAAACTCTTGCGCAGGCGGTTGAGGTCATAATCGGTCTGCAGGGCTTGTTGTTGCAGGTTCAGGCTTTTCTGCTCCATTTCAATTTCTTTTTCGCGGTAGGTGATAAGCTGCTTTTCCCAGTCGTCGCGCTGGTCTTCGATACTGCGCAGCAGGTCGGGGTTTTCCATGACGAGGATGGTATCTCCTTGCCGGAGCAGGCTCCCCTCCTCTCCTATGATGCGTTCCACGCTTCCGGCTTCACGTGCATTGACCTTGATGGTAAGGATGGGCTGAATCACTCCCTCCACATCTACATATTCCATAAATTTGCCGTTCTTGACTTCGGCTATCTGTATGTTGTCCTGCTCGATACGCAGTTTGCTGGGACCCAGCGAAAGGGTGACTACATAAATCAGGAAGGCAAGGAAGGCAACGCCTCCCGCCAGATAGTAGCGGTAACGGATGTACCAGGGTTTCTTTTCAAGTTTTATATCCATAATGCAATATTTTATATACTCTTTTTTTACTTTTCAGATACCCCCTTCAGAAGTACTTCTGAATAAGGGTTCCGAGTTTTACTAAAACTTTACCGGAGATTTAGTAAATCGTCACCGGAGTTTTAGTAAATCTCCGGCCAGTTTTTACTAAAACTATTCCACGATTCTATTACTGTATAGATTCTTCATTAGTAACCCTTTCCAAGTCTTCTGCCAGTGGCCTCTCTTTTTCAAAGTCATATAGCGTGATGCTTCTCAGTGCATAGTACAAACTCCAATAGTTGTACAAAGCCGTTATATAGCTTCTCCGGGCCGTATCTTTTTCCGTGATGGATGCATTGAGGTCGAGTACCGAGGACTTGCCGAGCAGATAGAGTTTTCGGGCTACTTCGGCGCGTCGTTGGGCTGTATGGTCCGTGCGGGCGGCTATGTTTACCCGTTGCGCCTGCAGGTTGAATTGCTTTACGAGTTTCCGTACGTTCAAGTCGAAATCCGTCTTGTCTTGCTCTACCTGCGTGTAGACAAGGTCTCGGTTAGAACGGGCCACGCGTACTTGTCCCCTTCCGCGCCCCCAGTCCAGGATTGGGAGGGTAATGCCCAAGCTGACGTACTGCTGGTCCAGTGGATTCCGGTAGGCATCTTTCAGCTTGTCGGCAGTTTGTGTCAAGCCGAAGCGCAGGTAGATGTCTGCCTTCAGTCCGGCATTGGCCTTGGCGCGCGACACGGCACTCTCGCTTTCCACCTTGCGGCGTAGCATGTTCTGTATCTCCGGACTGTTTTCGTTGGCAAGCATCAGCGCGGCATCCAGGTCGATGTGCAGGTCGGGCACGCGGTTGTCTATTCTCACCTTTATAAGGAGGTCTTCTTGGATGCCGAGGTAGGAACGGAGTTCCTGCATGCAGTTTTCCACTTCGATGCGGGCATTCATGCAGTTGGTTTCTTCGGTCAGTTTGTTGAGTTCGAGCTGCAACATTTCGTTTTCGCTGATGGTGCCGATGTTATATCGTCCTTGCGCATATATATACAAGGTGTCGGCATTGGCGTAGTTGGCGTTGGCTATTTCGTAGTTGCTTTGTGCTTTGGCCAGGTTGAAGAACTTCTCTGTGGCATTGGCGGCAACAAGCTCAAGGGTTTCTACGTAGGTTTTCTTGGCTTCGCGATAACGGATAGGTTCGATGCGCCGGTCCCACTTCAGGCTGTTGTAGCCAAACAAGGACTGGCTGTATCCGATGTTGACGGGTGAAGTCTGCCAGGAATAGGTGTCACTGCTGAAAAGGTCGAGGCGCTGCGCAGCCGTTTCAATGAAAAAGGTTCCTCCGGTCCACGGCACGTTTTGTGTCAGGCTCAGTGTCAGGTCAGTGCTCAGCAGGTTCTGCTCTATGAACTTGACGTTGCCATCGCTTTGGGTCACTTTGTTGATAGCACGGTCCAGATAGGGATTGGAAGTAAGCTTGAGCGTCGGCAGGTAGTTGGCACAGTAGTATTTGTAGTTCCAATAAGCGGAACGGAAGCTATGGCGGGCATTTTGGGCGTCGGGCGACTGCTGGCGGGCCTGCTCGATGGTTTCTTCCAAAGTCAGCTCCAGCGTGTGCTCTTGAGCAACGGCACTCGACATCAGACTGAATGTAATAAGCAATAAAAATATATTCCGGTGCATAGTTGTTTTCTTTACTCTATAAAGTTCAAATTCTATGCCATAAGTATAAGTTGTTGTATTATAAGTGTTTGTTGTGGTTCGAAGCTTTCCAAACGTGTGCAGTTGCGCACAAAAATAGTGCGATAATGCACGCACAACACATGGATATTATACTTATCTTTGCCCGTACAAGAGATGTGGGATTGTGTAGGCCTTGCCTGCACGAAAAGAAAACAGATATGGAACAGTTTGGTAAAATATTGATTGTAGATGATAACGAGGATGTCCTTTTTGCGCTGAACCTTCTTCTCGAACCCTACGCCGAGAAGATAAAAGTGGCAGTGACTCCCGACCGCATCGAGCATTTTATGACCACTTTCCGTCCGGACATTATTCTGCTGGATATGAATTTCAGCCGTGATGCCATCAGTGGTCAGGAAGGTTTCGATAGCTTGAAGCAGATTCTGAGTATCGACCCGCAAGCAGTGGTCATCTTCATGACTGCCTACGCGGATACGGACAAGGCAGTGCGTGCCATCAAAGCGGGGGCTACGGATTTCATTCCCAAGCCGTGGGAGAAGGAAAAATTGTTGGCGACCCTTTCTTCGGGCATGAAGCTGCGTCGTTCGCGGACCGAGATAAATCTGCTGAAGGAGCAGGTGGAAGTTCTGAGCAATGCCACAGCGGGAGGCTCCGAAGAGATTATTATCGGTGATTCTCCCGTCATGCAGCAAGTTTTCTCTACTGTGGAGAAGTTGCGCGATACGGATGCCAACATTCTTATATTAGGTGAGAATGGAACCGGAAAGGATGTGATTGCCCGTATGCTTTACCGCAATTCTCCCCGCTATGGAAAGCCGTTTGTCACGATAGACCTCGGCAGTATTCCCGAACAGTTGTTCGAAAGCGAGTTGTTCGGCTACGAGAAAGGCGCCTTCACCGATGCACGGAAAGCGAAAGTTGGACGTATGGAAGTGGCAACCGGCGGTACGCTTTTTCTGGACGAGATAGGTAACCTTTCCCTGCCCATGCAGGCCAAATTGCTGACTGCCATCGAAAAGCGTTGTATCAGTCGTTTGGGAAGTACGCAGGCTACGCCCATTGATGTGCGGCTCATCTGCGCCACCAATGCAGACATCCGTCGGCTGGTGGACGAAGGAGACTTCCGCCAAGACCTGCTGTATCGCATCAACACCATCGAGTTGCATATTCCACCTCTGCGGGAACGCGGAAACGACATCCTCCTGCTGGCAGAGTATTTCCTGCAACGGTATGCCCGCAAATATCAGAAAGAGATGCGCGGGCTGACCCGGGAGGCGAAAAACAAGTTGTTGAAATATGCCTGGCCGGGTAATGTACGTGAGTTGCAGCATACAGTGGAACGTGCTGTCATATTGGGAGACGGTTCTCTGCTTCGTCCGGAGAACTTTATGTTCCAAGCTTCTGTTTCCCGTCAGAAGAAGGAAGAAGAAGTCCTCAACTTGGAGCAATTGGAACGGCAGGCTGTGGAACGTGCCATGCGGCTCAGTGAAGGAAATGTGACCCGTGCCGCCGAATACTTGGGCATTACTCGCTTCGCCTTGTACCGGAAACTTGAAAAACTGGGCTTATGAAACGATATTCATTGATTGTGGCACTGCACATCATCGGCATAGCCTTCCTTTCGGTCGGCGTTTATCTGCTGGTGGATGCCGGACTGTGGTTCAGTGCACTGATGGCTTTTTTGATATTGCTGGCGATTGCCGTTCATCTGTACCGCCTGCAGATGATGCAGGTGCGCATGATGCGCCATCTGGCAGAGAGCCTGCGCTATGACGACATGATGCTGTCATTCCGTTCTCCCTACAAGAACCGGTCTATGGAGGATATGGTGGACGAGCTTTCCGAAGCGATGAGGAATTTCCGTACCCGCGTGCTGGAACGCAATGAGATGGAAGCGTGGCAAAAGCTGATACGTGTGCTGACGCACGAAATAATGAATTCAATCACTCCCATCATCTCCCTCTCCGAAACCTTGAGCGAGCGGGAAATGTCGGAAAAGAACTATCCCGTCATGCGGCAGGGAATGCAGACTATCCACCGCCGTAGTAAGGGGTTGTTGGAGTTTGTGGAGAATTACCGGAAGCTGACAAGACTTCCCGCCCCCGTCCGTCGTCCGGTTGCCGTCCGCGAGCTGTTGCAGGATTTGCAGAAGCTGTTTTCGGAAGAGTATATCCGGATAGAGCTTCCGGAGGCCGACCGCATACTCCAGATAGACCGGACACAGATAGAACAAGTACTGATTAATCTGATTAAAAATGCCAAAGAGGCATGTAGCAGGAAAGAGCATCCCCGGATAGAAGTGAAGATGCTACCCGCCCTCTCGTGGCAATGCCTAATCACTGTCAGTGACAATGGTGAAGGCATTCTGCCGGAAGTGCAAGATAAGATTTTTGTACCGTTCTTCACCACCAAGCCTTCCGGTTCGGGCATCGGGCTCAGTTTATGTAAACAAGTGATGAACCGGCATGGAGGGAATATCACGGTGCAGTCTACTGTGGGAAAAGGGAGTTGCTTTACGCTGCTATTTGGATAAGTGGGAAAGAGGGTATATACAAAAATAAGCTACTGAAAAATCAGTAGCTTATTAATTTCTGTCGGGGTAGCGGGATTCGAACCCACGACCCCCTGCTCCCAAAGCAGGTGCGCTAACCGGACTGCGCTACACCCCGAATACTTTACTTCTGAAAAGCGAGTGCAAAGGTAAAAACAATTCTGATACCAACCAAACATTTAGGCAAGTTTTATGCAATTAAAATTACATTTTCAGATAGAAATCTTTCGTTAAAGCTACATATTCAGGGGTAAACTCATTGTGATTCACCTCAATACAGAGTTTCTCTTCTCTACACTCTTTTGCTTCAAAACCAAAGTTCAGCAATACCCGTCTGCACGGTTTTCCGGGCTTGGTGAAGACTTGCACACGATGCAATGGAAACAACTTATGGTTCCAAGCTGTATCCACAACCGTTTTTTCAGCTTCCGCTGGAATAATGATGCTTACGACTCCTTGCTCTTCAAGCAAAGATGCCGAACGATGAAACAGTAAATCGTAATTCAAATTGCCCGCATGCCGTGCTGTGCACCTTTGTTCGTCAGGACATTTCAACGCATCTATAAAATAGGGAGGATTGGAAACGATGAGGTCAAATCTGTTTTCCGGCTGATAATCTCGGAAATCATGACATATGACCTCTACTCTATCGGCCCATGGAGAGTGAGATACATTTTCTGTGGCTTGTCCGGCTGCAGCCGCATCTATCTCGATTGCAGTAATCCGGGCATGCGGATTCCTTTGCGCTAACTGTAAGGCTATTAATCCGGTACCGGTTCCAACGTCCAGTATACGCTTTGCTTTGTCTGCCGGGGCCCATGCCCCAAGTAGTACACCATCTGTGCCGACCTTCATGGCGCATTTATCATGAAATATGGTAAATTGTTTAAACTTAAAAGATGATTTTGGCATGTTTATCTTCTTTAATTGGGCTCAAAAATAATCAAAGCCTGCATATTTGTCATAAAATTGGCACTGTTTTTGTCTTTTTAAAGGGTGAAGAACGTTTATTTATGAAGAAATAGCTTAACTTTGCAGGCGCTTTATTGGCCTGCCAATATGACATAAACTAAAAAGAAAGAAATGAAGAAAAGAAATTACCTGAGTGATGTCGAAGATAGAAGCGGAAACGCTTTCTCTGTAATTGCTGATTTTGAGGGGAATGAAGAACAATTGATGGACATTGAGGTAGAAGAGGTTTTACCGATATTGCCTCTCCGAAATATGGTA
>OLWL01001113.1_pt1 | contig 15711 bp, 4 predicted proteins | sample 1674151 | NCBI WGS metagenome assembly OLWL01 (sample SAMEA103958148, study PRJEB25191) | human gut metagenome
GCAGACTGAGAAGTGTTTTTTGCGACGTACACGCCGCCGCAAAAAACGGATTGCACTTTATTTGCCGCCTGCGGGCGGCAAACTCTGCGAGGCTTTTTTGACAGACTCTGCCGCCGCTCCCGCGGGAGCGGCGGCTTTTTTGCCCCCTTTTGTGGATACGCCGCACCGAATCATTTGATCAAAACGGCCCTGTAAAGTGGAAATATTGGAAGAATACTGAAAAATATACAGAATATTCATGGAAGATATTTCCAATAACTTCCTATGCCAGTCCGCTTGCTGCAAACAAACACAAATGTGCATGTACTGCGGACGGAATCAGCGGGGCGGAAAAGGGGCGGCTGACATTTTGACGGATTTGTCCAACACGGACGCAGAGCCAGGAAACTGTTCGTGAGATAAGTACAAAAAACAATGGGGCGTTTATTACGGTGATGTGATACCGAAGCATCGGAAAAAAGCGCCAACCGGCCGTCCACCCGGCGGAAACACCGGAAACGTTTCCTGAAAAAATCCTTGTTTTTGGAAGAAATTCCTTGCTTTTGCAGGAGAAAGGAAGTATAATTATGCAATCAGGAAATTCCTCAACACAGCAGGGGAGTGGAACGAAAAAATTCAGGAAGGAAGTCGATCGATGAAAAAGACGAGAATGCCGCAGCGGCTGCTGTCCCTGGTCCTGGTGCTGATGATGCTCATCAGCGTCCTGCCGGTCAGCGCCATGGCGGCGGAACTGACGCCGTCTGACCCCGAGACCGGGCTGACGGCCACCGATGTGACCAATGAGCTCACAGACAGCGACCGTCTGGCGATCTTCGAGGAGAACATGGACTCCGGCAAGGTGTCCAGGTCCGAGATCCCGGCAGACGACGAAATGGTCAAGGTCATTGTGCAGCTGGATGCAGACAGCCTGCTGGATGTCCGCAACCGCACCAATGCCAGTATGTCCATGCTGGACTTCCAGCAGACGGACGCAGCCAAGGCCCAGCTGAAGGACATCGCCAACCTGCAGCTCTCCGTGATGAACACCATGGAAAGCAAGGGCATTCCCAGCTCCTTCACCTTCAGCTACACCTCCGTGGTCAGCGGCTTTGCCGCCCAGGTGCCTTACGGCAAGATCCATGAGATCAAGAGCATTGACGGCGTAGAGGACGTGGTGCTGTGCCAGACCTACTACACCGATTCCATGGGCTCCGCCACTCTGGGCCAGGCCCTGACCGCCGCGGAAGTGGCGGCCTATTCCAACAACACCCAGTATCAGGGCGAGGGGATGCTCATCGGCATCCTGGACACCGGCCTGGATGTGAACCACGAGGCCTTTGCCAACGCTCCTGCCGTGCAGAAGCTGCAGAAGTCCAGCCTGTCCAAGCTGCTCTATCAGATCAGCCAGGGGGAGGACGGCAAGACCAACATCACCGCCTACAGCTATGCCGCTCTGTGGTATGCCCAGAAGCACAGCTCCAGCTCCCTGGTGCTGCTGACCGAGGACGACCTGTATAAGAGCGGCAAGGTGCCCTTCGCCTTCGACTATGCCGACGCCGACGCGGACGTGATCCCCTCCGCCGACGCCGTGGAGAAGTACGGCAATGACCACGGCACCCACGTGGCCGGTATCACCGCCGGCAAGACCGTGGACGCCGACGGCAGCGTCACCTTCGCCGGTCAGTCTCCCGAGGCCCAGCTGGCCATCTTCAAGGTATTCTCCGACTCCACCAACGGCGCCTCCACGGATACCATCCTGGCGGCCCTGAACGATGCCCTGCTGCTGGACGTGGACGTGATCAATATGTCCCTGGGCTCCAACGGCGGCTTCGGCCGGGAGGCCGAGGGCGACCTGACCACCAAGTATTACGACCTGGTCAAGTCCGCCGGTATCCTGCTGAACTGCTCCGCCGGTAACTCCTATTCCTCCTCCCAGGGCGGCGCAAAGGGTGACTTCACCTCCGTGTCCGACCCCGACACCGGCATCATCAGCTCCTCGTCCTCCTATGACGCGGCGCTGTCCGTTGCCTCCGTCAACGCCAACGAGACGGCGGCCTTTGTCACCGCCCAGGGCCGCGTCCCCTATCAGGACGTGTCCGGCCACGACTTCACCGCCCTGCTGCTGGGCAATGACAGCTCCAAAACCTATGAGTACGTCATGGTGCCCAACACCGGCGACACCGCCGATTACCAGGGCCTGGACGTCACCGGCAAGATCGCCGTGGTCATGCGCGGCGGCCTGTCCTTCGAGCAGAAGCAGCTCAATGCCGCCTCTGCCGGCGCTGCGGGCTGCATCATCTATAACAACCGCGACGGCTATCTGCTGAACATGGCCGTGGATAACTACAAGATCCCCACCGTGTGCATCAGCCTGGCCAACGGCCAGATGATGGAAGCCGCCCAGGAAAAGACCCTCACCGTCTCCAAGACCGAAAAGGGCTCCGTGGCCATGAGCGACTTCTCCTCCTGGGGCCCCCTGCCGTCTCTGTCCCTGAAGCCGGAGATCACCGCCCCCGGCGGCAGCATCTATTCCTCTCTGCCCTTCGCCCAGTACGGCTACATGAGCGGTACCTCCATGGCGTCTCCGTATCTGGCGGGTGTGTCCGCTGCTGCTTTGCAGTATGTCAACACCCTGATGCCCAGCGCCTCCGATACCGACAAGCAGCTGCTGGTGAACCGCCTGCTGATGAGCACCGCCGACATCCTGTATGATGAAAACGGCGTGGCTTACTCTCCCCGCAAGCAGGGCTCCGGTATGGTGAACCTGGCCGAGGCCGTCACCACCCCCGCCTACCTGTATGTCCGGGGTCAGGACAAGACCAAGATCGAGCTGGGCGACGACGCCGACCAGCTGGGCGTGTACAAGCTGAGCTTTGTGGTGAAGAACCTCACCGGCTCCGCCCTGTCCTATGACGTCAGCACCACCGTCCAGACCGAGAGCACCACCACCGACGGGCTGTACATCGCCCAGAAGGGCTATGTCCTCTCCGCCGACACCAGCGCCATCAAGGTCTCCGGCGGCGCCCTCAGCGGCTCCACCGTCACCGTGCCCGCTAACGGCGAGGCCACCGTCACCGTCACCGTCCGCCTGTCTGACGCGGACCGGGCGTATCTGGCCAAGTTCCCCAACGGCATCTATGTGGAAGGCTTCGTGGAGCTGACCAACAACGACGATCCTGCGCTGTCCGTGCCCTTCCTGGGCTTCTACGGCGACTGGACCAAGGCCCCCATCTTCGAGGACGCCGATATCTACAACGGCCTGGACGAGAAGATGTACGCCACCAACGTGGCCGGTGTTTACGCCATGATGTACGTGGTGAAGCTGGGCATGTATCCCTTCGTGGTCCCTGAGGGCTACGACACCCCCTCCACCTCCGCCGATAAGATCTGCGTGGACCTGGGCGGCGGCAACGGCGTCAGCAACCTGTATTACCTGCAGGCCGGTCTGCTGCGGGCGGCCAAGACCACCAACGTCACCATCACCGACAGCGACACCGGTGAGGTGTACCTCAACAGCGACGGCCTCAATGTCCGCAAGGCCATGTACAACTCCAGCTCCGCCGCTGTGCGGCCCGGCTATGTGGGCGAGATCTTCCCCCCGCTGACCGGCATCCACCTGATCCCCAACAACACCCGCATGACCTACACCGCCGCCGCCTATGTGGACGGCTTCGACGTGCAGGACAACCTGAAGAACACTTATTCCTTCAACTTCACCTCCGACGGTGAAATGCCCTATATCGTCGACCGCGAGAACCTGCAGTTCCGCACCGGCGACGACGGCCGGAAGTACCTGGACGTGACCCTGGCCGATAACTTCTGCCTGGCCGGCGCCACCCTGTACTCCACCCAGTGGAAGACCAACGTCAACAACGGCAAGAAGGAAATGAGCATCGGCTCCAACTACTATGACGGCATCATCCCCGCCCTGAAGGCCGACGGCACCTCTCCCCGGGCTTACGAGGAGTATACCTACACCTTCGACGTTACGGACTTCTATCAGAAGCTCCTGCAGGGCACCTTCTATGTGGTGGCCTACGACTACGCCATGAACCAGTGTGCCTATCGCGTGACCCTGCCTGAAAACGCCGTCACCAAGATCACTCTGGATCAGACCGCCGTGACCCTGCCCCAGAAGGGCTATGTCCAGCTGAACGCCACTGTGACTCCCGACGACGCCACCGACCAGAACCTGGTTTGGAGCTCCTCCGATTCCAGCGTGGCCGAGGTGAAGAACGGCATCGTGGCCGCCAAGGCTCCCGGCACCGCCACCATCACCGTCAAGTCCTCCGTCTGGACCGACGTGGAGGCCCAGTGCCAGGTCACCGTCACCGACGAGGTGGGCGCGGACGTGCCTATGAGCGAGTTCCTGCTGAACACCTCCTCCGTGACCATGCTGGCCGGCACCACCTATACCAATGTCCGGCTGTATGGCTACGCGCCCTTCTATGCCACCGACCTGAACCTGGAGTGGACCTCCTCCGACGAGTCCGTGGTCACTGTTGAGCCCAACGGCGAGGGCGACCAGCTGACCCAGTATGCCAAGCTCACCGCTCTGAAGCCCGGCACGGCCACCGTTACCGCCAAGGCCAAGAACGGCACTGCCTCCTATGACCTGGCCGTCACCGTCACCGAGGCCACCGGCTCCGGCAGCTTCAACATCGTGGGCGACACCCTGGTCAGCTACAGCGGCACCGAGAGCACCGTCACCATTCCCGACGGCGTCCGGGTCATCGGGGAGAACGCCTTCAAGAACAACGACTACGTTCTCAACGTCATCTGCCCCGACTCCCTGGAGGAGATCGGCTATCGGGCCTTTTACGACTGCGACAACCTGCAGAGCGTCAGCCTGCCTGAGACCATGAAGGTCATCAACGAGGGCGCCTTCTACTACTGCAAGAACCTGAAGACCCTGGGCCACACCGACGACGGCGTCCTGCCCAAGGGCCTGACCTCCATCGGCGTCAAGGCGTTCTACTTCTGCGAGGCCCTGGAGGGCGACCTGGTGATCCCCGAGGGCGTCACCAGCCTCAGCGCCGGTATTTTCTATAATGCCTACACCCTGACCAGCATCACCATTCCCGACACCGTCACCTCTATGGACGCAAACGGCGACCAGTTCGCCAACTGCACGGCTGTAACCTCCGTGACTCTGTCCAAGAACCTGACCGAGCTGCCCAAGACGGCGTTCTTCACCCTCAAGAGCCTGAAGCACCTGCCCGACCTGTCCAACGTCACCTCCGTGGGCACCAGCTGCTTCGCCGGCTGCGCCGCCCTGGAGGAGATGGTGATCCCCGAGAGCCTGACCTTCATCGGCGCCAACGCCTTCGCCCGCAGCAGCCTCACCGAGATCACCGTGCTGGGCGATCCCACCGGCCTTGACTCCGCGTTCTACAACAGCCTGAACCTGACCACCTTCGTGGCCCCCAAGCTGACCACCATCGGCAAGCAGATGTTCCAGGGCTGCACCGCGCTGGTGAACTTCATCGTTCCCGACAACGTCACCCTCATCGGCGAGAGGGCCTTCCAGGGCTGCACCAACCTCAAGACCCTGACCTTCCCTGCCTCCTACAAGGCCGAGACCCTGTCCTTCGGTCTGACGCCGTTTGTCAGCTGCCCCGCCTTTGAGGGCTATGTCATCGAGGACGGCGCCAGCATCGTCCGGACCGAGGACGGCACCCTGCTGGCCGGCGGCGGCAAGGTTCTGGTGAGCCTGCCCCGGGACTTCAAGGGCACCTCCTACACCGTGCCTGACGGCGTGGAGACCATCAGCGACTACCTGTTCTATAAGAACACCACCATCACGTCCGTCACTCTGCCCGCCAGCCTCAAGAAGATCGGCACCGCCGCCTTCCAGGGCTGCACCAAGCTGACGTCCATCGCCCTGCCCGATGGCTTCACCACCCTGGGTGAGCACGCCTTCGACGGCTGCTCCGGCCTGAAGACCGTGACCTTCGGCCAGAGCCTGACCGCTGTTCCCGCCTACGCCTTCAGCAACTGCTCCGCCCTGACGGCTGTGGACCTGCCCGCCACCGTGGAGACCGTGGGCGATTACGCCTTCCGCGGCTGCGCCAAGGCCACCGCCCTGTCCCTGAAGGAGGGCCTGACCTCCATCGGCGCCAACGCCTTCTACGGCTGGAAGGCTCTGAAGGCCATCACCATTCCCCAGTCCGTCACCTCCCTGGGCGGCTCCGCGTTCTATGACTGCAACGCCGCCGCTTCCATCGACTGCGGCAGCCTCACCGTCATCCCCGAGCGCGCGTTCTACAACGCCAAGGCCGTCAAGACCGTGAAGCTCAGCGACAACGTCACCTCCATCGGTGAGCGCGCCTTCTACTCCTGCTCCCTGCTGGAGACCATCAACTGGCCCTCTCAGCTGAAGACCATCGGCAGGCAGGCCTTCTACTATGCCCGGAAGCTCCAGAATCTGGACTTCTCCGGCACCCAGCTGGAGTCCATCGGCAACAGCGCCTTCTATCAGCCCTATGAGGCCCGGACGCTGGCCTTCCCCGGCACCCTGCAATCCATTGATAGCAAGGCGTTTGCTTATCTGAACTACAACAAGACCGCCTATGTCACCGAGGTCAATATCCCCGCCTCCGTCACCAGCCTGGCCAAGGATGCCTTCTATCTGGCCAGCGGCCTGAAGAACATCGTGGTGGACGCCAACAACCCCGTGTATGCGTCCTCCAACGGCGTTGTCATGCTGAAGGATACCGGCGATATCTACATCTGGCCCCAGGGCAACGAGACCACCGAGTTCACCCTGCCCGCCACCATGACGGAGATCCCCGATAAGATGTTCCAGAACAACACCAGTCTGAAGAAGGTCATCGTTCCCGCCAGCGTCACCAAGGTGGGCAGCTACGCCTTCTCCAGCTCCAAGATCGAGGAGATCTATTTCGAGGATTCCGCCAACGGGCTGACCGTCGGCACCTTCGCCTTCTACAATTGTCCCAATCTGACCAGCCTGCGTCTGCCCTACGGCCTGACCAGCATCGGCGCCAACGCCATTTCCAAGACCGGCCTGGAGACCATTGTCATTCCCGACACCGTCACCGAGATGGGCGGCAGCGCACTGGCTTACAACGACAATCTGAAGAATGCCACCCTGTCCAAGAGCATGACCGCCGTCCCCAGCCGGGGCTTTGTGGGCTGCGAAGCTCTGACGGAGCTGACTCTGCCCGCCTCCATCCAGGATTGCGGCGTCACCGACACCTCCGTGGCCTTCAACGACTGCACCAGCCTGCAGAACATTTATGTGGCCGACGGCTCCCTGTACTTCAAGAGCGTGGACGGCGTCCTGTTCGATAAGAACGGCGCCAACCTGCGCTACTATCCCGAGGGCCGCACCGCCGAGAGCTACCGCATCCCCGAGGGCACCATCCGCGTGGGCGGCAACGCCTTTGCCGGCAACCTGTTCCTCAAGAGCGTCAGCTATCCCACCACCCTGGAGCGCATCGGCACCAAGGCCTTCTTCGGCTGCGAGAACCTGAAGGATTACTACTTCAACGGCATGACCACTCCTCTGCTGGAGACCACCGTTTCCCTGACCGGAGCCTATGCCAACGTGGCCCTGTACGCCAACTTCGTGGGCCTGTGGGGCACCACCACTACCAGTGGCTTCGTGTACAACGACTGGGGCCTGAACCTGTACTATCCCCAGGGCGCTGTGGGCTACACCGCCTATGTCTGGGACAAGTACTTCAACACCGAAAAGGGCAGCGTCAACATCATGGACGAGAGCTACTTCACGCCCACGGACCTGACCGTCACGGAGACCGGCGTCCGCAACGCCCTGCTGACCTGGACCGCTGCCAAGCAGTCCAACGCCGAGGATATCGTCTATAAGGTGGAGCGCAGCGTGGCTGCCCACTTCCAGGATGATACCCAGGATACCTGGACCTTCGAGGGCTTCGAGACCCTGGCCGAAGGCCTCACCGCCTGCACCTATACCGATACCACCACGCTGCCCTTCGGCCGCAGCTATGCTTACCGGGTCACGGCTTACAGCCTCACCGGCGAGACCGGCCCCGCAGCCATCGGTTATCTGTATATTGATGCCGACCCCAACAACGCCGATGAAATGGCGGTGCTGGAGCTGATCAAGAAGATCGAGGCCCTCAAGCCCATCGAGAATCTGGCCAACGAGGACGAGGCTTACCTGCGCCAGCTGCTGGCCGAGTACAACGCCCTCACCGACGCCCAGAAGGAGCTGGTGTATAACTACGCCACCCTGCTGGCCGCTCTGGAGAAGGCCGGCCACAACCCCGAGCTGAAGAACGCCAAGCCCGCCACCTGCACCGAGGACGGCTACACTGGCGATGAGGTCTGCAAGATCTGCGGCGAAGTCATCACCAAGGGCGAAGTCATCCCCGCCACCGGCCACAAGACCGAACTGGTGGGCGCTAAGGCGGCCACCTGCACCCAGGACGGCTACACTGGCGATGAGGTCTGCACCGTGTGCCAGGAGGTCGTGAAGAAGGGCGAGGTTATCCCCGCCACCGGCCACAAGACCCAGCTGGTAGGTGCGAAGGCCGCCACCTGCACCGAGGACGGCTATACCGGCGACCAGGTCTGCACCGTGTGCCAGGAGATCGTGAAGAAGGGCGAGGTCATCCCTGCTCTGGGCCACAAGACCCAGCTGGTAGGCGCGAAGGCCGCCACCTGCACCCAGGACGGCTACACCGGCGACGAGGTCTGCACCGTCTGCAACGAGGTCGTCAAGAAGGGCGAGACCATCCCCGCTGCCGGTCACGACTACAAGGACGGCAAGTGCACCGTGTGCGGCGAGACCGATCCCAACTACAAGCCCGATGAGCCTGTGCAGCCCGAGAATCCCGGTGTCAAGACCGGCGATGAGGCTCACACCGCTCTGTGGCTGGCTGCGGCCTCCGTTTCCCTGCTGGCTGCCGCCGCCCTGCTGCTGGGCAAGAAAAAGCACCTGAGCTGACCCCAAAAAGTCAGGTAATAGCAATAGCCCCGGGACGCTATCGCGTCCCGGGGCTATTTGTTGCTTATGGGGGAAAAAGCGGTCAGCTCAGGCGCTTTTTGCGGCCGATGGTCAGGGCCATCAGCAGGGCGGCCGGGATCATCTCATAGCCGCATGCGCAGGGTAAGCAGTATGCTCAGGACGCGTTCTTTCATAGCTTCGTTTTCTTTTCTTTGTCCTCCGGGGCCGCCGGGGCGGCGGCCTGTGCTTCCTCCGACAGGGAAAACTCATAATGCATGGCCAGGGCCTGGAACAGCTTCTGCATCACCTGCTCCGCCACGGTGCGGATGTCCAATCCCTCCACAAAGCGCAGAATCTGCTGCACCTCCTCCTCCGGGACCTTATAGCCCCGCAGGCTCAGGGTCAGGAACATCCGCAGCTTCTTCTCCAGCGTCAGCGTCCCATCGCAGGGGCGGACCATGTAGCCCCGCATAAGGCCGGCGGAGCCAAGCTCCAGGGTGTAGAAGTCCTCCTCCGTCAGCTCCGGCTGATAGGGGCCGAAGATCCGGTACAGCTCCCGGGCGGTGGCCCGGAAAATAAACTCGGACACCTCGCTGTGGGTATAGCTCTCCACATAGATCTCCCGCAGGTTCTCGTTCAGCTCCGTCAGGGTCATCTGGATGGCGGTCTCCGCGGCGTAGACATAGGCGGGGGGCAGCTGCTTCCCGGTGACGTCCCGGGCCATGGAGAACTGGTTGGAGAACATGAACTCCGCCAGCTCCGTCAGGACGCCGTCCTTGGCCCGGAAGATATTCTGGAAAATGCTGTTGGACACCGCCGCCTTGTGGACGATCTCCGCCACGGTGGTTTTTTTGTAACCCTGCTCCAGAAACAGCTTGACGCAGACCGTCAGGATCCGTTTTTTGGCGGGCAGACTGGCGCTTGTGATGGTCGTAATACGCACTTCCTTCCCTATATTTGGCATGCATGCCATGATTGTAACAGAGATTTTCGGAAAAGGCAAGGGGAATTTGGAAAAAGCCCCGCGCCCCGGACGGGACGCAGGGGGCGGGTCAGAACAGGTCCAGGGTGTTGTCCAGATACAGGGCCTCCCGGACGTGAATGTGGTACTCCGGGCGGGTCAGATAGTGCAGCAGGAACTCCAGCAGCAGGGCGGTGTCCAGGCTGCGGCCCTCGATCTTGAACTGGGAAAAGCCCATGGGGAGATAAACGTCCCGGATATCGTTCACGCCGATGAAGCCGGGGTTCTCCATGGCCCGGGAGAAGCGATAGCCCCCGGCGGCGTCCGGGGCGGTGCAGCGGTGGACGGGACCCTCCATGCCCAGGTTCTCCCGGCTGACGGACCGGTAGCAGGCGGCCCGGTCCCGGCAGCCGAAGGCGCAGCACTCGTTGCACAGAAGCTCCGCCTTGTCCCGCAGGGCCTGGGGCAGGGTGTCCAGCTGGCAGAAGGCCCGGTTCAGCCGGAAATCCGCCACCACATAGCGGAACTCCGGCCGCTCCAGCTCCCGGCGCAGCAGGGAAAAATCCGTCAGCACCTTGGTGGTGGAGGAGACGAAGTACAGCCCGGGATAGGTCCGGCGCAGATGGTCCAGCAGCAGGTCCGAGTGGACGATGACCCCGTTCTGCGGACCGGGGCTTTCCGCCAGCAGGCGGCACAGCCGGTTGCAGCGGGGGTCCGACAGGTGCTCCGGCCGCAGCAGGGAGTTGCTGAAGGTCAGCCGGGCGGAGATGCCGTATTCCCGGGTCAGGGCCAGCACCTCCCGGGGGTCCCGGTCCCCGGACCCCACCCGGCCGCCGCCCCAGATGCAGTCCGCCGGTGCGCCATACAGGGAGGCGATGCGGCACCAATCGTAAAAATACTCCCGGTGCTGCCGGAACAGCGGCAGAAACACCCGGTAAAAATCGTAAAATTCAAACAGGCCCGGCAGATGATAGCAGGCGGCGGATGCGGACATGGCGAAACGGCTCCTCCCTTGTGCGGATACCCCTACTGTACCACGCCGCCGGGAAAAAGGCAAGAAAACAGCCCCCGGCGGGAATCCGCCGGGGGCTGCGTAACGAACCGTATATGCCCGGAGTCGTCTTACTCCTGGTCCTGCTCGTCCTGGCCGGGGGTCTCCTCCAGCACCTGGGCGGCGTCCTCCTGCAGGGCCTCCACGCCGGTGGCCTGCTCTTCGGACTGCTCCTCCTGAAGCTCCTCCTCCGTCACGGGGACCAGCTCCTCGGCGAAGTGCCGATAGGCGCTCAGGCCGGTGCCGGCGGGGATCAGCTTGCCGATGATGACGTTCTCCTTCAGGCCCACCAGGTGGTCCACCTTGCCCTTGATGGCGGCCTCGGTGAGGACCTTGGTGGTCTCCTGGAAGGACGCGGCGGACAGGAAGGAATCCGTGGCCAGGGAGGCCTTGGTGATGCCCATCAGAAGCTGGGTATAGGTGGCCTCCTGCAGAGGTTCGCCGTCCTCCCGGACCTCGCCGTTGGCGATGCGCCGGCGGACGCGCTCGTTCTCGTCCTCCACCTCCAGGACGTCGGCCATGGCGCCGGACAGCAGGCCGGTGTCGTTGGCGTCCTCCACCCGGACCTTGCGCATCATCTGGCGCACGATGACCTCGATGTGCTTATCGTTGATGTCCACGCCCTGCTGGCGGTACACCTTCAGGACCTCCTGGATCAGGTAGTTGTGCACGGCGGAGGCGCCGCGGATCCGCAGCACGTCGTGGGGGTTCAGAGCGCCGTCCTGCAGCTGCTTGCCCTTTTCGATGACATCGCCGTCACGGACCTGCAGGCCGGTGTGGGGCACGGAATAGGTGCGGGTGTCGCCGTCGTCGGCGGTGACGATGATGTTCAGCAGACTGCCCTTGGTGGCCTCCTCGAAGCGGACCTTGCCGCCGATCTCGGCCAGAGTGGCCATCTTCTTGGGCTTGCGGGCCTCGAACAGCTCCTCCACGCGGGGAAGACCCTGGGTGATATCGCCGCCGGCCACGCCGCCGGTATGGAAGGTACGCATGGTCAGCTGGGTACCGGGCTCGCCGATGGACTGGGCTGCGATGATGCCAACGGCCTCGCCGGGGCCCACGGGCTTGGAGGTGGCCAGGTTCATGCCGTAGCACTTGGCGCAGATGCCGCTGTGGGCCTTGCAGGTCAGCACGGTGCGGATCTCGGCGGAGTGAATGTCGAAGCTCTCCAGCAGGGCGGCGTCGCTCTCGGTCATCATGTGATCCTTGGAGATCAGCACCTCGCCGGTCTTGGGGTCGGTGATGTCATGCACCGGGAAGCGGCCCCGGATGCGCTCGGAGAATTTCTCGATGACCTGGCCGTTTTCGCTGATCTCGGACACCAGAATGCCCTTCTGCACGCCGCAGTCATCCTCCCGGATGATGACATCCTGGCACACGTCCACCATGCGGCGGGTCAGGTAACCGGAGTCGGCGGTACGCAGAGCGGTATCGGCCAGGCCCTTCCGGGCGCCTCGGGAGGAGGTGAAGTAGTCCAGCACGGACATACCCTCGCGGAAGTTGGCCTTGATGGGGATCTCGATGGTCTTACCGGCGGTGTTGGCCATCAGGCCGCGCATACCGGTCAGCTGACGGATCTGCTTCATGGAGCCACGGGCGCCGGAGTCCGCCATCATGAAGATGGGGTTGTAGCGGTCCATGTTCTTCTGCAGGGCGTCGGTAACGTCGGCGGTGGTCTTTTCCCACTCGGCGACGACCGCGCGGTAGCGCTCGTTCTCGGTCATGAAGCCCATCTTGAACTGGTCCTCGATGTCCACGACGCGCTGCTCGGTCTCGGCGATGAGGGTGTACTTCTCGTCGGGGATGGTCATATCCGCGATGGAGATGGTGATGGCGGCGATGGTGGAGTTGTGGTAGCCGGTCGCCTTGATGTTGTCGAGCACCTCGGCGGCGACGGTGAAGCCGTGCTTCTTGATGGTGCGGTCAACGATCTTGCCCAGCTGCTTCTTACCGCAGGTGAACGTGATCTCGTAATCGAAGTAATGCTCGGTGGGGTTGCCGTTCTCGTCCACACGCTCGACAAAGCCGAGGTCCTGCGGGATGTTGTGGTTGAACACGATGCGGCCGATGGTCGTGTCGACGATCTTGTGGCCCATCGTGCCGTCCGGCAGCGCCTTCTCCACGCGCACGCGGATGGGCTGGTGGGTGCCGATGAGGTGGTCCTTGAAGGCGAGCATTGCCTCGTCCTCGTCGCGGTAGACGTTGAGGTGCGTGTTCGCGCGCTCCTCGTCCGTCAGCTCGCTCAGGCTCTTGCCGGAGAGGGAGAAATCGACGTTGGACGGCCAGAACTCGTCGTTGTCGAGCTGGCTCACGCCGTTTTCAAAGCGGTCGAAGGTGAGGTAGTAGGAGCCGAGCACCATATCCTGCGTCGGAACGGTGACGGGGCCGCCGTCCTGCGGACGCAGGAGGTTGTTGGCGGAGAGCATGAGGATGCGGGCCTCGGCCTGCGCCTCGGCGGACAGAGGAACGTGAATGGCCATCTGGTCGCCGTCGAAGTCCGCGTTGAACGCGGTGCAGTTCAGCGGGTGCAGCTTGAGCGCGCGGCCCTCGACGAGCACCGGCTCGAACGCCTGGATGCCGAGGCGGTGGAGCGTCGGCGCGCGGTTGAGCATGACGGGGTGATCCTTGATGACGAAGTCCAGCGCGTCCCAGACCTCCGGGCGGCCCTTATCGACCATCTTCTTGGCGGACTTGATGTTGTTGGCGGCGCCGTCCTCGACGAGCTTCTTCATAATGAAGGGGCGGAACAGCTCGAGTGCCATTTCCTTCGGCACACCGCACTGGTAGATCTTCAGCTCAGGGCCGACGCAGATAACGCTACGGCCGGAGTAGTCGACACGCTTGCCGAGCAGGTTCTGACGGAAGCGGCCCTGCTTACCCTTGAGCATGTCGGAAAGGGACTTGAGTGCGCGGTTGTTCGCGCCGGTAACGGCGCGGCCGCGGCGGCCGTTGTCGATCAGCGCGTCGACCGCTTCCTGCAGCATGCGCTTCTCGTTGCGCACGATGATGTCGGGCGCGTTGAGCTGAATGAGGCGCTTTAAGCGGTTGTTGCGGTTGATGACGCGGCGGTAGAGGTCGTTCAGGTCGGAGGTCGCGAAGCGGCCGCCGTCGAGCTGGACCATCGGGCGAATCTCGGGCGGGATGACGGGCAGCACGTCGATGATCATCCACTCGGGCTTGTTGCCGGAGATGCGGAACGCATCCACGACCTCAAGGCGCTTGACGATGCGGGCCTTCTTCTGGCCGCTCGCGCTCTTGAGTTCGGCGTGGAGCTGCTCGGACAAGGATTCGAGGTCGATCTGCTGGAGGAGCTTCTTGACGGCCTCGGCGCCCATACCAGCGTCGAAATCGTCCTCATACTTCTCGCGCATATCGCGGTATTCCTTCTCCGAGAGGATCTGGTTGCGCATCAGCGGGGTCTCACCGGGATCGGTGACGATATAAGCGGCGAAATACAGCACCTTTTCCAGGATGCGGGGGCTGATGTCGAGCAGCAGGCCCATGCGGGACGGAATGCCCTTGAAATACCAGATGTGGGAAACGGGCGTGGCGAGCTCGATGTGGCCCATGCGCTCGCGGCGGACCTTGGCGCGCGTGACTTCCACGCCGCAGCGGTCGCAGATCTTGCCCTTGTAGCGGATCTTCTTATACTTGCCGCAGTGGCACTCCCAGTCCTTCGTCGGGCCAAAGATGCGTTCGCAGTACAGACCGTCGCGCTCAGGCTTCAGGGTGCGGTAGTTGATGGTTTCCGGCTTCTTGACCTCTCCGTAGGACCATTCGCGGATCTTTTCCGGGGAAGCAATACCGATCTGGATTGCGCTGAATGTTGCATGACTCATTGTATTGCCGCCTCCTTCTTATACGTTCTCCGAATCATCGGAGTCCATGGTGTAGCTGTCGTTCAGCAGACCGAAGACGTTGTCCTCGTCCTGGATCTCAAAGCCTGCTTCGGCCGCCTCGTCGGCGTCGACGTCCTTGCCGTTCGGCAGATCGTCGTCCATCGTGATCTCGTCGTCGGGCAGCACCTTGCCGCCTGCGCCGTAGATGGAATCATCGTCGTCATCGTCCTTCAGATCGACTTCGCTGCCGTCCTCGTCGGTGAAGCCGTTTTCCGGCGCGCTCATGGTCACGATAGGCTCGCCCACGTGGACGGCGAGCACCTGGTCGTGCTGCTGAAGCCGGTCCTGCACAAGTAGCAGCGGCTCGTGGCCTTCGGTCCAGCTGACGGCGGCCAGGTATTCGTACGATTCGCGGTCCCATTCCACGTTGTGTGCGATGCCGCCGTAGTAGCAGCCGTCCGTATCGTAGCCGAGTTCCAGCAGCGTCAGATGCACGTCGGCGTTGGCCGTCATCGCCTGCGGATAGCGGCGGGCCTGCGCGGGTTTCGTCGGATCGGCCGGGTCGGCGATGTACCAGGTCTGCTCGTGGGATGCGTCGAAGGTTTCGAAGAGCACATACTTGGAATCAGGCGACCACCAGAAGCCGTCGTAACGGTCCATTTCCTCACCTGCGGCGAATTCGGCGAGACCGATTTTCCATTCGCCTGCTTGCGATTCGGCCGCGTCGCTTTGCGCGTCATCTTTCGTGCCGTCCTGCGTATCGGCAACGTCGTCAGCGTCGTCTTGCGGAACGGACGCGACGATGGACACCGCATCGCCCGCGTCTTCGCCTGCGTCCGTCGTGTCCGACACGTCCGCAAGATCGACGTCCACCAAATACGTGCCGGTCGTATACATGATGTGTCGTCCGTCGGGGCTGATGCGCGGG
>OLWL01001126.1_pt1 | contig 15623 bp, 14 predicted proteins | sample 1674151 | NCBI WGS metagenome assembly OLWL01 (sample SAMEA103958148, study PRJEB25191) | human gut metagenome
CACTCAAACGCAATGGCGAGGTGTCTGTGCATTATGTGGACAGCATCGGCTTCAAGGAACTGCCGGGGTTTCTGGATACAAAGCCGGAACGTCCTTCGGTGCTGATGAATCTCAAGGAAAAATGCGATGCCCCGGAGTGCAATCCTGCCGCCTGCCGGAAAGTGAGGGATGCGCATGAACTTTAACCATGAGGAACTGATGCTGATGATGCTCTACAACACCGGCACCCGGCTGGGGCTGGTACACGAGTTGCGGCTGATGCAGTGCTATCTGATGCCCGATGAAACCGCCCTGCGGGAACTGTCGGAGGGTGTTATCGAAAAGTTGAAACTGCTGACCGATGCTGAGTTTGCCGAACTGGAATTTCCACTGGACTGATTTTTGCCGCCTGCGGGCGGCGTACATAAAGTATTTTGTTCTTCCAAAAGATATGCTATAATCAAATTAGACAAAATTCCTCTCTTCAAGCGATTTCTCCGCAATTTTCCTGTGGCTCTGCTCGTATCAAAAATAAGGGACCGATTTTTAATTGTCAGAACGTAGGAACCATTATGGCAATCTTTGAAAAGACCATCCGGAATCAGAATTTTGACCAGCTGCTCCGGAAGCTGGAACAGGAGATTCCGGACAGCAGCTGGTCGGCCAATCTGGAAGCAGGCAGTGACTTCAAAGAAGGCGACGCCCGGTGCAGTGTCCGTGTGTTTGAGCGGTACAGCATGATAGGCGGCAACCGCCTGAGCCTGACGCTGACCCTGTTCCAGAATGGAGACAGTCCGATCCGCCTGTCTGCCATCACCGCAGGCGGCAGTCAGGCGGTGTTCTTCAAGGTGAACACCCTCGGAGAAGAATCTTTTCTGGACGATGTAAAAGAGCTGCTGGAAGAGATTCTGGAGGAGTAAAATGTTTTTTGGATGGTTTGACGCTATATTCAGCTTCATTTTCCCAATCCTGTTCCTGCTTTTTATTGGAATGTTTTTCTTTGCTCTAATTTCAAATCTCCGCACATGGAACAAAAACAACCACTCGCCGCGGCTTACCGTTCCGGCAACAGTGGTAGCAAAGCGCACCGATGTTTCGCATTCCAGCAGTGCCAATGCCGGAGATATGTCCGGTGCGCACGGATACGACACTAGCACATTTACATCGTACTATGTGACTTTTCAGGTGGAGAGCGGCGACCGGATGGAATTTGAAGTGGACGGAAGCGATTATGGTCTGCTCGTGCAGGGCGACATCGGAAAGCTGAGTTTTCAGGGCACCCGCTATCTTGGGTTTGAGCGGAGCTAAGTGTTTCTTACATTATATAGTATGGAGTGCTGTATGAACGATTTGTTTATCCAAGGGCTGACCATCGACTGGAACAGAGTTCGCCCATACAATTATGTTCGTCAGATTCCTGCCATCAGTGGAATCGACACTTTTACATTCCATAAGCCCATTACGTTCTTTGTTGGCGAAAATGGAAGCGGAAAATCTACGCTTCTGGAAGCAATCGCTGTTGCTTACGGCTTCAACGCGGAGGGTGGAACGAAGAACTATTCATTTTCCACATACAACTCCCATTCGGAACTATGTGAGGCTATGACGATTTCCAAGGGGTATCGCAGACCAAAGTTCGGGTATTTTCTCCGAGCAGAGAGTTTCTATAATGTAGCCACCAAGGAAATCGACTATTCCGATGACGATCATCCCTCCAAAGGCTATCACCAAAAATCACACGGTGAAAGTTTCCTCGCCATTGCGCAGGACTACATGGGTGCAGATGGAGTCTATATTTTTGACGAGCCGGAAGCCGCTTTATCCCCGCAGCGGCAGCTCACGTTACTGATCAACATTTATCGGTGTGCCCAAGAAGGGGCGCAATTCATTATCGTATCACATTCACCCATTCTCCTCGGAATGCCTGATGCTGAGATTTTTAGCTTCGACAATGGCACGATTCATCCTTGTCAGTATGAAGATACGGACAGCTACGTTATCACCAAAACATTTGTAAATAATCGGCAGCATTTTTTGAACCAGCTTCTGAACGAAGAAACGTAATGCCGGGAAAGGACATTCCATATGAGTGATTCTACGTTGAAAGAGCTTTGGCAGCAGGTCGCTGAAAAGAAAAGCTGCGAAGCAAAACAGAAAGAACTGACCGCACAGAGAGATACGCTTGCTGATTGCCTGAAAAAGCTGGAAAAATCCAAGCTGGCAGAGCAGGCTGATGTGGACCGTCTGGAGGGACACAGCCTTGCCGCATTTTTCTATCAAGTGATTGGAAAAATGGATGAAAAGCTGGACAAAGAACGGCAGGAAGCCTATGCAGCCCGTGTCAAGTACGATGCGGCTCTCCATGATCTTTCTTCCGTTGATGCCGACTTGGAGCAGATTCAAAATAGACTGGAACGGCTGTCCGATTGCGAAAGGCAGTATCAAGCTGCTCTTTCCGAAAAAATCAAAAGCATCAAAGTTTCTGCCCACCCTGCCGCACAGCAGGTTGCGGAAAGTGAAAGTCGCATTGCCGCGCTGAAAGTCCAAAAGCGGGAGCTGCTGGAGGCCATCAACGCCGGAAAGACTGCCCTGCATACGGTCAACGAAGTTCTGGAAACCCTCGACAATGCCGAGGGCTGGAGTACATGGGACGTAATGGGCGGCGGTTTGATGGCCGATCTTGCCAAGTATGAGGAACTGGACGATGCGCAGAAACAAATCGAACAGCTTCAAGTGGAACTGCGGCGGTTCAAAACTGAGCTTGCTGATGTTGAGATCACCGCAGACCTTCAGGTTACGGTGGACAGCTTTTTGAAATTTGCGGATTTCTTCTTTGACGGCCTCTTTGCAGACTGGGCAGTTCTGGATCACATCAATCAGGCACAGAGCAGAGTGGAGAATACCAAAGGTAAAATCAAGCGAGTCCTCGCACTTCTGAAAAAGATGCGCGAAGATGTTGATGTCCAAATCGCTGACGAAAAAGAGAAGCAGGAGCAGCTTGCAGTGGAAACCGAGCTGTAGGGCTGGAGTGTCTGTGTATGAAACGAAAAATCACAAAGATTTTGGATGTTGCTATTCATTCCATAAATCTTATTCTTATCAATTATGCGCTATCGAATATGATGGCTCTTTTTCGGAGCAGCCTCCTCTACATTTTGTTTTTCACCTCTGAAATGTGGGTCTTTGTCCAATACCGAAAAAGTATTGAAACGTTGAGCAACAGCAAAACTCTTGCAAATCTTCTGTTGGTGATCTGTGCGGCTATCGAGATTGGGCTTTTATATTTCTTCGGAATCGTTTCTGGAAAACCGATTCCATTCAAATTGTAAAAGCGATTTTTATAAGGGAGTAATTTCTATGGGTTACGGTTGGGCAACGATTTTTACTGTGGGAGCATGGCTTGTCGGAGGCTTCCTTGATGGCCTTTTGGGTTCTGGCACCCTCGGTCTGAACACTTTGTTCGCAATTATTGCAATGGGCTGCTGCATCATGAAATTCATAAAGGATAACGGCACCTGATAATCAAACTATTACATACCCTCTGCGGGCAACCATAAAACGGTTGCCCGCTTTTTCATACCCTAAAATCTAAAAAAGGAGGCAAAAATGCCAAGCAAAACCGAAGAATACCTTGCTCTTGCCCAACGCACAGCCAACGGCCTGACCCGGTATTGGGAAAGCTGGACAGCGTACCTGACCACTGCATCCCGGCTGTACAAGTACCGCTTTGAAGATCAGCTGATGATCTACGCCCAGCGGCCCGATGCTACAGCCTGCGCCGACTATGACATCTGGAACAACCGGATGAACCGCTATGTGCGCAGAGGTTCCAAAGGCATCGCTCTGCTGGATGAATCCAGTGGATATCCGCGTCTGCATTACGTTTTTGATGTGTCGGATACTGGTGTGCGCCGCAATTCTCGCGACCCTGACCTGTGGCAGTATAACGATGATCTGAAACAGCCTGTTTCGGATGCACTGACTGCCGCCTACGGCATCAGCCATGAAAGGTTCAGTCAACAGCTTGCCGATATTGCCGGGAAGCTGGTCGCAGATTATTGGGACAACAACAGCGAGGACATTCGCGCCATCGTTGACGGTTCGTTCCTGATGGACTATGATAGTACCGGGTTGGAAATGCAGTTCAAGTCCGCCGCCGCGATCAGCGTCACCTACACACTTCTGGAACGGTGCGGATTTGAACCGGATGGCTTTTTTGACAAAGACAGTTTTCAGGCTATCTATGATTTTTCCACCCCGGATACTGTCTATGCCCTCGGCGCAGCAGTCAGCGACATCAGCCGCGAAGTTCTGCGCACCGTGGAACGAGCAGTCAAAACGACCATCCGCCGCCGAAACAATGAAAGGAGCCAGCATGAATATGAGCAGCAATCTGAACTACACGCAGACCGGGGATTATCTTCTCCCGAACCTGACCCTGCATCAGCCGAAGACCCCGCTGGGCAAGTACGGCAGGATGCGCCTGAACTTTCTGAAACAGCAGCACCCGGTTCTGTACCACACGATGCTCCTGAACGGGAGCCTGTACCCGACCCTGACCGAACTGGAGCAGACCGCAGCAGCGATGAAGAAGCAACTGATGGCCGATCTGCTGGCGAAGAACCCGGCCCCGGACAAGGAGAAGAATCAGATGGCGTGGGTACAGCACATGAACAGCCTACAGGAGCAGGTCGAGGAAGTGATTCGGACGGAACTGATCTACAGCTAAGTTTTCTGGATGCCGTCATCCCCACCGAAGCCCAGCAAATTGAACATATCAACCGAGCGGAGAGCGAAAAATCGCCCTCCGCTTTTGTTTTGTCGCAGGCTGAAATTGAGAATGAACTGCGCAAGCATGGTTCCGGTTTTCAGGATGGCAAGCAGCGGATCATCGAACTGTACCAGACACAGCCCGACCGCAAACTCCGCGCTAAAGCATTGGCGAAAGAGTACGGCATCGGCGGACATTCGCAGGATTTTCTGGATGGCAGCAGCGGTTTTGTAAATCATGATGGAAAAGGACTTGAATTTGACCACTACCCGGATCATCAAAAGGTTACGTTAAGCTGGACACAGGTCGAGAAATACATCGACCTGATGATTCAGTCTGACCGCTACCTGACCGATAAGGAAAAAGAGCATCGTGCCGCCGTGCAGGAAGCGGAACGACAGCTCCCAATGCTGGATGGTGATGCCGCTGCCGAATACAATGCTCTGAAAGAGCAGTACCCCAATACCCTGATTGGCTTTGAACTGGGCGGATATTTTCTGTTCTATGACAAAGATGCAATCACTGTAAAGGAAGTTTTTCGTTCTAATTTGCTGTCACAGGAAAATGCGCTGGGAAAAGTCAAAGTGACCGGCTTTTTGCGCAGAGAGTGGGTAGCAAAATCGCAGAAGCTGTGGGCCGAGGGCAACAGCATCTATCTAGCCGGACAGGGCGGAGATGGTACCCACCATCAGACAAAATATCTGCGAGAGGAAGATTATCTGCCGATCGGCATCATCATCAAGCTAGATGGCCGGGATTTCCGTGTGGATCACGTCAACTTCATGTTCAAATCCGTCAGCTTGCAGGACATGGACTTGACCAACAGCGGACAGCCCATCTTCCGGGTTGAACGGTTGCCCAATATCCGGGAACTGTATGAACAGCAGCAGGATGAAATTATTGACGTTTCTCCTGAAAAGGCTGTTGATTACAAGGTCGGTGACGAAGTTGTTGTTGACCTTCCCACCCGAACCATCGAAGGCAAAATCGGCTATGTTGGCGAAACCGATGTGCGCATCGACACCAGCGCGCATGGGCAGTCGTGGGATAACGAGGTACTCAACAAGCAGCAATTCGAGGACGGTCTGCGGCGGGATGAACCTACACCTGATGAGGAACTGGACAAGTTGCCTATCTCTGTGGAGGTCAATGGCGAGTGGCAGACCTTTCCGGATGCTGCTGCCGCAGACGAAGCCCTGAACGCTGAACCGATGCCGGAAGCCGCAGGAAATTTTCACATCACGGATGATAATTTGGGTGTCGGAGGCCCCAAGCAGAAATTCGCCCGCAATATTGAAGCCATCCAGACCTTGCGCACTTTGGAGCAGGAGCATCGCGGTGCCACCGCCGAGGAGCAGCAGGTGCTTTCGCAGTATGTAGGCTGGGGCGGTCTTGCAGATGTCTTTGACCCCAACAAGGAAAACTGGTCTGCCGAGTACACCCAACTGAAAGGGTTGCTCACCGAAGAGGAGTATGCCGCCGCCCGCGCTTCCACTCTGAATGCCCACTATACCTCTCCGGTGGTAATTCGCGCCATCTATGATGCTGTGGAAAAGATGGGCTTCCAGTCTGGAAATATCTTGGAGCCTTCCATGGGTATTGGCAACTTTTTCGGTATGCTGCCCTCTGGCATGGCTGACAGCCGTCTGTATGGTGTGGAACTGGATTCCATCACCGGACGCATCGCCCAAAAACTATATCCACAGGCCGACATTACGGTTGCTGGCTTTGAAACCACCGACCGCCGAGATTTTTACGACCTTGCCGTAGGTAATGTCCCTTTCGGTCAGTACAAAGTCAACGACAAGGCGTACAACAAACTGGGTTTTTCTATCCACAACTACTTTTTCGCCAAGACTATCGACCAGATCCGACCGGGCGGCGTGATTGCTTTCGTGACCAGCCGTTTCACGATGGACAGCAAAGACAGCAGTGCCCGCAAGTACATGGCGGAACGTGCTGATTTGCTGGGAGCCATCCGCTTACCCAACAACGCTTTTAAGGCAAATGCAAGCACCGAGGTTGTTTCGGATATCCTCTTTTTGCAGAAGCGTGACCGCCCTGCAGACATCGAACCTGCATGGGTGCAGCTGGGGCAGACCGAAGATGGCTTCAATATCAATCAGTATTTTGTAGACCATCCGGAAATGGTGCTGGGAAATTTGGAACTAGAAAGCACCCAGTACGGCCATGACCTGACCGTTGCACCAATCGAAGATGCAAACCTTGCAGACCAGCTTACCGAAGCGGTGCAGCACATCGAGGGCCAGTACACTGCGGTGGAGATTGCCGCTCCGGACGTTGCCGATGCGGAAGTGCAGCGCAAAACTCTGCCCGCAGACCCTACCGTGAAGAATTTCAGCTATACTGTGGTGGATGGTGAAATCTACTACCGCGAGAACTCCATCATGACACAGATTGAACTGTCCGACAACGCCAAAGGCCGTGTGGCTGGCATGGTGGAACTGCGGCAGATCGTCAACGAGTTGATCGACCAGCAGTTGAATGACTTCCCGGACGAGGATATCAAGGCATCGCAGGCAAAGCTGAATTATGCCTACGATGCGTTTACTGCAAAATACGGTCTGATCAACGACAAGAAAAATGCCCGCCTGTTCGATGATGACAGCTCCTATTATCTGCTCTGCTCGCTGGAGAATCTGGACGAAAATAAAAATCTCAAGTCCAAGGCAGATATGTTTACCAAGCGGACGATTCGGCCAGAGCGTGTTGTCACCAGCGTGGATACCCCCAGTGAAGCACTGGCAGTGTCCATCGGGGAGCATGGCAAAGTAGACCTGCCTTATATGGCAGAACTGCTGGGCACACCCGGCGAGTACGGGCGCATCACCACCGAACTCTCCGGCGTGATCTTCAAAGATCCTGCCGCCGATGTAGACGACCCGGAAGCCGGCTGGCAAACAGCGGACGAATACCTTTCCGGTAATGTGCGTGATAAACTGCGTATGGCACAACTTGCTGCGGAAAACCACCCGGAGTTCAAGGTCAATGAGGAAGCACTGACCAAGGCACAGCCCAAAGATCTGGAGGCGTCTGAAATTGATGTGCGTTTGGGTGCCACATGGCTTGACCCCTCTATCGTACAACAGTTTATGATGGAAACTTTTCAGCCGCCCTATCGTATCCGCTACAACAATGCCATCACCGTTCGCTACTCCCCTTACACTTCCGAATGGCGGATCAGCAATAAATCTGCTACTGGCTTTGGTGACATTATGGCCACTGAAACCTACGGTACCCGCCGAGCCAACGCTTACAAGATTTTAGAGGATACCTTGAATTTGCGTGACAGCCGCGTCTATGATACCATCGTGGAGGATGGCAAGGAAAAGCGCGTGCTGAATCAAAACGAAACTACCCTCGCCCAGCAGAAACAGCAGGCCATCAAGGACGCTTTTGCTGGCTGGGTCTGGAAAGACCCGCAGCGGCGCGCCTTACTGGTAAAAAAGTACAACGAGCTCTTTAACAGCACCCGGCCCCGTGAGTATGACGGTAGTCACATTCATTTTGTGGGCATGAACCCGGAGATCAATTTGCGAGAGCATCAGCGCAATGCGGTTGCCCATGTGCTGTATGGGTACAACACCCTTTTGGCGCACGAAGTCGGTGCCGGCAAGAGTTTTGAGATGGCGGCTTCCGCTATGGAACTGAAACGTCTGGGCTTGTGCCAGAAAAGTCTTTTTGTCGTGCCAAACCATTTGACGGAACAATGGGCCAGCGAGTTTTTACGCCTGTACCCCAATGCGAAGCTGCTGGTTACCAGCAAGAAAGATTTTGAACCCGGTAATCGAAAAAAATTCTGTGCGAGAATTGCGACCGGTGACTACGATGCAGTTATCATCGGACACAGCCAGTTTGAAAAGATACCCTTGTCCGCAGAACGACAGGAGCGTCTGATTCAGGAACAGATGGATGAAATCGAGGAGGCCATCGAAGAAGCGAAAGCACAGGTTGGCGAGCATTTCACAGTAAAGCAGCTGGAAAAGTTGCGCAAGTCTCTGAAACAGAAACTGGAAAAGCTGCAAGGCACAGACCGTAAAGATGATGTGGTTACGTTTGAACAATTGGGCGTAGACAGGTTGTTTGTGGACGAGAGCCAAGCGTTTAAGAACCTCTACTTGTACACGAAAATGCGTAATGTCGCAGGTTTGAGTACGAGCGAGGCACAAAAATCCAGCGATATGTTCGGCAAGTGTCGCTATCTGGATGAAATCACCGGTGGCCGTGGCGTGATTTTTGCAACAGGTACGCCCCTGAGCAACAGCATGACCGAGATGTATACCCTGATGCGTTATCTTCAGTACAACACCTTACAGCAGAAAGGGCTGACCCATTTTGATGCGTGGGCATCCACCTTCGGTGAGACGACCACGGCCATTGAACTTGCGCCCGAAGGCACCGGATACCGTGCACGCACTCGTTTTGCGAAGTTCTTCAACTTACCTGAACTGATGGCGATGTTCAAAGAAGCGGCGGATATCAAGACCAGCGATCAGCTTCATCTCCCGGTGCCTGATGCAAAATTTGAGACGGTGGTGGTCAAACCTTCGGAAATCCAACAGGACATGGTGCAGGCGTTGAGCGAACGTGCAGCCGAAGTCCACAGCGGTTCTGTTGACCCCTCTGTGGATAATATGTTGAAAATCACGTCGGATGGCCGCAAAATCGGTCTTGACCAGCGGTTGATGAATTCCGCTCTGCCCGATGACCCCAACAGCAAGTTAAATGCCTGCGTCAACAACGTCCTGCGCATCTGGAACGACACCAAGGAGCAGAAGCTGACCCAGTTGATTTTCTGCGATATGTCTACTCCCAAGGGGGACGGTTCGTTCAACGTCTATGATGATATTCGCACCAAGCTGCTCAACGCCGGTGTGCCCGAACAGGAGATCGAGTTCATCCACAACGCAGATACGGAGAACAAGAAAGCAGAACTTTTCTCCAAGGTACGCAGCGGACAGGTGCGTGTGCTGCTGGGCAGCACTGCCAAAATGGGAGCAGGGACCAACGTCCAGACGCTGCTCGTAGCGGTGCATCATCTGGATGTAGGCTGGCGTCCGTCTGATATGACCCAGCGCAACGGCAGAATCATCCGCCAAGGCAACCAAAACAAACAAGTCTACGTCTATAACTACGTCACGGAATCGACATTTGACGCCTACCTCTATCAGACCCTTGAGAATAAACAGAAGTTTATCTCGCAGATCATGACGAGCAAATCGCCTATGCGATCTTGCGATGATATTGACGAACAGGCTTTATCTTACGCAGAAATCAAGGCTCTGTGTGCAGGCGACCCTCGCATCCGGGAAAAGATGGACTTGGACGTGCAGGTAGCAAAATTGAAGGTGCTGCGCGGAGACTTCCAGAATCAGAAATATCGTCTGGAGGATAAGCTGCTCAAAACTTTCCCAGAGGAGATCCAGAAACAGAAAACCCGCATTGCTGCTTTGCAGCAGGATTCACAGATTGCAGTAGCACACCCGCAGGACAAAGAAAACTTCTGCGGCATGACCATCAAGGGCATGGTGTACGATGACAAAAAGGCTGCAGGCGAACGGCTGCTGCTGGCTCGGCAGGAGATGCCCAATGCTGATATGATGCTGCTGGGCACCTACCGTGGCTTTGAACTGAACATTCGATTCGACAGCTTCAAAAATGAGCATCAGGCCGTACTCCGGGCAGAGTTGAGTTACCCGGTGTCGCTGGGCGATGATGCGCGCGGCAATATCACTCGTCTGGACAATGCCATCGACAATTTCGCTGACCGTATTGCAGATGCCGAAAATGCTCTGCAAAACCTTAAACAGCAGAAGCAGGCCGCAGAGGTCGAAGTGGCAAAGCCCTTTGCACAGGAGGAAGAACTGGCCGAAAAGTCTGCCCGCCTTGCTGAATTGAACGCCTTGCTGAACATCGACCGTGACCGCAGTTCCTCGCAGGATGCTCCCGAAGAAACCGAGGAAACCGAAACACCTGCAACTCGTCCGTCTGTGCTGGCTGCACTGGGGGAAAAGACCAATCAGCCGGAGCCTGTCAAACCGTTCCGTAGCTATTATGATAAGGATGGTGATGCACGATGAAAGAAAAGCGGGATGAAACCATCATCCTGCGCTTGAGCAAAACAGAAAAGAACCGTATCTATGAAAAGATGCTCAGCATGGGCATCCGAAGCCTGAGTGCCTATATACGCAAGATGGCACTGGACGGCTATTGCCTGCACCTCGACTTGAAAGAACTGCAACGCATGGCATATCTCTTGCAGATGTGCAGCAACAATCTGAACCAGTACGCCAAGCGTGCCAACGGGTGCGGCAAGGTCTACGCCGCCGACATGGAAGATCTGCGGCAGCGTCTGGATGAACTGATTGACATTGGCAAGCAAATTCTTTCCAAGCTGGCAGAGCTATAAAAATTCCCGCAGTTGGAGGACTGCGGGTGTACATATAATGCTTGACATCCTTGCAACGTAGTAGTCGATACCTTTATAATAAGGGCGAACAGAAAGGAAGTGCTTGATATGATGTCTATGCTGAAGAAAATTGTTCTTTTCCCGATTTCTCTCTTTGTGGCGTTTCTAGCTCTGATGGCAAGGTGGCTGCTAACCCTGTCCAGCTATGTAGTTGCTCCGCTGATGCTCTACATCTTCGGCTGCGGCATCTACACTGCCTACCGCCAGACTTGGGATCAGTTCTTTATCCTGCTGGTAGCTGAGTTCATCTGCTTCGTTCTCTTTTTCGGTGCAACAGCCATCACCGAGGACATCGGACGTTTCAGTGAGTGGCTTGCCGAACTGTAAGAAATAGTTTTAATCGTTTGCCGCCTTCGGGCGGCATTTTTCTTTTATGGGGGTGATTCAGGATGGCCGCGACACGGCTGATCGCGTTGCACAAAAACAAGGGCAAGTCGGTTGCGGCTTGTCTGAAAAGCCGCACAGACTATGTGCAGAATCCAGATAAGACCGAACAAGGTGAACTGGTAAGCTGCTACGAGTGTAGCCCTCTGACAGTCGATGAAGAATTTATGCTTTCCAAGCGGCAGTATGAACTTGCTACCGGGCGCAGACAGAAAAGCGACATCATCGCCTATCAAATTCGACAGTCTTTCAAACCCGGTGAGATCACCGCCGAGGAAGCCAACAAGGTGGGCTATGAACTTGCCATGCGGTTTACCAAGGGCAAATACGCTTTTATCGTTGCCACCCACACAGACCGTCACCACATCCATAACCATGTGATTTTCAACTCCACCGCATTGGACGGTTCAAAAAAGTTCCGGGATTTTTTCTTTTCGGCACTGGCCGTTCAGCGGTTGAGCGACTTGATTTGTCTGGAGCATCAGCTCTCTGTTATTGAAATAAAGCCCTACCGGGAACGGCAGAAACGTACCCTCTATCCACCCAAAGAAAGCAATCGTGATAGGCTGTGTGACATCATCGACAGCATCCTTGCAGAAAAGCCCAAGGATTACGAAGATTTTCTGCAAAAACTGGAACAACAGGGTTATGAGGTCAAGCGTGGAAAATACACTTCCGTCAAGGGCGCACGGCAGAAGCGGTTCATCCGCTTCAAAACGCTGGGGGCTGGGTACAGTGAGGATGAACTGCAAGCGGTGATTGCGGGAAAAACCGAACACCGTCCGCGTCAGACACAGCCGTTCCAAGAGCCGCCGTTCCAATTGCTGGTTGACATTCAGGCAAAGCTCTCCGAGGGCAAAAGCGAAGGCTATGCACGATGGGCGAAAAAATATAATCTGAAAGAAATGTCCAAGACGCTGATTTTCTTGCAGGAGCACAAAATTGGCAGCACAGATGAACTGAATGAACGCGCAGCGGCGGCAACAGAAAAATATCACCAGCTGGGAGATTCCATCAAAGCCGCCGAAACACGGATGGCGGAAATTGCTGTGCTGAAAACGCACATCGTCAATTACGCCAAGACCCACCCAGTCTACGATGCCTACCGGAAAGCGGGATATAGCAAAAAGTTTCTGGATACTCACCGGGAAGAAATCACACTGCACAAAGTAGCCAAGGCCGCTTTCGATGAAACTGGCTTAAAAAAGCTGCCGAAGGTCAAAGCACTGAATGCAGAGTATTCCGATCTTCTGACCCAAAAGAAAGCAGCCTACCCGGACTATCGCAAGGCACGAGAAGAAATGCAGGAGTTGGTAAAGGCACAGAAAAATATTGAATTGTTCTTCACAGAAGAAAAAGACGCACAGGAAAAGCAGCAGACCCGATAAACGAAAGTCGCCGAGGATTCTAACCCTTTCATGGGGCGGAATCCTCGGCGACTTTTTTAGTTTATGTAGCAGCGATCCTGCGTTACGAGCCAATCTTCACACAGCCGTTGGGCTTCATCTGTTGAGCGGCACACGCAATTGAACAGCTTGCCGTGCAGGGAGCAGTAGGTGTAACGGATTTTGGGCACACCGTTCTCATCCCGAAACTTTGTGTAGCGTTCCTCACCGGGCATCAGATAAAGCTGCTCCATTTCTGCATCGTCCTTTCCGTTTTCATGTGTCAGGCACACAACGCACCTATTCTATCATGAACTTAGGAATTATGCCATTGACGCTTGCACCAAAAAGCGCCCCGGATTTTCGGAGAGAGTGTGCATTGACACATTCAATAGCGTTCGGAAAGAATGCGCAGCCTGCACCGGAACGGTGCAGATCAGAAAGGGTTTGGGATTTCCCAACAAGCATTTTGCAACGCAAAATTTGCATTTGTGCGCACGAATGCACTGCTTGCTACAATGGTGTTGGTTCTGAGAAGTTCACAGCCAGTGAGCTATACAGATGCCCAAACCTAAGCTACAATGAAGATGTGCTGAGAGAACGAAGCATTGCTTGAGCTGAACGCTCGTACGCGCAAACTGTTCTCCGCCATCTCCATTGCAGCGTTCGATTGACGCAGGTTGAGTTATCGGCAGATAAAAATGTTGCCGTACATTCGTGTCACAAAGCAAGCTGAATCGGTAATGGGCATAGGCGGAACCGGCATTAATATCCTCGACCGCGTGGGCGGCGGCGATGCCTTCGCCAGCGGCCTCATCTACGCCATGCTGCACGACTACAAGGCCATGGATATGATCAACTTTGCCGTGGCCAGCAGCGCCATCAAGCACACCATCCACGGCGATGCCAACATCACCGACGAAGTAAGCTCCATCCGCAACCTGATGAACATGAACTACGACATCAAGCGTTGAGTTTCGCCTTAGCGCTTCCGTCTGCCGGGAACCGACCGCTGCACGTTGGTTTCCGGCTTTTTTTATACCGTCAGCGTCACAAATTGACACCAATTTATCATTCTTCACGAAGTATGTGCTAAAATCTCTTGACAGCACCTCACAAAATATGTTATCTTTTGTAAACATCCTTGAAAAGATATGACATTTTCTGGGGACCGAACACAAACCGATTTTTCTCTGGAGGAAAGACCCATGAAACAGGAGATCATCCGCAAACTGAGCGCTGCCGTGGCCATGAGCCTCGTTGTTGGCGTCTCTCTGGCCGCCTGCGGCGGCGGCAGCAGCAGCTCCACCGCTGCCGGTGTGACTAAGACCGGCTCTGCCGAAGGCTTTGGCGGTGCTGTCACTGCCACCCTGACCGTGGATGCCAACGGCACCGTTACCGACTGCAAGCTGGAAGGTGCACAGGAGACCGAGAGCATCGGCGGCGCTGCACTGGAAGAGCTGTCCAAGCAGGTCGTAGCCGCCAACGGCCCCGCCATCGACGGTGTTGCCGGTGCCACGGTGACCACCAAGGCCGTCCGGAAGGCCGTTGCCGCCGCACTGGGTGTGGAGCTGGCCGAAGAAGCCCCCGCCGACTCTGCTGCCGCAGCCCCCGCTGAGCCCGCCGCCATCGTCCCGGTGGAAGGCGGCATCCAGATCGGTCAGGCCTATGCTGCCGCCCACGGCACCAAGTGCTTCACCGAAGCGGTGGCTGTGGTGAAGGATGACGTCATCCTCGCCGCCTACCTCGACGATTTCCAGTTCACCAGCGCCGATGCAGGCGTGACCGCCGTGCCCAACTCCGACTCCGACTTTGCCGCAGGCTACGCCGAGGGCAAGGTTCTGATGTCCAAGCGGGCCAACGCTGATTATTACAGCAAGATGATGGCCGAAAAGGGCGGCTCCACGGTCGCTCTGGACGCAAACTTCGACGCCATCCAGAACTTTGCTGTCGGCAAGACCATCTCCGAGCTGGAGGATGTGGCCGCCAAGGGTGCCGAGGCTGTGGACGCCGTCTCCGGCGCAACGCTGGTGGATACCGCCGGTTATCTCTCCGCCATTGTGGATGCCGCCAAAAACGCCCAGACCACGCAGGCCGTGGAGTTCAACGGCAGCTCCGAGGACCTGAAGCTGAATGTGGTCTATGGGGCCGCACACGGCACCAAGTGCTTCACCTCCGGCGCTGTCGCCACCGCCGGGGACACCATCGTGCTGAGCTACATTGACGAGTTCCAGTTTGCCGGTTCGGACGCCGGGGTCGTCGGCGTGCCCAACTCCGATTCTGACTTCGGCGCAGGCTACGCCGAGGGCAAGGTGCTGATGTCCAAGCGGGTCAACGCCGATTACTACAGCAAGATGATGGCCGAAAAGGCTGGTTCCACCGTTTCGCTGGATGCCAACTACGACGCCATCCAGAACCACGTGAACGGCATGAGCATTGCCGACGCCGAGGCTCTGAGCAAAGATGAAAAGGCTGTGGACGCCGTTTCCGGTGCCACGCTAGTGGATACTGCCGGCTACGTTGGTGTGCTGGTGGATGCCGCAAAGTAAGGCAAGAAAAATAACGTTCCTCTGAACACAGCAGCGCCCGCCGGGAGATCTCCCGGCGGGCGCTG
>OLWL01001133.1_pt1 | contig 15551 bp, 17 predicted proteins | sample 1674151 | NCBI WGS metagenome assembly OLWL01 (sample SAMEA103958148, study PRJEB25191) | human gut metagenome
TTTTAAATGAGTGTGGAATTTACTTCTACACTGGAATTTACTTTTTCAAGTTAGCCTGATTACATCATCAAAGGTCGCATCAAAATCACCTGTATACCATGGATCTGCAACATCGCGCGCTGCTGTAAGCTTATGATTTGTCCCGTAATCAGCAAATGACAGCATCTTAAATATCTTCTGCTGACTGTCACTGCCACCTGCAATCCTTGTCATATTCCTGATATTTGCAGTGTCCATTCCAATCAGAAGATCATAGTACAAATAATCATCGCGTGTCATCTGTCTCGCGCGGTGTGGAATAAGAGGAATATGCTCCTCGTATAGTTTGTTTTTGGTGCCGTAGTGCGGCGGATTGCCTATTTCCTCACGGCTGGTCGCAGCTGAATCTATCTCGAAAACAGCATCGAGGTGCTGTCTGTGGACCAGATGGGTGAAGATGCTTTGGGCCATGGTGCTGCGGCATAGTATCGTGAACATATAGCAGAAAATCTTTCCCTGCTATAATTGCTCCTGCTACAAGATCCAACTCTATTATAATATCACGATTTTCTAATACTGTAATCCTTTTCGTATGCTCAATTAGAAAATCCACCTTACTCTCCTCCATATCAAGAGTTTTCACATAGGCATCTATCTCATCATCTATGTTCTGTAGTACACTCTCAATAGCTTTAATATCCTCATTTTCTTCTACAGGTACTAAGAGCTTTTTCTTCTCCTCTATCTGCCCCTCTATAGTCTCATACTTTACTTTGTATCCTCCTTGTGTTCTTCCATGTACTGCTTATACTCCTCTGACTGGCGGATCTGCTCCTCCTCGTCTGCTCTAATTAAAAAACTCATCTCTAAGCCCTCCTTAAAATACTCTGTTTTTTGTGTTATCTCTTACCCATTACTAACACCTGTTTCTAAGCAAATACTCATATAACTTATTCTTATTAACTTTTTTAGAAAAATCTCTAAGCAACGCCACATTTACCCCCAAAGAAACCAGCTCAGACACATTCCCAGTCTTCTCATACTTATCCCAGCTTAAAATAAGAAGATCTACCACTGAAAGTAATATTTCTACATCTTCATACATCCTGTGATGATCCGCCAATATACTACTTCTGTCTTTTACCACTTCTTGTATCTCTACATCATCAAAAATATTATTTGTTTTGCACTTGCTCATCATTAAGCCCTCCTAATATACTCTCGTATTTTTTACTCTGGATCCTGCTACGATCTCCAGATACTCCTTAGCCTCTGCTACTGCCTTTACAGCTCTCTCCTCATCGGATCCGCCTTTTATGATCTTAGCCTCTAAGGATTTTATCCTCTCCTCATCCGCCTTATGGCTTGCCTTACTCACATAAGGGAGAGGCGTATCTGCTTTGTAATATTTCTGTTTAAGCTCCCAGATCATACAGTAAGCCCTTAAGCGTACCTGTACATTAAGAGGAGCTGTATTAGATACTCCTGCTAAGCTCTCTCTCTGCTTTCTGGCTTTATATTCTATCTGTCTGGCTCTTTTCTCTCCATACACGCTATAAACACCTCCTTAAGCGGTCTAAAATGCCACTTTTTGACCATATCGCCCATCTCTGGGCTCGTTTCTTCCTCTGTGTGAGTAGGTTACTTTTCGTACTGGTTTTCTTACATTTCCTCATTAACAAGCTCTTTTAGCTGTTGGAAAAATGTATTTATACGCCTATCTATTGCATCGGTTCCCTCCTCAACGTTATCCTCTGTTTCTGAGGGTGTTCTTCTGTCACTCAGATAGCGTAACAGTTCTAATACAGATACGTTAGAGTAGTATACTCTCCTCCGCCCTTTGACGGTTTTATATTTTTTCTCTAACCTGCCATCCTCTGCATATCTTCTTAACTGTCTCTCTTTTATCCCCAGCATCTCCATTGTGGTTTTAGAACTATACCATCTAAGAGCTACTCTCTCCATAGGAAACTCTTGATAGCTAAATAGCTCTGTTATGGGTATATCTGGTAACACCTTTCCGCCCTCCTTTGCTTTTTATCTATATACCTCGTCTGACATTCTAAGTAAACTATAAAACTCGTGTATCTCTTTTTTCCGCCTTTTCTCCTCTGCTCCGGCTTTTTCTCTCTGCTCCGCCTCCGCTATGAGTTTCTGCTCATCCTCCTCATGTAGGCGGATTAGATCCTCATGCTCCAGCTCTCCTCCTGCCTCGATAATGTTATATGAGTTTCTGGTATTCTTTGCATACTCTCTAAGGAGTTTCTCCTCCTCTGGAGTTTTTACAATATACACACCGTTTTCATTGAATGTAACAATACATTCTCTAGTGAGGGCTATCTGGAGATATGGTTTATAGCTGTAAAACATTCTGCACCTCCTATAATAAGGCTCCTATCGCCTCTCTGAGCATATCTCTGAGCCAACTATCACAAGCTCTTTCTATTCTAGGCTTTGCACTTTGTGCTCCCTTTTCTAAGAAAAATTTACCCTGTATATACCGCTCACTAAGCATAATCCCCTTTTGATCTTTCTTTTTGAGATATACACTCTTTCCATTAGCTGATAATCTCTCTGCTGGTAAAAATCTCTTATGCTGTACATGACCATCATTTACATACAAGGCATACTCTACATTAGTACCATACTCCACACTTCCCAGCGATCCGCTCACATCCACATAAAAAGAAAAGCTATCTGCTAATGTGGAAGTATCTACAGGAACTAAAGGCTTTATTTCTTCATCTAAGATATTTCCGATCTTATTGAGTAGTACTACCTTTTTTTCTTCCCACTTATCTATGAAAGCCTCAAAGCACTCTATAAGCTCATCTAATCCGAATACCTCAAAATCACTCGCCAAGCTCCTGCACCTCCTCTAACGCCATAAATGCCTCTACAGCCTCGTTACTGATCCCTAGCTCATAATCCATATCCAAGCGATTATTTACCAGATTAACGCCTAAGCCCTCCTCTGTTACGCTAAGGATTACTACAGCATCTTTACATACGATGGCGTGCTGTCCTACAGGGAACCTCATACCTTTACTATTGAGCTTATCCATGAGGGCTCCTATTTTCTCCATGATTTCATCCATAGCTTAGCCTCCTACCCTCCAAAGTTTCTCGATCTTACACCAGATCCTCCATTAAATCTCTCTGCCTGCTCTGGTGTAAAATTAAGACTAAAAGGAATTGTACGAAAATCCTTTACTACGCACATGGATACTTTCTCTCCTGCATCGTCTTTTATATCCAGAATAACTACACAATCATTACAGATTATAGCCTCCACATTAGGAGCCTTAAGAGGCTTTCCTGTCTCTTTCACAAAGTCTAACATTCTCTGTATTCTTGCAACTTCATAATCAAACTCTCCAGCTTTTGGCTTTTTCTGTTTAAAAAACATATTTATCATCTCCTTAAAAAGGAGGAGGTGTAAATGCCTCCTCCAGATACTAAATTGTATTAGGAAGTAGCTTTTTCAGCTTTCTGACCATATCAGATACCACCTTATCTGTATCTGCCTCTTTCTCAATGATTACCGTATCCGCCAATTTTTCAATCGTTACGGATCCGATACCACCGCTCTTAGGTAGATCGCTATCCTGTGGATTTCCTGTACCTCCTGCACCTCCGTTATTATCCTGTGGATCATCTGGATCTCTGTCTATAGGTGTAACATCCTTAAGCTGTACACCTCTGGTACTCATACGCCTCTCATACTGATCTGCTTGATTTCTGGTTAAGACTTTCTCTCCTTGATGGAGGATAGCTGGGTAATTATCGTATGGTACTCTGTCTTTACCATAGGCAAAACCTAAAGCACTCTTAACCTTACCCCCGATACCTCCTACAAAGTCCTTAGCCTTTGAGATTGCACCACCAATTTTATCTACAAAACCACTGATAGCATCTATCGCTCCGCTTATTACACTTGTTACGGTTCCGATCGCTGTAGATACAGCACTGGAGATACCACCGAAAATAGTGGATACCGCATCAAATAAACCTTGAAATACACTCTTAATGGTTTCTACGATAGTGGTAATCGTAGAGCTTGCACTGTCGAAAAATCCACAGATACTACCCCAGATCTGAGAGATGTATGGAGCTAAGAAATTGAATACCGTTTCAATTCCTGTAAGTAGCCCATCCACCACCGTAAGGATCACATCTACTACCGCACTGATTATAGGGGCTAAGGTCTGCCATACAGTAGATACTACTGTCACTACTACAGATACAATAGTCTGGAATAATCCCATGTGATTACCGATTACTGTAAGTACTTGCTGGATCACGTTTCCCACAAAAGTAAAAATAGAGCTCAATGTAGGCATAATAGCTACAATCGCACCTACCACTACTGTAATGATCTGTTGGATCACTGGCATAGCTGTGGCTACAACACTGCTTATAGTATCAATTATAGGGATTATATACGGTACAATCTGCCCCACTCCGCTTAGGATCGTATTGATGATATTAAGTACCAGAGGTGCTAAAGTCTGAATGAAACTAATTACACTAGGTAAGATCTGCAATACAGTATTTACCGCCTGTACAACTCCATTTTTCAGACTATCAAAGATCCCCTTAAATCCATCACCGCTAATATTTACATTGAATAACTGATCTAACACGGTCTGGAGGGCTCCAGTATCAATACCAATGTTTCCCAGCCCTGTAAAAATGGTTTCTTTTATGGAACTGATTAACGGTAGTACATTCTCCTTAATCTTAGGAGTAACTGTAGATACTGCTGTCTTTATTGCCTCTGGGAGATTGCTAAATAAGGTTTGTAACATCGGTATAAAGTTACCGAAAAAGAAAGTACTTGCACTCTCTACCAATTCTCCCATATTCTTAGCTACAGCCTTACCATCTCCTACAGAGAGATTACCTAACAAGTTTTTAGCTGAGGCTTTCATCATAGCAAAAGCTCCGCTAAAGGTTTTACTTGCCTCATCTGCTGTAGTTCCTGCTACGCCTAAGTTTTCCTGTATAGCGTGGATAGCATTATATACATCTGATAAATTATCAATATTGTACTTAACGCCTGTAAGCTGTTGAGCATCATTAAGGAGCCTTTGCATCTCCTCCTTTGTACCGCCATAGCCCAGCTTTAAGTTATCTAACATGGTGTAATTCTGCTTTGCAAAACCTTGATAAGCATTTTGGATACTGCCCATGTCTGTACCAAACTTATTAGCATTATCAGCCATGTCTACCATAGCTGTATTTGCTACCTCAGCGGATTTAGCGGTATCTCCTCCTAATGAGGATAAAAGGGAGGCACTAAAGCTAGTTACCTGCTCCATGTAATCATTTGCTGATATTCCTACTGTCTGGTAGGCTTTATTAGCGTTCTCTATTACCTTGTCTGCATCGCCCTTAAAAAGCGTTTCTACACCGCCTGTACTTTGCTGGAGCTTTGCCCCCTCATTGAGAGCTCCGCCTAATACAGCTCCTCCAGCTACCGATACAGCCACAGTAACACCCTTAGCAAGGCTCTTTAGCTTGTCCTTGATGGATCCCAGCACCTTACTAGCCCCATCTTTTACAGCTACCATAGGCTTAGCTACCATTTTTCCTACATCTTTCAATGAGGATTTAACAGATCCTAACACCTTTGTAGCTCCGTCTTTGAGCTTTATAAACGGAGTAAATACTTTACTTACCGCCTTAAGTCCACTCTTTACCTTACTAAGTACTTTTGTAGCCCCATCCTTAGCCTTTATAACAGGCGTGGCTACGATTTTCTTTACAGTAGCAAGGGCTACTCTAACCTTATTGATCCCAGCGGTGGCACCGTCTTTTATTCTTACTACAGCGGATACCGCTTTAGATCCTAGCCCCCCCCCTAATGTATTTTTGATTTTAGAAATGCCTTGTGTTGCAAGATCTCTGATCCTTACGATCGGAGTATATGTGGTAGCAATTTCCTTAAGTCTCTGCTTGATCTTACCTACAGTAGGAGATACCATATCCTTTAAGTGGATAACTGGAGATACTGCTGTTTTCTTGATCTCTTTGATCTTTTCTACAATCTCATCAACCTTTTTACTAGCCTCATCCTGTACCTCTGCCTTAGTAAGAGCTTTCTGCTGTGATAAGTTATCAATATTTTCCCTAACGCTGTTAAGTACTTCTGTAGCCCTATCGTGTGCTGTGATAACTGGATCTGCTTTCTGTTTATTGAGCTTACCAATCTCTATACCAGAGCTGGAAAGTTGCTCTCTAAACTGCCTCTGCAATTCAATGTTCTTTTTCATAACACCAGCCATACCATCATGTAGGGTTAATTTTGCTCCAAACTCAAACATCTCTAAACACCTCCTTTACTTTGAAATTTAATAAGGCGTATAGCCCCTATACTGCTATACGCCCTGTTTTATAATCTTCTTTTATTCTGTTTGCTAACTTTCTCAGCTCCGAAGTTTATAACTACAATTGCGAAATAAGTTTTAATTGTTATCTAGGATATGGTGTTTGTTATGCCCTTGCATGTCTTGATTACAAAATAGCGGTTAAAGATATGCCATGTCTGGCTACATATGACATAACAGAAATTAATAATTTTGTTAACGATGTAATACATTATAGGAGTCTAAATCAAAATATACCTACTTCACATGAGCATTATCCAAAGACTCAGCAAGGGACTCCTCTTAAGGATGTAACTAATATTACTCGCACAATAAATCAAATCTTAAGAATTTGCGGCATCCTCGAACGAAAAAATGTAAAAGAAAATGGAATTAACTACTATGTTTGCACAGAAAACGGAAAGGCATATGTTGATGAGGTAAAAAGAAACTTCGGGCGCAAGCATTTTTGGACTCCACAGACTTTTAGAAAAGAAAATTTAATTTCTCAGAAAAAGTATTGCAATCTTGGGTATAATAATATGCTTGATAGAGGGGGATATGATGTACCTAATTCAGCAAAAGATGTTACAACTATATTTTCGCCTTACCAGCTTATTCCCGAAACAAATGTAAATTGGTTGCTTGAAAAAGATTTGAGAAAACCACCTGTAGCAAGAGAAACACAAGTGCAAATTTTAAACAGCCAGATTTCAACTGACACTCTTCGATTAAAACCAGAGTATAGAACACAAGAAGAATACGATATTTTTATAAAAAGTAATTCCAGCAAAACAACAATAATATCAGAAATACTAAAGGCCAAAGACACAGAAAAAACTAAAGATGATTTAATTAATGAGTTATTGCTCAGACATAAATTCAGTGATAAAGAATTGTTTTATCCATTTGTCCATTCTCTCTTGGGGGCATTAGGCTTAGAGTGTCGTGGGGAAGTCGGTAGATATGATGCTTATGTCGAATATGGTACACATATTATTCCCGCAGAAATTAAATCCTTTACAGAAACTCCTTCCTACAATATGAAAGGAGCAAGACAAGCACTTGAAAATAAAATATGCTCATATAAGGCGGACTCTGATTTAGAATATGCCTCTTTACTGATTGGATACTCTCATCCTAATAGCACGACAGAAATCCAGGATTTCATAGATGCAGCTTTTGATGAATGGCATGTGAAAATAATAGCATTTGATTTGAAAACTATTATCGAAATGTGCGTAAGAACTATTTGGGATAAACAAATGATTGATTTTGACGATTTATTTAAAAACTATGGGATTGCGGAGGCTTAAAAATGAGAATAAGAATAAAGGATACTGCTATATGTGATAACTGTACAAAGAAAACGTGTTCAAGCGGAGATGTTATAGAAAAGAATACATTTGCTAAATTTCGTTCTGAAAGATACACCTGTCCTATAAGGTTATTTCAGTACGGTCCAACTGATAAGCAATTAGATGAAGGATATATTGATATATCGTTTGGTGCAGATGTCATTGGATGTATGTATTGTTGCTTATGCGCCATCCAATGCAGCAAGGATAATATTGAGGTTATAGATTATTCTTTTGAAGCAAATGATAATTTTGTAACTACCTTGTCTTTGTGTGAAAAACAAAGCGGGGGATGTTGCAATATCTTAGCATTATCTTACCTTGACTTGCTATTTGATTTTGCTGCAAACACAAATATAAATAAGGCAATGTCTTTTGATGGTTTCGTATGTGACAAGGATGATAGCTGGTATTTTGTTGAAGTTGACGCTAATGACGATTCATTGGAAAGCTGTCGTAGGTTATTAGGGGATATTGTTTCTCAAAACCATAATTCTAAAAGAAAAATGGATGCTGGTATTATGGTATTAAATAATCTTCCCAAAGAAGGTCCTAGAGATATATATACATTTATCGAAAAAATAAACCAATTTCCAAATACAAAACATTTGAAAATATATGCTACAACATTTACACTCCTAAGGCATTTTGCTATACATATAAAAAAGAATGAATATTCTATTGACGATTTACTGTTTAATATGACATCTGAACAGCCACAACAATATATCGATAAACTTGTTTCTAAAGGAATTGTAGACGGATCAATGAAAGACCATATCTTTGAGTATAAAAAACAATTATAATTTACTGCCCACAGTTAGATTGTAATCAGTATAGTAGAAGCTTATAAAGATGTTTTAAAGGTTTTTACGACAACGAATTATACACAACACACCTTTTGACATTAAAACAGTCACCATTCGTAGTAGATTACTACTAACGAGTAGTGGCTGTTTCTTTGGCTATATACCCATTCCTTGCATGAGCCTTAGTAGTCGAAACCGTAGTATTTTCAATACTTTCCGCCTTAGAAAATGCACAGCCGCAAAAATTTTGGCGATAAAGATTATATTCCTTGGAAAGCACAATCGAGCGCTTGTAGCCCTCTTTTTTCTTAAAATCTGACGGCAGCCATTTAATGCCGTATTTTTTTTCAAGTTCAAAACCTATCTCATTAATCTTTTGCGAATTTTTAAGCGGACTGATTGAAAGAGTGGTGCAAAAAAAGTCGAAAGCGTTATTCTTAGCAAGAATTGCCGTTCTTTCAAGCCTTAAGCGGTAGCACCTAAAGCAACGCTCACCGCCCTCCTTGCAAGTTTCATATCCTTTTGCAATATTCAAAAATTCATCATAATCATAATCGCAGTCAAGAAAAGATACGGGATATTTTGTTTTCATCTCGTCAATAAGCCTAAGCTGTTCGCTTTTGCGCTTTTCATATTCCGATTTTGGAGAAATATTCGGATTATAGTATAAAACAGTTATTTTAAAATACTGCGACAAATATTCAATAGTATAGCTTGAACAAGGAGCGCAACAGCTATGTAGCAAAAGAGAGGGCACTCGGTCCTCTCTTACATTTTGCTCTATTATTTTGTCTAATTCTTTTTGATAATTAATCTTATTCATTAGCTTAAATAATTTTTAGGGTTTACACGTGAACCGTTAAGTCGAACCTCAAAATGACTGTGAGGACCTGTTGAATTGCCTGTTGAGCCGCTCTTTGCAATAGCTTCGCCTTTTTTAACCGTTTGACCGGGAGATACAAGTATTCTTGAATTATGAGCATAAAGGGTAACAACACTTCTGCCCTGAGCGTCTGTTCCGTGATAAATCATAACATAGTAGCCGTAGCTGTAATTAAGCCTTTTAACGGTGATAACAATACCCTTTTGCGCCGCAACAACCTTTGAGCCTGTTGAGCAAGGAAAATCAATACCGCCGTGATACTTGCCCGATGAATAATTCGGAAAGCCTGCCGATACACCGTGATGACCGGGAACGGGATACGTCATATTCAAAACGGCGTTGCTTTTTGAATAAACATCACTGCCTTTTTGGTCAATCTTGTCAATTTTAGATGAATTTTTGCCTGCAACAGCAGTTGTTGCCTCTTCCGGCGGCTTAACACCTGAAATGACAGCCTGAATTTCATTTTCAACCTGTTCAATTAAAGAGCTGTCCTCATTTCTAAACTCGGTATACTGCTTATTTTGCGCCGTAAGTTCAGCCAAAAGTTTATCACTTTCAGCCCTGTCAGTTGCAAGAGAAGCCTTTTTATTTGCTATTGAATTACTGTTTTGTTCAATACTCTTTTGCTTTGATGAAAGCTGTTTTTTCTGAGAATCAAGCTCAGACTTTTTCTTATCATACGCCGCTTTTTTATCTGCAAGGCCGTTCTTTTTATTGGTAACCTCCGCCATTTTGGAGTTTACCTCTTTAAGCAAGGCAGAATCGCTTTTTGAAACGGTTTTAATCATTTCATATCTTGTCAAAAAGCTCGAAATATCCTTACAAGTCAAAAGTGCAGTGAAAATATTGCAGCTTCCGCTCATATACATAGCCTTAAGCCTAAAGCAATACGCATTATAAACCGTTTGAAATTCGCTGTAAAGCGCATCATATTCAGCCTGTGCCTTGTCAACTTCCGCCTGAAGAGCATCAACCTGCTTTTGATTTGATTTTATCTTCTTTTCAAGTGCATTTTTTTCTTCCTGAATTTTTTGATTTTTGTTTTCAAGAAGAGTAAGCTGCTCATTTATGTAGCCTATTTTTTGGTCAAGGGTGTCAATATACTCCTCTGTAACCTTAGAACTTTTTTCAAGTTCCTTAAGCTTAGCATCTGTTTTTTTAAGATTTTTTTCAAGCTCTGCCTGCTGCTCTTTAAGCTTTTTTTCAGCCTCCTTGGCACTCATTGTTGTGCCGCTTGTGGAGGTTGAATTTTCATTATGAGCCGCCGTTGTCTGCGCCTGCGCTTGCACAGCCTGTGTAGTTGCCTGTGCAGCAAATGCCGTTGTACCAGACATATTGCAAACAAGCATTACACCTGCCAAAGCTAATGATAATATTTTTTTATTCACGTTTCACATTCCCTTAAAATAAATATATATCTATTATATACCATTATCACGGTAAATAAAAGGTTGGATTTACACAATCATCATAATTTGCGCTCGGTGTTCTTACCTCAAAGTGGCAATGCGGACCTGTTGAATTGCCCGTCGAGCCACTCCAAGCTATTTGCTGTCCCTTTTTAACCTTTTGCCCTGCGCTTACAAGCCTTGAATTATTATGAGCATACAAAGTGTAAACATAATTTCCGGCAGAATCGGTTTTATCATGCATAATTACGATATATCTGCCGTAGCTTCTGTATGTTCCGTCGGAATTGGTCAAGTCTTTTGAAATAATAACAATTCCCGATTCAGCCGCAACAACTTTTGAATTTGCCGCACAGGAGAAATCAACGCCCGTATGCCCTGCATAGCCGTGATAACCGCACGTAATTCTTGTTTGGCTCGGAACAGGATATGTCATCCTAAGCCTGCCGCTGTTCTCTTCTTGTGCAGTTGTCGTATGCTTCGTAGTAGAAGTTTCACCGCCGTTTTCGCTTTCGTCCTTTTTGGTTACGGTCGGCTTTGTGGTTGTTGTCTTTTTCTTTTCAGCCTCAAGCTTCTTTTTATAAGCTTCTGCCGCCTTTGCAATCTCTGCATTAACTGCGTTAAGCTCCGCCTGATCCTGATTTCTGTATTCGCTGAAAGTCTGCTTTTGCTCGTCAAGCTGTTTCAAAAGCTTGTCCGACTCACTTTTTTGACTTTGATAAGCATCCTGCTTTTGGGAATAATCCTGCTGCTGAGTTTCAAGAGTTGAAATAGAAGTCGTTAAATTCTGCTGTGTTGTTTTAAGCACAACTTGGTCATTTTGAAGCGTAGATTGCTTATCCTGCATTTCAAGTTTCGTTTTTGAAAGCTCACTTGCCTGCGACTGAACAGACTGCAAAAGCTCCTTATCACACTTTGACACACGTTTAATCATTTCATATCTTGTAAGAAGAGTTGAAATATCGGGTGAGGTGAGAAGCATTGCTATTGTGCTTGTTTCGCCGCTGACATAAATTGCACGAATACGCTGATAATAAAGTGTTAAGCTTTGGCTGAACGTTTGCTCAAGCTGTGCATTTTTTACCTCTAAATTTGCAACATCCGTTGTAAGTTCGGCAATCTGCGCCTCGTTATCCTTATACTGCTGCTGCAAATCATTAATTTTTTTCTTTGAGGAATCAATCTTATTTTCAGAATATTCAAGCTGTTTTTTCAAATAAGAAATTTTTTCGTCAAGCGCATTAATATATTCCTCGGTTTCCTTTGATTCCTTACCGAGAGAAGAAAGCTTTGAATCAAGTTCCTTGATTTTTTGCTCGATTGCCGCCTGTTTTTCCTCTGCCGTCATACCGGCATATTCATCGGATTGAGAATTGCCTGTTGCAAGCGCAACAATATGAGCAGGGGAAGCCGTAAAAAAGGCAGTAGCCAACAAAACAGCTAAAATTTTAGTTAAAAAACTCTTCTGTTTCATTGGCTACACCCCTTAGTATAAAAAATATTAAAATTATAAATAGTTGTTAGGATTAACTCTGCTACCGTTTACACGAACTTCAAAATGGCAGTGCGGACCTGTTGAATTACCTGTTGAACCGCTGTGAGCAATAACCTGACCTCTTGACACCTTTTGTCCTACACTTACTTCAATGCTTGAATTATGAGCATAAAGCGTTGAAAGTCCGTTGCCGTGGTCAATAATTATGTATCTGCCGTAGCTGTAATTAAGATATTTAACAAGAATAACTTTACCCGAAGCCGCAGCATATACGTTTGAGCCTGTTCCTACCGGGAAGTCAATACCGCCGTGGTATCCGCCCGATGAATAGTTAGGATAACCTGCCGATATTCTTCTCGAATCCGTCGGATAACCAAGCTCGCCTGAGCCGTTACCCGTTGAGCCTGAAATTGAGCCGCTTCCCCTTGAAGCGGAAGCAATTGCCGCACGAATTTCGCTTTCAACCTGCTCAAGCTGCGCCTGATTGGTTTCAATAAGCTCCTTATACTCGCTCGACTGGCTTGAAAGGCTTTTCATAACCTCGTTACACTCTGCAACCTCGGCATCAAGTTCGCTTTTTGATGAATCAATTTCATCAATACTTGACTGAAGCTCCTTCTTGTTAGATTCAAGCTGCTGCTTATCGTTAGTTAATTCGTTTCGTTTTTCTTCAAGCTTTTTCTTTTCTTTCTCGATTTCCTGCATCTTTGTCATAAGCTCGTCAAGAATTGCGCTGTCTTGCTGAGATACCGACTTAACCATTTGCGCACGTGTAAGCATTGAGCTTACATCCTTGCAAGTTAAAAGCACCTCAAGAGTAGATGCAGAGCCTGATATATACATTGCACGAAGCCTTTGGCAATAAACCTGATAGGTCTGGTCAAATTCAGCCTGCTTTTGGTCAATTTTTGCCTGAGCGTCTGCAATATCCTGTTCTGTTTGCGTGATTTTTACCTGAATTGCATCAATTTCCGCTTGCAATGCAGCTTTATCATCTTCAAGAGAATCAATCTTGTCTTGCATCAAGTTTATTTTTGACCTGAGCGTTGCAAGATATTCCTCATTTTTTTGCTTTTGGGCAGAAAGCTTATTCAGCTTGCTTTGAGCGCTGTCTATCTGCTGTTGAATTTTTTGCTTTTCACTTCTAAGCTGTGATGTTGACTTAGCCTGAGCCGAAAAAGCACTGCCAAAGCTTGATATAAAAAATGCAAAGCTTAAAATCAATGACAATGTTCGTTTCATACTAAATGCCACTTATTTCACTGCCTTCCTTATTTAAATATTTACTCATTGTAATAATTGAACCTCCGACACCGGTCAACACGCCGATAGCAACAAATATTCCGAGCATCGGAAGTGCATAATCGGTAAATTTAAGGAAGCCTAAGCCGTTAAACGAACTGAGGATATCAGAAAATTCTTTAACCGCAAGTTCATAAAGTCCCCACACAAAGCCTAAACTGATAACGCCCGATGTGATACCGAGGATTATACCTTCAACCACAAACGGTAAACGGACAAACGAATTCGTTGCCCCGACTGATTTCATAATGCTTATCTCTAAACGGCGGCTGTAAACCGTAAGTTTAATTGTGTTTGAAATAATGAAAAGAGAAATAACAAACAATACTGCGATAATAACAAAGGAAATAACCGTAATTCCCTGCCTTAACGCAACAAGCTTTTTAGCAAGATTTTTGTTTTCTCTGATAGTATCAACGTGCTGTATTTTTTTAAGCTTATTAACCGTTTCGTCAAATTTATCAAGATTTTCAACCGTTACCTTATAGGCATTCGGAAGCGGAATATCGGAGCTTATCTGAGTAAAGAATTCTGCTTGAGCCTTCTCCATGGTGTTGAGCTGTTCCTGCCAAGCGCTTTCCTTTGAAATAAATTCAACGCTTTTAATATTTCCGCAAGCAGTAATCTCGTTTTGCATATTTGTAATATCATCGGGTGTTGCATCATCCGTGATATAAACCATAATTACATTTTCCTCTTCAATTTTGCCGAGAAGAGAATCAATATTAAGGAATATCATTGAAGCAGAGCCGATAAGAACAAGGCAACTCATAAGAACGCAAATTGATGCAATAGACATCATTCTGTTTGTCCAAGTATTCCTAAAGCCCTCTTTTATTAAATATTTTAAACTTGCACCTGTCATTACTGCTCACCTCCCTGTTCTTCCTCTGCGCTCTCGTCGCTTACAACGCTTTCAAGGTTATCAAAAATATCCTCTTCGTTTTCGTCCTTAGGCAAAACGTCAACATTATCAATCTCAACGTCCTCGTCAAAAAAGAACATATCGGTGTCCGCTTTAGGGTTTTCGCCTGTAAACTGAGCATGGGTAGGGTCGGGAGTATCGGATACAACCTCGCCGTTTTTAATAACAATAACACGTCTTTGGAACGAACGCACCAAATCGTGCTCGTGAGTAACCATAATAACAGTTGTGCCGGCATTGTTAATCTTAGTCAAAAGACCTACAATCTCGTGGCTCATTTCAGGGTCAACGTTACCCGTAGGCTCGTCCGCAATAATAACCTTAGGATTATTAACAAGCGCCCTTGCAAGAGAAACTCTCTGTTGCTCACCGCCCGAAAGCTCATTAGGCATCGAACGTGCCTTTTGAGAAAGACCTACAAGCTGAAGAATATATGGCACTCTCTTACGGATTTCCTTTTCCTTAGCGCCGATAACACGCATTGCAAACGCAACATTGTCATAAACCGACATTTTAGGAATAAGGCGGAAGTCCTGGAACACTATGCCCATTTCTCTTCTGTAATAAGGAACCTGCTTTTTCTTAAGAGTGGCAGATGAATATTCGTTAAAAATAATTTCACCCTCAGTTGGCTTTTCCTCATGCATAATGAGTTTTAAAAATGTACTTTTACCTGCACCCGAAGAGCCTACAACGAAAACAAACTCTCCGTCCTCAATTTTGATATTAACATTTGAAAGGGCGTGGGTACCGTTGCTGTCGTAAACCTTTGATACATTTCTGAATTCTATCACGATTTTTTCCCCTTGTATTTCATTATAAATTTACGCCTTAGCGCACTTATTCATTATTATTAATAATATAATATATCAACTTATAAGATAAATCAAGATTTTTTTGTTACTCTTTTGTAAACATCAGGTTACAATTATTAAAAAATCCGCCAAAACAGGCAATTTTGACGGATAAAAAAATATCAAATTTTTTCGCAAATTACGATTTCGTTGTAATATGCGC
>OLWL01001137.1_pt1 | contig 15506 bp, 17 predicted proteins | sample 1674151 | NCBI WGS metagenome assembly OLWL01 (sample SAMEA103958148, study PRJEB25191) | human gut metagenome
GAATCTGCTGAACAGACGGCAAAGTTTCATCATGTCCGCTCGCAGGATGGAGTCTCCCTGAGCTTTTGTGATGTCGTTGGTAAAACTCTCTCCGGGAAGAACCTTATGACCCCATCCCACATAGGGCCAGTGTTTTTTCTCACCATGCCAGCCCTCATAGTATTTCGTGCATCTGATTGCCCTCTCCAGCGGAGGCAGTTTGTATATGGACAGTTGGGGGGCAGTTCCCGTTTCTGTTCCATGCCTTTCCTGCCCATAGACTGCCGCCACGGCAGACACCAGCAATATGATGACAAACATCCTTACTTGGCTCATTTCGCACCCCGTTTGTTCAACACATCCTTTATCATCTCCTTCACGTCCTGACCTACCTGCACGAAGTTCTTGTACAGGATGCGTTCCCGTTCCTCCCTCGATTTGAAGGTGTAGAATCTCGGCAGCGGCACATACGCGGCTTCCTCTTTCTTTATCTCTCCCATATCGAAGTCCGTCTTGCAGAAGAACTTTGTGGTCTTGAACTCTTCCGACTCCTGAATGTTCATCGAGCCGCCTACGCCGGTCTTGGTTTTCACGAAGTCCCTCGCTGTCTGCCCGCATATCCATCCCGTTGCCATATCGGAAATCTTCGATGCCGGCACCAGACTGTCCATGTTCTCGTTCAGGTTAATGCTGGTCTTGTCACGGTCAATGGTCACGCCCTTCTTCACTTGCACGACCTTGCCGAAAATGTCATTCGACAGCCATTCCAGTGTCTCTTTCGAGCGGGCCGAACCGCTGACCACGTTACCCACGGTCGTGATGATCTTCTGCATACCTACCTTGCCGTAGTCGGCCTCCAGCTGCGGCAGCTCCTGGAATCCCAGGGTCACGCTCACCTTGTTGCTTCGGGCAGTTCCTATAAGTCGGTCTATCTTGTGGAAATACAGCGTCGGCAGCTCATCCACGATGATGCTCACCGGGATGTTCTTCCCTTGGCCCGTATTTACTCGGGTGACAAGGCGGTTCAGGATAAGGGCGTTCAGCGCACCGATAATGCTCTCCATCTCCGGGTCGTTGGCGATGAGCAGGTAGCTCGGGTTCTTCGGATCGCTCACCTTCAGGTCAAAGTCATCACCGTCACGGTGGAATATCCAGTACGATTCCTTGGTCGCCAGACGGGACGTATAGACACGCAGCGTACCGATCATACCTTCCAACTGCTCCATGGCCTTGTTCCTGAAGGCAGTCTGGAACGGCCCGAGCAGCGGTGCCACCTCGTTGTCAGTCTCCAGTACCTCAAAGATGGTCTGATAACTTTCGTTCAGGAACGATAATATGTGCGGCATGTCCGAATACTTTCCCAGCCAGTAGGCCGGCTCCACGATGTTGCCGCCCTCTTTGTCACGCACGACTCCGGTCGGCTTCCAGAATTTGGTTTCCGGGTCCTGACGTTTCTCCGCGTACAGCATGTTTCCGTCCTTGTCATACGGCTCCCGCTCGTAATTGACAAAGAAATAGATGCAGGCAGCAAGGAAGTTTACAGCGGATGTCTGGAAAAACTGGTCGCTTCCGCCGCCACCTTCCTTCTTGCCCTTCTGCAAGGACTCGAGCAGGGTTTCCGCCGTCTCACTGGCTGCCGCCAGATTGTTGATGTATTTTGCCTGAATAGGATTGACACGACGGCTGTATTCAACGTCCACGAAGTTGATCATGTTGAACTTGCACCCCTTGGGAACTCTTCCCAGCTTCTCGTTCAGCTTGTAATGGTAGTAAAGTTTCGTGGCAAGTGTCGGGAATTTGTAGTCATATACAACCATCGCAAATCCCTTTGCACTGTGCTGACGGATGAACGGTTCAATGATACTGAATGTTTTACCCGAGCCGGGAGTTCCCACGACCCACGTCCCGCGGAAAGGGTTGCTGATGCTGACCCATCCCTTGCGGAACTTCCCCTTGTAATAGTAGCGCATGGGGATGTTTACGCTGTATTTGTTCTCCTGAATCTCTTCGCTCTGCTCGAAACTCTCGTTCTCGAAGTTGAAGCGGTCCTTCATCAGGCCCTCCTTGATGAACTTGGAGATATTGTCCAGGGCTATATGTACCAGTATCACTCCCACGAGCGAAGCCGCCATGTATAGGATACGGTTCAGCGGCAGCGTATATAGCCGCATTTCCATCGGATGTCCGAACAGCCACACGGACAGGACAAGCAGAAGAAGTCCGCCGGTCAGGGGAAAAATCACCTGCTTGCGGGCGTTGAACTCCAGATGCTTCTTGTTCCTCGTACCGATACAGGTGATGCAGATCAGCAGTATCGTGGCTATCTTGCTGTACACGAGATGGCCGTCCTGATAGATCGTCCATCGCTTGATACGCCCGTGGATGTCAGTCAGTATGCCGCCCCACTGGTCGAATACTGCCGGATCAATGGCATACTCGAAAAACTCCAGCAGAACCGATACATAGACAACGGCACGGAATATCTTGTAGAATCCTTGTAACTCTTTGCTTTCTTCCATTTTTTATAGCTTTTTTATTGGGTTGTGGTTCTGATCGCCTCGGATATTGTTGGACTTGATTATTTTGATTCAGACGAAAATAAATGTCATGTTTTTGCAGTAAAAAACAAGACTTTTCTTATATTTGCATCCGGAACAAAACGATTCGATTATGGTGATTACTAAACAGGTACAGGAAATACTGGACGCCACGCCTCCGGGCAAGGTGCTTACCATTGCCGATTTCAATGTGCTGCCGGAGTACCAGCCTGCGTTGGTCAAGGCACTCAGCCGTCTGGTGGCAGAAGGCTCTATCTGCAAGATTGCCAAAGGACGGTACTACAAGCCTAAACAGACGGTGTTCGGCACATTGAAGCCTCCGGTGGCAGAGGTGGTCAAGGACCTTCTGGAACGTAACGGCAAGCCAATCGGCTATATGACCGGTACGGCAGCATTTGCGCAGTTGGGGTTGACGACACAGATCACATCGGCCATTACGATAGGCACGAACAAATACCGCCGGCCTATGAAACGGGGCGAATACAGCGTGTCCTTCCTTGTACAGCCTAATGCAATCACACGGGAGAACATTCCTCTGCTGTTGATCCTTGACGCGCTCAAATTGCTCCGTGAGATTCCGGCAACATCACCTGACGATTGTGTGCGGGGCGTTGCTCGGCTGATAGCCGCTCTGTCCGAAGGCGATCTGGAGAAACTGGCGGACCTGGCCGAAAATTACCAGCCGTATGTCCGGGCACTGCTGGGTGCCATTCTGGACAGTCTTGGAGCTGACACCCGACAATTGCGTGCGACACTCAATGGGGTCACGACCTACAAACTTCCTGTCACCGCACAGGCTTTACCCACCAAATTAAAATGGAACATCGTATGAGACTACACGAGAATCAGCAACTGTTTGCCGATGCCATAGAAGCGGCTGCACGTCCGGTACAGGACGGCGGACTCGGCATCAAGAGTATCTTTATCGAGAAAGACTATTGGATCTGTCGTTCGCTGTCGCTTATGGCTGCCGGAGACAAGGATAATCGTGCCATTTTCAAGGGCGGAACTTCCCTGACCAAGGCCTACGGCATCGGGGCACGTTTCTCCGAGGACATTGACGTGGCCATCGCCGAAGCATGGACACTGAGCGGAAACCAGCTAAAGAACCTCATACGCCGTACATCGAAGAATATGACAGCCGGACTGGAGGAACTGGTCATCCCCGGCATGACAAGCAAGGGATCGCATTACCACAAGGCGTTTTACACCTATCCACGGGCCATAGATACGGAACAGGTCGGAGCAATCCGGGCTGGGCAACTCCTGGTAGAAATCAACAGTTTTGCCAATCCATATCCCTTCGAGCGGCGTTCTCTCTGCAGTTTCCTGACAGAGTTCCTGCAGGCTACCGGCAACAACCGTATGATAGAGGAATACGGGATGCAGCCGTTCGAGGTAAATGTGCTTGACCGTCGCCGCACGCTGACCGAGAAATTGGTGTCACTCATCCGATGCTCGCTGGCCAATCTATATATGCCGCAGTTGACGGCCAAAATCCGTCATTTCTACGATCTGCATCATCTGCTGAAAGATGAAGAGTGCCTCACGTATCTTCATAGCGATGCTTTCCCCGAAGATTTCAGGTCACTGCTCGAACACGACCGGCAGAGCTTTGACAAGCCCGAAGGCTGGCGTGACCGGCGACTGGAGGAGTCCCCGTTGATGACAGATCTGCCGCAGGTTTGGGGCAACTTGCAGACAGTTTACATGGGTGAACTCCCGGATTTGGCATATCGTGCCATTCCGGCCCCCTCGGATGTCGAGGAAAGCATACGTCGCTTGATGGCATTACTGCGTGAATTCGGCTCTGGTTTGTAATCGTATGTTGTCCAACAATGTCAAAGAACGCAATCGTATATCTCTGGTTTACCGGTTGATGGTTATAATCGGGCGTACCTTGTGCGCCTGTGTCTTGGGTGTTTCCTGTATGGCCCCGCTGCCCATCGAGTAAAGCCAGGCTTTTGCCGTTTCCTGTTCTGCCACTTCCGTGGATGTCCAGTACCAGCAGTCGCCGTCGGTCAGGGGCAACGGATCGCCCCCGCACTGTTCGATGACAGGATTTACCGTTTCCCGGATAGTATATAGCAGACGCATCTGTGCCACCGACGGAACGTATGCGCTCTGCCCGTAACACCAGAGGTCAAAGACCGCTTCCGCCATCGGCGAAGCCGTTTCCTTCGTTTCATATAGAGCGAATGTGTTGGCATTGCCGTCATGTGCCGCGAGGTCCGCAGATGTGCCTTGGGCAATACCGAGGCTGTCGGCAAATGCCTGCGGGGTGATGTCCCACAGGTAAACCGCGTAGCCGTTTCCTTCCGCACCCTCATGCTGCCGGGTGTCGAACACGACGGCCACAGCCTTTTTCCCGGATTGCTGGTATTCCGTGTAGGACAAGGCCGTTCCGTCCTCGCACAGGACATGTCCCGGGCGGACAGCCGTGTCCGGTACGTCTATATGCGCGTCACAACCTGTCACGGCGACTGCTGCGACAAGTACCGGTACGAACCGGCTCACCTTTCTGAAAATGTTCTGTTTCATCTTTTCCCTTATTTTATCGGTAGTTTCACACCAAGGGCTACACCTACCCGAAGCAGATCCGCGCCCTTTATCATCAAATCACTCTTCGCCTGCCAGTACAGCGTCCATCCGGACCGCAGCACGTAATTGTGCTCGTAACCGAAATGCAGGCCGCCCAGGAACTTCTTCGTGTCGCTTCCTGCCGAAGCTCCTATACGCAGGTTGCCGTAATGATTGCGGCCCCGTACCACGCAAGGCTTGTATGCCACGCCAAAGCCATAGGTGCGGTAGTTGCGCCAGAAGGATTCCGGACAGATATGGCCGCACGGGCCGCATTCGGCCCACTGCAGGTAGCCGTTGGCAAAGAACTCCCACGCGTGCCGGTAGTTCATTTCATGTTCGTATGAAAACGTCACGTCCATACCGTTCCTGTAAAGCAGCCCGACCCCCAGTGAAAGACGGCCGCTGTTGCGTTGTGCGTTCGCGCTGAAGGCAAGGCACATGCAGGCAAACATCAGAATCAGAGTCTTTCTCATAATCATTCCTCCTCCAGCAGGTCAGCGTTAAACGAATCGGCAGACAACACATCCTCATAATCGATGTTCAGGCTGATATTGCGGCCGCTGATTTGCTTTTCCGTCATTTCGACAGTCAGCAGCTTGTCGTTCGGGAAGGTCATCTTCTTGATGACAAGCACATTCCTGTAGCCATGTCGGAATGTCTTTCCCGGTTCCAGTATCATCGCCGGAGTAAGCTCGATAGTCTGGGCGTTGGTGGCCTTGGCGAGTTTCTTGTCAACGAGCTTTACCCTGATCTCATCGATGTCGAAACGGATGTTCGTCTTGTTCTCTATGGAAAAGTCTATGAAGAAGTAGTCCCCGACAGAGTATATGTTGTTCAGGCGCATCACCATACGGTGTGCCTTGGTGGCCACATTCCTGATTCTCGCCGGAGAGTTCCAGATCCGTCTGGCAAAGCGCGTCATCTCGGCGGTTGACATCGATACTGCCGGATTGTTGTAGGCGTTGCGCTCGTGAGGGAGTATCTCCTTGTCCGTTACGGCTTCCTTAAGCCGTGTGGTGTAAACCAGCGCGTATTGCGTGCGGTAGCGTTCCGTGATGACGGTCACGATGGCAATCACCTCGCCGTCCTCGTGCCCGGCTTCTTTGGGTTTCAGCCGTACAATGTTGTCCAAAGGCTGGTCGCCAACCACCATGTCGGTGGAAATGTCCACCATGCGTACCGGCTCCGATGCCGTGATGACGGTCGTCACCTGTTCGTTGACCGTCAGTTGTTCCATTTCCTCGTAGGTCGTCTGCGCCTGTGCATTCCGCGTTCCCAGCAGTCCGGCTGTCAGAAGAAATACCGTTCCGATTTTCTTGAGATTCATATTCATGTCGTTGATTGTTTATATTCCATTTGTTTTTCTTTTACCCTTATGTCGTCGTATGTATTCGCTCCAGTTCTTCCCGGATACGGAGTTCGGCGATGTCGCAGTACTCCTTCACGGTCTCGAATCCGATATAGTGCCGTCCCGAACGGATTGCGGCAATGGCAGTCGTTCCGGACCCGATGCAGTTGTCCAGCACGGTGTCCCCCTCGTCGGTGTAGGTGCGTATCAGGTACTCGACCAGTGCCACAGGCTTCTGGGTCGGATGATAGAATGCCCCTGTCTTGTGTTCTTTCGGGATGAAAATGACCGATGTCGGATATTTGTTGTCCGCCATGCGTACCGGTACCAGCTTCATCTCCCCGTAGCACCGGTTCGTGAAACTGCCTTCCGTCATGCTGCGTCCATGGTTTCTCCTTTCGGGAGGGCACGGTGTCATCTGCGGATGATACACGGGCTGCTTCATGTAGAACACCAGAATGTCCTCATGCTGGCGCAACGGCATCCGGTTGGCATTGAGATGGCCCGTAACACGGTCCTTCTGCCATACGAGGTTATAACGCCAGATTCCCGGTTGGGAAAGCATGAGATGCGCGGAGAATATTCCCTGGGCGAACAGGATGATCGGACTGTCCGGCTTGATAATCCTACGGTACTGCTCCCACAGCGGACCGAGGGGTATCTGCCTGTCCCAACATGCTGACCGGTTGCCGCGGTTCAATACACCGTAAGGCAGGTCGGCGATGATGGCATCGACGCTTCCCTCCGGCATACGGCTCATGCCTTCCAGGCAGTCCATGTTGTATATCTTGTCCGTCTCTATCATATCGCGTTGTTTTTCGGCCCTCCAAGCTGCAGGGCACTCGCCCAAGTACAACGTCCCTTCCGGTTTTCCCGGACCTCACACTCCCAGAAGGTATTCATCTCCGCGTGCTTGAAATTGACCGCCCCGTCTCCCGGCCCGTAAAAGCCAGTGTATTTCTGGAAGGCGAACAAGGCGATTCTCCGCCCGTCCTCTGCCAGAAAGTTGCATATCAGGGCGAAGCGTCCCCCCTTCTGCCACCATTGGGTACTCACGAGTTGCCCGACGAATGTTTCGGCCTTGTCGGGAGCGAGGAAGTCATCGTAGTAAAAGCCGTCCGTTCCCTCATGTAGTTTTGAAATATCTGTTTCCATTGTCTCGAACCTTTTTATTTCCTTTTTTCCTGACCATTGACCAGATAGACGAAAGTCCCGTATTTCAGCTTGACCTTGTTTTTCTTGATGGCCTTGCTGATGGCGTTGCTCGTCTTCTGGTAAGCGTTGTTCACCGCCTGCATTCCCCATTGGGCGAGGCTGTTTCCTGTAGTTCCGGTACTCATGCTCATGTTGCCCGACATGGCACTGCTGGCCACATCCTTGCTCGTTTCCCGGAACTGGCTGTTCGGTACATACAGGCCCTCCATACCGTCCGTGTCATAAAGCGCGAGACTGACCTTCACAAGCTCGTCGTCCACAAGGATGCTGTTGATGTTTCCCTTGACACGTCCGGACGAGAAGCCGCTTACCGTGGCGTACAGGTACGTACCCCGTTTCACCACGCACTCGTCTATTTCCACGTCATCCAGCAGGCGCAGCCTGATGCGTGAACCGTCCACAGCCTTGATGTCCTCGTCTATGATGGCCTGGATCAGCTTCGGTTCACGGGCATCCTTCGCCAGCGTGTTGAAATAGTCCGAGGTGGTCTTCACCTTGCGGACTACCGCGCTGGGCGGTTCGTCTGCCGACGGTGCTTGCACCGGACGTTTCTCCTCGTCGATGGTGCCGGCCTCCGGTACATTCTGCGGCGGAACGGTGTCCGTGGTATCCGCCTCTTCAGGGGGCATCACCATGTTCTGTCCTTTCAGCCGTGCTTCGGCAAGGGCCTTTTCCAACTCCGCGAGTGCTTCCTGTTCACGCTCTTTGGCGGCGGCAATTTCCGCTGCCGCTGCTTTTTCCTGCTGTTGCTCATCGAGCAGGGCGATGTCATCCTGCGTGTATTGTGATTCATATTCTTCCTTGTTTTCATCAGGTTCGTCTCTTTCTATGTTGCCGACCGCCGAGTAGTCCTGTATCTTGCCCCACGATTTCTCCATGTTCTCGTATTTGCTGCCAATGCCGTCATCCTTGATCTGCGCTTCCGGCAGTTCCGGATTCAGGAATTCTGTTGTCTGCAGCGTCTTGTCCGGTATATCCGCCGTTTCGGTATGAAACAGGTCGAATATGAAGTAGGACGCACCGAGCAGAGGGATATAAAGAATGGCAGGGAGCATGTACTTCGGCTGTCTGAAATTGATTTTCTCAAATATCTTTTTCATGGCAAGTCTGTTTTGCTACGGTTTGTATTTCCTGTCCCGGTTTCCCTCAGTTCCTCTTCCTGCAACATCCTGTGTCGCTCCCTCAATACCGAATCCTGCATCTCTGTCGCTGTCCTCTCCGCAGGCTGGTGACGATATACCACTGTTATACGGTAGATGTTCCATGCCAGCCCGCCCAGCACGAAAGCGAACACGATGACCAGAAAAAGAGTACGGTGCACGTTGGCAAAGCCCTGTACCTTGGCTGCCGCCTTGTCTATACGGGTCGCCTTGGCAAACTTGCGTCCGGCTTCCACATCACGCTCATAGCGTTCCTTGTACTTCGGATCATTCCTGTCAGGCATCTTTTCGCCCAGCAGCATCCGTCTGAATCCCTTGATGTTCATATCCTTGATTGTTTAATAGTTGCTCTTGCTTTTCTGTTCTATATCCTTGTTAAGGAGAGTGCGCCAGTTCACTATCAGCAGACCGTGAGGGTTGTTCTCCGTTCTCGGTACACGCTTGAGCTGACCGGCAGTCACCAGCTCACGCATCAGGATGTTGCTTCTGCGTTCGATTCGCTGGCGGCCGTAGTAGGTGAACTCCATGGTGCTCTTGTCAAAGCGGATGCTGTCACAATAAATCGAGAACACGGCACTCGTGCCGAGGATGTTGGAATAAAAACCTTTCTCCTTAAGAGTGTTATATTGCGCCAGACCTGTTTCGTCCACCAGGTACATCGCCTTTTCCATCGTGTATTTGATGTATTTGTCATCAGGCGGCAAGGTGAAGAAATAGTGGTGGAACATCTCCACATGGCTTTTGGCTTCCACGTCAAGCGTTTCATCCATCGTGGTACGGTTGACAAGAATGGGCACGTTGCCGTCCAGCACGTACACCTTTTTCTGTGCATCCGACACCATTGTCCTGGCTGTCCAGATGCTCGATACGCTGATGATGACACATCCCACGAGAAAGGCCGTGCAGATAATGCCCACCAGCCGTATCTTGTTTTCCAGATGCTTGATAATCATATCGGTTTATTGTCTTTTCCCGTTCAACATCATTACATATTCATCGTGCAGCATCGGCATGACTGTTTCCTGCAGTTCCGCAGCGAGAGCCCCGAACTCATCGGAAAAGACATGCACGTAATGGCCCAGCGTCATGACCTGCACGAATACCCACCAGATACCGCGTTTGCGCACTTTCGCCTTTTTCTGCAACTTGGCCATTTGCAGACGGTAGGTCAGGTAAGCGGCCAGCGGCGCTGCATAACGGTCGTCATACTCGAAGCCTTCGTCAAGGGCTTCATACTCCGGGGTAACCACATGGTTTTCCGGAACTTCGGTAATCTCTTTTCTCATGCGTTCATTCGCGTAGCGCAGGAAGCGTCCGTCCTTGCACCATTCTTTGATTTGTTCTTGTACGTTCATACTTTTTTATTTTTAAGGATTGTTGTTTATATGTTTTTTATCTTATCTCATGATTGCCCCGATACCGCCTGTCGCTGTCATCTTGGCCTGCTGTGCCACGCCTTCTCCAAAATTTCTCGTACTGAAGGCCGTGTCGCCCTCCGGTATCATCCACGCCGCAAGGTCAGGTACAAGGTTCAGACATTTCAAGGCTACAATGCTTGCCGCCATCAGATAACCGGCGGAGAAGAAACTGTTCTGCAGGTAGGCCGCCATTGTCTGCTCGCTGGCCGTGATTGCGGTCAGGTTTTCCACCTGGATGCACAGCACGATGTCGAAAAGGAGCAATACATAGAAGCCCACGAAGTAGAGCATGGCCCCGTAGAAATGTACCGTCAGGTAACGCGTCAGCCATTTTGCCCAGGAACCTTCCCATTTCGGCAGCAGAGAGAACGCCCATTGCAACGGGCCGAATATCGTCAGCATACCGAGCAATATCTGCTGGCAGTAGATCGTTGCCCACCAGCCTATGCGGAACACGACAAGGGCAATCAGCATGATGATTTTGTCTATTCCCACGACGACACCGGCCGTCAAGGAGGTGAACCACAGTTCCGCGGCATCCTTTTCCATGCTGGTCACTTCATCCACACCGGTCTGCTCCATGGTCGCCTCGATAAGGTTGGGGTCTGATGTTCCCGTGTGGGCGACATCCGCCTGTGCCTGCAGGCTGTGGTACATTGTGTCCCTTACGTGGATGAGCTGCTGCACTTCCTCGAACTTGTCCGCTATCTGTGTGGCTTCCGCCTCGTACAGGTCATGCGTGTACGAACCGATGCAGTTCGGGATGTAGGAAAGGAAGTCCAGAAAACACCAGTCGCTTCCGCTGCCGGCCATACCCGTGTCTGCAGGCGGATACCACCAGCAGAGAACGATGGAAACAGCCAGCGGCCTGAACAACTTCATCACATCCAGCGGCTCATGCTTCACCATCATCTTGTAAGCCATGCCTGCCGCCATGACAAGCGAGAACAAGGCGGCCAGAGCCATGCACATCTGCAGTATCCACCAGTAACCACCAATTATCCCAAGCGGGTCTAACCATCGGAAATGAAAGGATAGTAAGGTGATGTAATATCACTGATTTACAGTCTATTAGGAATGAAAGCCGATTTTGGATTGGTTCGTTATTCTTTCCTAAATTAGCGGATTGTTTGCCCACTTTTGTCTCGTTTTTGTCCCTCGTTGTATTATCTTTGTATCGCAAGCTAAATGCTTGATAATCAGTGATAAAAGAATATATTAACATCAGAAAAGAAAGGAAATATAATGGGACGAAAGAAGAAAGAAATCCGTTTGAAGGAGCCTGTGCGCATCCGAGAAAAGAAGATAGCAGGTGGCAACATCAGCCTCTATCTTGACATTTACCAGAAGAGATTGAGGAAGAAAGAAACGTTGAAACTCTATCTTGTGCCAGAAATCAACGCTGCTACCAAGTTGCAAAACGCCAATACAAGAAAGTTGGCAGAGCAAATCAAGGCGCAGCGCATTCTTGACATCCAGAGAGAGGGTCTTGTGGATTGGGACAAGGTGAAGAAGTCACGCATGACACTTACCAAGTGGATGGATGACTTTGTGAAGTACAATGCCGAGTTGTCTGAGTCTTCCATGAAGACAAAGCGAAACACTCATGCTCGCATTGACCAATACCTATTATATATAGGCAAGCCAGAGTTCCTGTTGAAAGACGTGGACAAGGAGTTTTGCAAAGGCTTCATTACTTTTTTGAAGACTTGCACCTACAATGATGGAAAGAAACAACTCAGCACCACCACTTGCCGTATGTTCGTCAACTATTTCGGCTCGTCATTGGCAAAGGCAGTAAGGGACGGACTGATTGAGCAAAATCCATTCTTGCTGTTGGAGGCAAAGGAGAAGCCACAGAAGCGAGTGGCTGAGCGTGAGTTTCTGACGATAGAGGAAATAAAGAAGGTGATGAACACACCATGCCGTTATGAACTGGTGAAGAAAGCCTTTCTATTCTCCTGTTTCACTGGTCTGCGATATAGCGACATGAAAGCCTTGAACTGGAGTGAAATCCACAAGGCTGCTGACGGCAAGACAGAATACATTGACCATATCCAAGTCAAGACCAAGGACAGAGTAACCATCCCCTTGTCGGAAGAAACAAAGAAGTGGATGCCTAAAAGAGAAGAAGGCATAGACAACATCTTCCACAACTTGACAATCACATCTACAACTGTAGAAGTGGTTCTGAAAGAATGGATGGAGGCAGCAGGTATAACCAAGCATATAACCTACCATTGCTCACGACATACGGCGGCTACGATGCTCCTGACCCTTGGTGCAAGTATCTATGTAGTAAGCAAGATACTCGGACACAAGAGCATCAAGATGACGGAGATTTACGCCAAGATTGTTGACAAGAAGAAGTTGGAAACCGTGAACCTCGTGAACGGAATGTTTGACCAAATACCAGTAATACAATGAAGATAGAAATCAAGGAACGTAAGCTGACGGAAGGCAAAAGAGCCTTATATCTGGAATACTACGAGAGTGGCTACCGTAAGAGAGAAAACTTACACCTCTATCTCTTGCCCGATGATGCCGTTGGTGCTGCAAAGCACAATCGGCTTACATACAACAAGGCTATGGAGATACGAGCAGAGCGCATCCTCACCCCTCCTGTATTGGAGAAAGAGAATGCCAAAAGCGAAGAACAAGGCAACGGCTTGACTTGGCTGCAATGGTGCGATGACTATATCAAATGGTCTGTTGATTGTGGCAACTGCAAGAAGATGATAGGTCATAAGAATGTTGTCCGCAAGCGTATCGCCACTTATTTACGGAGAGTAGATAAGAAAGACATCCTGCTGAAAGATGTCAGTAAAGATGAAATTTGCGGTCTTTTTGATTATATGCGCAACAAGTATCGCAACAAACGCCAAATCAAGACCAACGGAGGGCGGTTGGCTGATTACACATTACTGTTGTTTGAGGAAACTGTCAAAGCGATATTTAACAAAGCTATGCGTGAAGGACTTGTAAAATTTAATCCTGTACACAGTCTAAACAAGTTGGAACGCTTCCATGCTCCTGACAAACACAGAGAGTATCTTACGCCCGAAGAACTCACACGTTTCCTGGCGGTGGAAGCTGAATGTGAGAATGAACGAACCGTACAACTGGCATTTGGCTTGTCATCCATGACTGCCCTTCGCCTTGGCGATATGCAGCATCTAAGGTGGTGTGATATTAAAATGATAGATGGCGTGCCGACAATCAGCATCATACAGCGAAAGACAAAGCGTCCTGCTATTATTCCGCTCAATGAAATGGCGCAATCGTTGTTGCCACCTCGGACGGATGACAATCCGGAAAGTCTTGTGTTTCACCTTGTCAAGAAGTCGGACAACGTATCGAAATACGTAAGAAGACTTAAAGAAAAGGCTGGCATAGAAAAGGATTTGACCTACCATTGCTCACGGCATACGACAGCATCGTTGGCTATCTCAGCAGGAGCAGACATATCAGCAGTGAAGGATGTTTTGGGACATGGAAGCATCACTTCAACCGAAGTTTATGCAAAAGTGGCTCTTGAAAAGAAGATAGAGGCGGTCAATCTGTTTAATGGTGTGTTTGATTGAGACATACAGCAGGGAGCGAACAATGGGGAAGTCTTACTTCTTCCCTTTTGTTGGGAAATTGCCGTCAGGCTGTATTCAAAAAACGCTTGTGTTCAAATAAATCTGCAAGACTTATCTGGGCACAGGCTTTTTCATGTTCAATTTAATCTTTGATATAGATGACAACAGGAGTAATATACGCTCGTGTCTCCAGTATTGGTGACAGACAGAGCACGGAAAGACAGGTCAAGGACTTGTCGGAGTATGCAAAATATAAGGGTATCGAAGTCTGCAAGGTCTTTGAGGAACACATCTCTGGCGCAAAGAAGAATGATGAGCGTCCAGTGTTGTGTGAGGCAATGGAATACTGCAAGGCAAACCGCATTGGAATCCTACTTGTCAGTGAATTGTCAAGATTGGGTCGCAATGCGTTTGAGGTGCTTGCCTCTGTCAAGGAACTCATTGACTGTGGCATTAACCTCTACATTCAAAAGGAACAACTTATATTATTGGACGAAGAAGGACATCCATCACTCTTTGCTCCTATAATGATAGCCACGCTTTCGACCTGTGCGCAATTGGAACGTGACAATATCTCATTCCGATTGCAGTCAGGAAGGAAGCGGTATATAGAGAAAGGTGGAAAACTCGGACGCAAGGTAGGCTCTGTAAAAACGGCAGAACAGATGAAAGCCGAATATAGGGAAATTATTAGTTTGCTCCGCAAGGGGTATTCCATTCGGGATGTGGCGAAGTTGAGTGGTAAAGGGGTAAGTACCATACAACGAGTGAAGCGATTAATAAAAGTACAATCATCGCAATAATACTATTGATTTTACGTTCTTTTCAAAGAAAGGGGTTGTGCAATAGTGGCTTAAAGGCTAAAAGCACTACCTTTGCATACAATAATAAGTAACAACACGTTTAAGGTCACAAATTGTGATTTTGATAATGAATATAAATATGACAGACATAACGGAAAAGACAGAAAACGGCGAACTGGTCACAAATCGTGACCAGTTGGTTGTCATGGATAATATAGAGCCTCTAATAAAAATCATTAGAGGACAACAAGTTATGCTTGACCGTGACCTTGCCACACTTTCTACAGAATAATGCCGAAGTGTTTCAGCGTCTCTCGACTCTAGAGTACCATCAATTAGAAATGCAACAACACTTTCAGGAGTCCGACAAGCGTATAGAAGAAGTTTTCCGCAGATTGGACGAAGGTAATGCGAAGCCTAAGCAAGGTGTTTTCTACAATGGTCAGATTTATGATGCCTATAATTTCGTTTCCGACTTGATTAAAAGTGCAAAGAAGCGCATTATACTTATCGACAATTATGTAGATGAAACGGTATTGACATTGCTTGATAAAAGAGAAGATGGTGTGTCTGCTTTCATCTATACGCAACAGATTAACCGTCAGTTCCAACTTGACATTGACCGTCATAATGCCCAATATCCACCTATAAATGTTGAAACATTCCGTTTGTCTCACGACCGTTTCCTTTGTAGAGACGATGATGTATATCACATAGGAGCGTCCATCAAGGACTTGGGCAAGAAGTGGTTCGGTTTTTCAAGGATGGAGATACTTACACCTGATGAATTGGTGGAACGAATCAACAGAGGGTAGGATGAATCAATAATACATGTAACAAGAATATAAAGCAAGAGAG
>OLWL01001147.1_pt1 | contig 15375 bp, 8 predicted proteins | sample 1674151 | NCBI WGS metagenome assembly OLWL01 (sample SAMEA103958148, study PRJEB25191) | human gut metagenome
TGCGCGTGCCCGCCGCGTTCAGCGTGGAGAGCTTCGCCCGCGGCACCGTGGAGCTCATCGGCTTCCAGATCACCGAGCAGGACGGCATGGCCGGCAAGAGCCTGATCGAATACAACAAGCTCCATCCCAACGCGCTGCTGCTGTGCGCGGCCAAGCGCGGCGGCGAGGTGCTGGTGCCGAACGGCCACTTTGTCCCGCAGGCCGGCGACCGCGTTTACGCCATCGGCACACCGACCGAGACCGCCCGCGTGCTGCGCAGCATGGGCCGCGACACCTCGCCCATCCGCCAGCTGAGCGTGATCGGCGGCGGGCGCATCGCGCTCTACCTCGCCTGGGCGCTCGACGGCATGGGGATGCACATCACCATCGTTGAGCAGAACGAGGAAAAGTGCATGGCGATCGCCGAGAAGCTGCCGAAGGCGACCATCCTCCACGGCGACGGCACGGACCATGACCTGCTCGAATCCGAGGGCATCTTCGACGCGGATGCCTTCGTCTCCCTCACAGGGCGCGACGAGGAGAATCTGCTCATGGCGCTCACCGCGAAGGACTCCGGCGTTGCCAAGGTCCTGCCGAAGATGTCGCGCCCGAACTACACCGCGCTGGTGCACGACCTCGGCATCGACACCGTCATCTCCCCCAAGGACGTGACGGCCAGCCAGATCTCCAGCTACGTCCGCGGCCTCGCCAACTCGCAGGGCAGCGCCGTGGAGAGCCTGCATAAGATCCTCGGCGGCGCGATGGAGGCGGTGGAATTCACCGCGACCGGCGCGACGCACTTCCTCAATACGCCCCTCAAGGACCTGAACTTCAAGCCGGGGCTGCTGGTCGCCGCCATCGTCCACGGCGGCAAGCTCCTCATTCCCGGCGGCCACTCCATCATCTCGGAGGGCGACCGCGTGATCGTGGTGGCAAAATCCCTGTTCCTCAAGGACCTCAACGACATTCTGGTCCGTTGAGCCGCTGCACGGAGGAAGGCGCGACATGAACAAAAAGCTCATTTTCAAAATTCTCGGCATCATCCTGGGCATCGAGGGCGTGTCCCTGCTCATTCCCTTCGTCATCGCGCTCGTCTGCCGGGAAAATACCGCCGTCTTCGGCGTCACGGCGCTGCTCTGCCTCGCGGTCGGTCTGCCGCTGAGCCGGCTGCATACGGCCAAATCACGCCTGCAGAACCGTGACGGCTATGTCGCCGTGGCGCTCGGCTGGATCGTGCTGTCCGCCTTCGGCGCGCTGCCCTATGCGCTCAGCGGCTGCTGCGGCTATGTGGACGCGCTGTTTGAGACCGTTTCCGGCTTCACGACGACGGGCGCCTCCATCTTCGGCGCGCCGGCCTCGCTGCCGCGCGGCATCCAGCTCTGGCGCGCGCTGACGCAATGGCTCGGCGGCATGGGCGTTCTCGTCCTGCTGCTCGCGCTGATGCCGAAGCTCGGCGAGGGCAGCGTCAACCTGATGAAGGCCGAAAGCCCCGGCCCCATCTCCTCCAAGCTGCTGCCGCGCACGAACGACACGGCCAAAATGCTTTACAGCATCTACATTCTCCTCACGGCGGCGGAAACGCTCGCGCTCCGCGCGGCGCGGATGCCGTGGTTCGACGCGGTGACCACCGCGCTCACGACCATCTCGACCGGCGGCTTCTCCGTCCGCAACGAAAGCATCGCCTACTACCAGTCCTCGGCGGTCAACTGGATCATCGTGGTCTTCATGTTCGTCTCGTCGGTCAATTTCACGCTTCTGTTTCTGGCCGGTACACGGCGCTGGCGGGAGGTCCTGCGCAGCGACGAGCTGCGCGTCTACTCCGGCATCGTGTTCGGCTCGTCCGCGCTCATCGCGCTCGATCTTGTTCTCAAAACGGGCCGTTCCGTCGGCTCCGCCATCGAGCACGCGGCCTTTCAGGTCACAACGCTCATTTCCACCACCGGCTACTGCACAGAGGATTTCGACCTCTGGCCGCAGTTCAGCCGTCTTGTGCTGCTCATCGTGATGTTTGTCGGCGGCTGTGCCGTCTCGACTGCCGGCGGCATCAAGGTCTCGCGCATCGTGCTGCTCTTCAAGGGACTCAAGCGCGACCTGCGCCGCATCCTGCACACGCGCGAGGTGCGCCCCATCACGCTCGACGGGCAGCGCGTGGAGGAGAATACCATCTCCTCCGTTTCCCTCTTCTTCTTTGCCTATATGATCATCCTCTTTTTCTCCGCGCTGATCGTCTCGCTCGACGAGTTGGATTTCACCTCCGCTTTCACGGCATCCCTGACCTGCATCAGCAACGTCGGCCCCGGCCTCGGCCTTGTCGGCCCGACGTGCAACTTCGGCTTTCTCTCGCCGCTCTCAAAGCTCGTGCTCTCGTTTACGATGCTCCTCGGGCGACTGGAGATCATGCCTCTGCTCGTGCTGTTCCTACCGTCCGTGTGGCGGAAAAAATAAATCTGTGCCAAAGCCGCTCCCACGGGTGCGGCTTTTCTCCGCAAATTTTGGTTGACAAGTGTTTACCTTTCTGCTATGCTGTGCTCAGATAGGTATACAGCCGTATACCGAAAGGAGGAATGTCCCGTGTCCTGCAATCTGACCGACGCGGAGTGGAAGCTGATGCACCGTCTCTGGGAGCAGTCTCCGCAGACCATCACGCAGCTCACCGCCGCGCTTTCCGCCGAGACCGGCTGGGAGAAGCACACCGTCATCACCATGCTCACACGGCTGGAGGCCAAGGGCGCGGTGCGCCACGAGGCCGGCGGGCGCGCCAAGCAGTTCTATCCCGCCGTCGCGCAGAGCGACGCCGCCCGCACCGAGACCGAGAGCTTTCTCGGTAAGGTCTACGGCGGCAGCCTGGGACTGATGATGAGCGCCATGGTCGAGGGCCGCGCGCTCACACAGGAAGACATCGACGAGCTGACCGCCATTTTGGAGCAAGCGGGAGGGAACACGAAATGAAAGAGATCCTTTTGACTTCCTCGGCTTTGATCCTTGCGCTGCTGGCGCTGCGGCAGCTGTTCCGCCGCACCGTCTCGCGCCGGATGCAGTACGCGCTCTGGCTTCTGGTGCTCGTGCGGCTGCTCGTGCCGGTAAACGTCGGCACGCTGGCGCACAATGTGCTCTCCGCCGCCGAGCCGGTGCAGGCCGTTGTGGAGGAGCGGCTGGATACCCCCGTGCTGTACGTTCAGGACGGCACGGAGCGGCGCCCCGCACAGCTTTTGCCCGGCAAGGAGTCGCAGGGTGACCCGCAGTCTCCGCCGTCCGACGCAGCGCAGAGCGCCCCTGCCGACGAATATTCTATCGTGACACCGACCTACCGAACCGTCACGCTTTCCGAAGCGCTCACCTACGTCTGGTACGCCGGAATGGCCGGCGTGGGCGTGTGGTTCCTTTTCACCAACCTGCGCTTCGCCCGCGCGCTGCGTAAGGCGCGCACACCTCACCGCGTCGAGGGCTGCCGCTATCCGGTCTATCTCGTGTCCGCGCTGCCCTCCCCGTGCCTGTTCGGTGTGCTGCGCCCCGCCGTTTACCTGAACGAAAAGGCGCTGCAAAGCCCCGACGCCCTGCGCTTCGTGCTCGCGCACGAGCAGACGCACGCGCGGCACCTTGACCCGCTGTGGTCGCTGCTGCGCGGCCTGTGCCTGACCGTCTACTGGTTTGACCCGCTCGTGTGGCTCGCGGCGGTGCTCTCGCGCGAGGACTGCGAGCTGGCCTGCGACGAGGGGACGCTCCGCGCGCTCGGCGCGGACGAGCGCGCCGCCTACGGCAAAACACTGCTCGCGCTCGTCCCCGTGTGCGATAAGCCGCAGAACCCGCTGCTCGGCGCGACGACCATGACCAGCGGCAAAAGGAGCCTCAAGGAGCGCGTCACCTGCATCGCGGAGAACCGACAGGCGAAGGCTGTCGCGGTGTTCGCCGCCGTCGCGCTCGCGGCGCTCGTGTGCGCGGTGAGCTTCACCGGCGCGCCGGATACGACGCCCGAGGTCACGCAGGAATGGTACGACGCGGGCTTCACGACCGAGGACGCGCAGGCCTGTCTCGAATTTCTCGACTGGGCAGAGGGCTTCGACGGGGACAATGCGACCGGCGCTTCATGGATGGCTGATGGGGAAGCAAGCCTGAACGCGCTTGAACCGCAGGCAGAGTTTGCCCGTGTGGTGCGGAGCATCCGCATGGAGGAGCTTTCTCCGTTCACGGACTCCGACGAGAAAACGCTTTATACGCTCGGCTTCAACGACGGACGCGCAAACTATGGCTTTGGGCTGCACGAGAGCGGGCAAATTACGCTGATCGCCCCCAGAGAGGTTGAGGTTGAAGGTGAGACGCACCTCTACAAAACATCCGTCGCCGTCGTGGACAACGCGGAACTGACACAAGCTCTGTACCGATTGCTCCGCCCCGCACTTCTTGACGGTCTGACGGCGGCACAGCGTGACGCCGTCGACAGCTTCCTGCACTGGGCGCAAGCTCTGCGCGCAGAGGACATTCTCAACCTGCGATTTCAGAGCGGCAGCAGCTCGCGCTTCCTCGTCGATGCGGAGCTGACCGCGCTCTCGGCGCAGCTCGTGCCCGCCCTCAACGCCCTCACCGAAGCGGAGCTTTACACGCAGCGCGGCTACGGAGACTCCGCGTACTACACGCTCACGGTGAATCTGCAGGACGGCACACAATACACCTTCCTCTGTGGCTTCGACTGCGTGCGCCTCCTCTCTCCCGCCTTTGAGCCGGCGCTCTCCTCCAGCTATCCCAGCAACCGCCCGACGCTTTGGATCGACAGTCCCGCGCTGATGGCGTGCATCGACAGTCTGGAAGCCTCGCCCGCGCCTTTGCCGGACTTTGAGACCGCCGCGCCGACGCCGCTCGCGGACATCCGGCTGACCATCCCCCTTGCCGGGAAGGCACAGCGCGTCACCGACCGCCGCATCCCCTCCGATGCCCTTGACTGGCTCACGCAGATGGACATGGACGGCGACGGCGTGTGTGAGATCGTCAACAGCTCCGATTTCCCCGCGATCTACTACGAGCGCGGCGGTCAGCTCTACGGTGTCGACCTCAAGAGCGTCATCACCGCCGCGTGGCCGGAGCTGAACTGGTGGGACTACACATCCGCCGCTCCCGCCAGCCGTTCGCTCCTCTTCTGCGGCTTGTCTGCGGGCGACGCTCCCGGCGATGGGGTCAACTTCACGCGCTATCTCTATTTCGACGGTGAAAGCCTGCTGCTCTACAAGCCAGACCGCAGCCACACCGACCACGTCGCTGACGCGACGCTTGCCGATCCGAGCGTTCCCGCCGAAATCGTCGCGCGGGCAAAGCAGCTTGTTCGGCAGCGGTACGACACCCTTGCGGGCAGCGCCGCGCAGTACGACGACTGGTACACAGACGTCTCCTTCCTCGGTGCGGAGACCCGCTACGCGGGTCTGACGCCGGAGGTCTATTGCTTCAGCCAGCATTACCATGCGCAAAAGCCGGAAAAAATCCTGCTCGCGGGCGGCACTGAGGTCGATGAGGACGGCTGGGCCATTCTGGACGGCGACACGGTTCTGGACGGTCCCTATATCGTCTGCCTCATGGACGGCGGCACGCGACGCATGTTAGAGGGCAGCATGAGCGGCGATTGCAGCACGGGCAGCCCCGCTTATTATGCCGATCTGACCGCGCTGCTGGCGAAAAACAATGTCCTCCGCCCCGACGCTCTGGACGGCGGCTTGCTGAACGAGGCGATGAGCAGCGGCGGCAGCTTCCTCAACTGGCTGGGTCAATACGACGCTGCCGAGCAGGACCGCGCGCTTGAAAGGCTGAGCGCCTACCGCGCCTCGCTCACCGACAGCTACGACCTCGATATGTTCTCGCGCATCGTCGCCTATCTGCTCGGCGACCGTGACGGTCTGACCGACGCGGGCCGTGCCGCGCAGGGGCGCTTCCGCGCGAAATTCGGATGAACGGCCAAACGGCAATTTTGTGCATTTTTTTCGAGAGCCGCCCTTGCAAAGGGCGGCTCTTTGCGGTAGAATAGTCAAACTGCCGCCTTGGCGGCGGTCGAGTTTATCAACAAATGAGGTGTTCAGAAAGCATGAAACGCGAATCCTTCCGCTCCCGTCTGGGCTTCCTGCTGGTGAGCGCGGGCTGCGCCATCGGCATCGGCAACGTGTGGCGCTTCCCTTACATCGCCGGCAAGAACGGCGGCGGCTACTTCGTTCTCTTCTACCTGCTCTGCCTGCTCGTGATGGGCGTGCCCGTGCTGACGATGGAACTGGCGGTCGGCCGCGCGAGCCGCAGGAGCGCCGTGCTCTCCTATAAGACGCTGGAAAAGCCCGGTCAGAAATGGCACATCCACGGCTGGTTCTGCCTGCTTGGCTGCTACCTGCTGATGATGTACTACACCACCGTCTCCGGCTGGATGGTCAGCTACTTTGGCAAGTTCCTCACCGGCGCGTTCCATTCCGGCATGAGCACGGATGAGGTCGCGAGCGCCTTCGGCGCGATGCTCTCCTCCCCCGGCGAAATGGCGCTCTGGGCCGAGGTCGTGGTCGTCGCGGGCTTCCTGGTCTGCTCCTTCGGCCTGCAAAAGGGCCTTGAGCGCGTGACGAAAGTCATGATGCTCTGCCTGCTGGCGCTCATTCTCGTGCTCGCCGTTCACAGCCTGACGCTCTCCGGCGCGGCGGAGGGCATGAAGTTCTATCTGGTCCCCTCGATGGATTCCATCCGCGAAAACGGCTTCGGCAGCCTCGTCACCGACGCGATGAATCAGGCGTTCTTCACTCTCTCGCTCGGCATCGCCGCCATGGAGATCTTCGGCAGCTACATGAGCGACGAGCACACCCTGCCCGGCGAAGCCGTGCGCATCTGCGCGCTCGACACCTTCGTGGCGCTGATGGCGGGCACCATCATCTTCCCCGCCTGCTTCACCTTCGGCGTGACGCCGGACAACGGCCCCTCCCTGATTTTCCAGACCCTTCCCCCTGTCTTCATCAACATGGCGGGTGGGCGCTTCTGGGGCGCGCTGTTCTTCCTGTTCATGATCTTCGCGAGCTTCTCCACCGTGCTGGCGGTGTTTGAAAACATCCTCGCCATCTGCATGGACACCTTCGGGATCAGCCGCAGGAAGGCCGTGCTCATCAACGGCATCCTGATCGCCGCTCTCAGTCTGCCCTGCGTGTTCGGCTACAACATCTGGAGCGACTTCCGTCCCATCCTCGGCAAGGACGTGCTCGACAGCGAGGACTTCCTCGTGAGCAACCTCCTGCTGCCCATCGGCTCGCTCGTCTACCTCCTCTTCTGCGTGACGAAGTGGGGCTGGGGCTTCGACAAGTATCTTGCCGAGGCCAACAAGGGCTCGGGTCTCAGGTTCGCCCGCTGGCTCAAGCCCTACTTCCAGTGGGTGCTGCCGATCCTGATCGTCATCATCCTGCTGCAGGGTCTCTAAACAGTGCAGAAAACCGGCGTCCGTTTCAAACGGACGCCGGTTTTTTGTTGTGTCTATTACGCAGCCGAGCTCGTCTCCGCGCGGGAGACCGCGGTGAAGTAGCTGTGGCCGAAGCAGTCGTGGCTCACACCGGTGAGGCCCTCGCGCAGGAGGTAGGCTGTACCGGAGAAGCAAAGCGGCGAAACAGCGCTGTCCTCAAGCAGCATCGCTTCTGCGTCGTGCAGGAAGGCCGCGCGGGCAGTCAGGTCGCCGGTCGATTCCGCCACGCCGACGAGCAGGTCAAAGGTGTCGTTGCGGTAGCCGCAGACGTTGCTCTCCGACGTGCCGCGGAACGGCAGCAGGTACTCCATCGGATCGTCGCAGCGAGCCGTGAGCGTGGTAAGCGCGAGGTCAAAATCACCGGCGGCGAGCGCCGCGTCAAACTCCTCGGCGCTCACGCCCACCAGCTCGACCGCCACGCCCGTGGCGGTCCTCCACATATTGAACAGACTCAGCGCCGCCGCGCGCGCTTGTTCTCCCTCCACGAAGAGGAAGCGAAGCGTCGGCAGGCCCGCGCCCTGATAGTGTCCGGCAGAGGTCATCAGCCGCGCCGCCTCGGCGCTGCGCTCGGCATAGCCCTCGGCGTTCGCCGCACAGAGCTCACCGCCCGCCGTGCGGAAGTCCTCCCCGCTCTCGGGCGCGTCGCTGATGCCGTCGGGCACGCAGCCGGTCGCCGCCGTCGCCGTCACGCCGAGCTGTTCGGCGAGCGCCGCGCGGTCGATGGCAAAGTCAAAGGCACGGCGCAGCTGCGCGTCGGAGAAGGTGTCGGTCAGATGGTTGTAGAGCACACAGACCGTCTCCGCCAGCGGAGCGGGCTGCCACGTCTCATCCTCCGCCAGCTGCTCGATGGCCGCGTAGGGCAGCTTCGCGGTGTAGTCCAGCTCGCCGGCAAGCAGCTGATCGTAGTTCGTCTGCGCGTCCGTCTCGAAGCGGAAGCAAATGCTGTCCGGCACGACGAGCTTGCTCTCGTAGTATTCGCCGTTTCTCTTCGTCTGAAGCTGCGCGGCCTTTACCCATGTGCCCACGGTATAGGGGCCGTTCGTCACGATGTCGGCGGTCGCCGCCCAACTCGCATTCCCCTCCACCAGATCACGGCGCAGCGGGGCCGTCGCCGGCGACGTGCAGACGCTCGTGATGAAGTAGGCGCAGGGCCTGCTGAGCGTCACGAGGAAGGTGCTCTCTCCCTTGGCCTTCACGCCGAGCAGCGACACGTCGCCGCTCTCGCGCACCTCGTCATAGCCCGCGACCATGCTCAGAAGCGAGGCGTTGGGCGACGCCGTCGCGGGATCGACCAACCGCTGCCAGGCATAAACGAAGTCCTCCGCCGTCACGCGCTCGCCGTCCGACCAGCGGGCCGCGGAGCGCAGCGTGAACGTATAGGTCACGGTGTCGTCGTAATTCTTTTCCTCGATGTATTCCTTGGCGATGCCCGCCACAGCGACCGCCTTGCCGGCGCCGTCGTCGCGCATCCGCATCAGGCCCTCAAAGAGCGTGGAGAGCAGGCTCTCCGCCCCCACGTCGGTGTTCATGGTCGGGTCAAGCGTCTCCAGCGGACCGCAGACCGCGGCGCTCACCACAAAGTCCTCCGCGGGCTCCTCCTGCTTGCCGCAGCCGGCGAGCAGGGTCAAAAACAGCGCCGCACAGAGCAGCAGACAGACGGATCTTCGCAGCATTTTCATCGGGAGCGTCTCCTCTTTCTCTATCGTAAAACGCGGCGCGAAGCGCGCCGCACAGGCAAACATCTAAATGATTATATAAAAATTTGCCCCGCTTGTAAAGACGAGCGGGGCAAAAAGTTACAAATTGTTATTATTTGGCGTCCACGACCAGCGTATCACCCTCGAAGTGGGCGGGCTTGACGTCGTTTCCGGTGAACTTGGCGATGGCGTCGAGCCGCATTTTGCTCGGGTAGTCCGCCACGAGCGTGTAGGCGACGCCGTGACGCTTCGCGCGGCCCGTGCGTCCGATGCGGTGGACGTAATATTCGTTCTCCTGCGGCACGTCGTAGTTGAACACCGCGTCCACGTCGTCCACGTCGATGCCGCGGGCGGCGACGTCGGTGGCGACGAACACAGGCAGCTCGCCGCGGCGGAAACGCGCCATGACCTGCTCACGCTTTTTCTGCGGGATGTCGCCGTGGATGCAGGCGGCGTCCAGTCCCTCCATCTCAAGGTACTTCGTCAGGCGCTCGACCATGCCCTTGGTGTTGCAGAACACCATCACGCGCTCCAGCTTCTCCTGCCGGATGATGCGCGCCATCGCCGCGACCTTGTCGGTCTGCTCGACCGTGACGGCATACTGGAGGATGTCGGGCTTATTCTGCTCGTCCGCGCGGACAGTGATCTCCTCGGGGTCGCGCTGGTAGACCCAGCTGATGTCCATGACCTCGCGCGAGATGGTCGCGGAGAACATACCGAGGTTGCGGCGGGATGGGATCTTGTCCAAAATACGGGTCACGTCGTGGATGAAGCCCATGTCGAGCATCCGGTCGGCCTCGTCGAGCACAACGGTCTGCACCCGGTCGAGCCGCACGGTGCGGCGCTTCATGTGGTCGGACAGGCGGCCTGGGGTCGCCACAACGATCTGCGGCTTTTTCTTCAGCGCGTCGATCTGCTTGCCAATGGGCGCGCCGCCGTAGAGGCACACCACGCGGATGCCGCTCATAAAAACGGCCAAGTCGCGCAGCTCCGCCGTGATCTGCATGGCAAGCTCGCGCGTGGGCGCCATGATGACCGCCTGCACCTCCTCGCTTTCGGGGTCAATGTGCTCGATGATGGGAATGCCGAAGGCAAAGGTCTTGCCCGTGCCGGTGGGGGCCTTGGCGATCACGTCCTTCCACTCGCGCATCGGCGGGATGCAGCCCGCCTGCACGGGGGTGGACCATTCGATGTTTTTCTTTTCCAATGCGCGCGTCATTTCCGGCAGCAGGCCAAGGCTGTCGAAGCGCACGCCCTGTGTGAATTCCATAGCGTTTTCCTCTGTTCTCGTGATTTTCAGTCAGAGAAATTATATCATGCCTGTCAATAGCGCGGAAAAGAGACGGCGCCGCCGTCTCTTTCCTCCGCTTTGCTTACTTGTGCGGGACGTGCCAGATGTTGTCCGCGTACTGCGCGACCGCGCGGTCGGCGGCGAAGATACCGCTGCGCGCGATGTTGAGAAGCGACATACGGTCCCACGCCGCGCGGTCGGCGTAGGTCTTCGCCATGCGCTGCTCGGCGGCGCAGTAGGAGGCGAAGTCCTGCAGGAGCATATATTCGTCGCGCTGGAGCAGGCGCTGGGCGAGATCGTCGTAGCTCACACCGTCGGAGAAGCCCGTGCGGAGCTGATCGACCACGCGCTTGAGCGCGTCGTCGCGCTCGCAGAGCCGCTGGGGCGCGTAGCCCTGCGCCTTCAGGCGCGCGACCTCGTCCGCGTGCAGGCCGAAGAGGAACATATTCTCGTCGCCGAGCACCTCGTGCATCTCGACGTTCGCGCCGTCGAGCGTGCCGACGGTCAGCGCACCGTTCATCATAAACTTCATGTTGCCCGTGCCGCTGGCCTCCTTGCCGGCGGTGGAGATCTGCTGGCTGACCTCGCTCGCGGGCATCAGATGCTCGGCGAGGGACACGCGGTAATTCTCCAGAAAGACGACCTGCAATCTCCCGCGGCACAGCGGATCGCTGTTGATCTGGTTCGCCAGCGAGTTGATAAGGTGGATGATGCGCTTGGCGACCGCGTAGCCCGGTGCGGCCTTCGCGCCGAAGAGGAAGGTCCGCGGCTGCAGCTCCATGCCCGGATCGTCCTGCAATTTCTGGTACAGATAAATGATATGCATGGCGTTGAGCAGCTGACGCTTGTACTCATGCAGGCGCTTGACCTGCACGTCGAAGATCGCATCTGTGTTGAGTGCCACGCCCTGCGTCTTTTTGACGTAGGCGGCAAAGTCGAGCTTGTTGGCGCGCTTGATCTCGTCGAGCCGCGCGAGCACCGCGCCATCGCCGGCGAAGGCCTCGAGCTTCTTGAGCTCCTCGGGATGGAGCAGATAGCCGCGCCCGCCGCAGAGGTCGGCAATCAGGCCGTCGAGCCGCGGGTTGATCTGCGCGAGCCAGCGGCGGTGGTCGATGCCGTTGGTGACGTTCTTGAACTTCTCCGGCTCCATCTGGTACTGCCAGCGGAATACGTCGTGGCGCAGGATGTCGGAGTGCAGCGCGGAAACGCCGTTGACCGCCATGCCGCCCGCGATGCACAGGTTCGCCATGCGCACCTGCCCGTCCCAGACGATGGCCAGCTCCGCGGTCTTGGCGGGGTCATGGTAGAAGTTCTCGACCTGCTTTTGATAGCGGTGCGCGATCTCGGTGATGATCTCCCACACGCGCGGGAGCAGCGTCTCCATGAGCTGCTGCGGCCAGCGCTCGAGCGCCTCAGCGAGCACGGTGTGGTTCGTGTAGGCGACAGAATTTTTTGTGATATTCCACGCGGTATCCCAGTCGAAGCCCGCGTCGTCCATCAGAATGCGCATCAGCTCGGGAATGACCAGCGCGGGGTGCGTATCGTTGATCTGGATGACGTTCTTCTCGTGGAAGTTCGCCGCCGTACCGTAGACCTCGATGTGCTTGCGCATGATGGACTGCATCGTGGCGGAGACGAAGAAATACTGCTGCTTGAGACGCAGCGACTTGCCCTCATAGTGGTTGTCCTCGGGATAGAGGATCTTGGCGATGGTCTCCGCCATCGCCTCCTGCTCGCTCGCGCGCAGGTATTCGCCCTGCGAGAACAGGCTCATATCCACCGGCGTCGGGGACTTCGCGTCCCACAGGCGCAGGAGGTTGACGTGCTCGGTGCCGTAGCCCGTGATCTCCATGTCGCAGGGCACGGCCAGGACCCGGGTATAGTCCTCATGCACGACCATGAGCTGGCCGCCGTCCCACTTGGTGCGGACGGTGCCGCCGAAGTGGACCTCCTCCGCGTCCTGGGGCCGGGGCAGCAGCCATGCGCCGCCTATATCCAGCCAGTCGTCGGGCAGCTCCACCTGCTGGCCCTCCACGATCTTCTGCTTGAAAATGCCCAGCTCATAGCAGATGGAGTAGCCCGTCGCCGGGATCTCCAGGGTGGTCATGCTGTCCAGATAGCAGGCGGCCAGGCGGCCCAGACCGCCGTTGCCCAGACCGGCGTCCGGCTCCATGTCGAAGATGTCCGCCGCTTTGAAGCCCAGCTCGCCGATGGCGGCGGTCAGAGGCTCCAGCAGCGCCAGATTGAAGGCGTTTTTCATCAGGCTGCGGCCCATCAGGAACTCCAGCGACAGGTAGTGGACCTTGCGCTTTTCCTCGTGAGCCGTCTCCTCGCGGGTCTGTACGCCGTGCTCGGCCATGATGTCCCGCAGGACCATGGCGCAGGCCTTCATCATCTCGCCGTCGGTGGCCTGCTGCTCGGTGCAGCCGTAGTTGAGGCGCAGCTTCTGCACGATGGCCTCTTTCAGGGTCTCTTTGTTGTAGGTCATATCGGGTAACTCCTCCTTGGGTCAAAGATTCTCATAAATGTGCCGGTAGGCCGCCGCACTGCGGCCCCAGCTGAAGTCCGCGGTCATGCCACGGTATCGAACGGTGTCGAAGCCTGTCCGGTCGCCCCGGTACAGGCCGGTGGCCTGACCGATGACGGAGAGCATGGCCCCGGTGTCATAGTCGCCGAACAGGTAGCCGGTGCCGTCCTCCTGCCCCACCTGGCAGGAGCGCACGGTGTCCGCCAGACCGCCGGTGCTCCGCACGATGGGCACCGCGCCGTAGCGCATGGCGATCATCTGGCTCAGGCCGCAGGGCTCGCTGCGGGAGGGCATCAGGAACAGGTCCGCGGCGGCATAAATGCGCCTGGACAGGTCCTCGGCGTACAGGATCTGCGCCGACAGGCGTCCGGGGTACTGCCCCGCCTTCCAGCGGAAGAAATCCTCATACTGCCCGTCGCCGGTGCCCAACACCACGAACTGGCAGCCGGCGGCCATGATGCCGTCCATGGCCTGCTGCACGAGATCAAGCCCCTTGTGGCCCACCAGCCGCGTCACCATGGCGATCAGCGGCGTGTCCGGCTCCTGGGCAAGTCCGAGGGCAGCCTGCAGGGATGCCTTGCACACGGCCTTGCCGGCCGGGTCTGCCGCCGTGTAATGCGCCGGAAGCGCCGGGTCGGACGCCGGGTCGTAGGTGACGGTGTCGATGCCGTTGACCACGCCATGCATTTTCCAGCCGATGGCGTCCACCACGCTCTCCAGCCCCTCGGCATAGGCCGGGTCATGGAGTTGGGCGGCGTAGGTGGGACTGACGGTGGTGACGGCGTCCGCCATGAGCATGGCACCCTTCATCAGGTTCACGTCGCCGTCCATGCGGAGAGTGCCGTCGTCGTACCAGCCCCGGTCCAGACCGAAGAGCTGGTCTACGCTGTCGCTGCCGTAGCGGCCCTGATACTCAATGTTGTGAATGGTGAACACCGTGCGGATATGGCGTATCTCCCACCAGCGGGTGGCCGCGTCCTTGAGATAGATGGGTACCAGCGCCGTCTGCCAGTCGTTGCAGTGGAGGATGTCCGGCATCCAGTCCAGGCTGGGCAGCAGGTCGACGACGGCCTTGCTGAAAAAGGCGAAGCGCTCGCCGTCGTCAAACTCGCCGTACAGGCGGCCGCGGCGGAAGTATTTTTCGTTGTCCACGAAGTACCAGGTCACACCCCGGTCATAGAGGGAGAACAGGCCGCAGTACTCATGCCGCCAGCCCAGGTCCACGTAGATATACCGGCGGAAGGTCATTTTCTCCCGCCACTGGGGGCCGATCTTGTCGTACAGGGGCAGAATGACGGCGGTCTCGACACCCTCCGCCGCCAGGGCGGGGGGGAGGCTGCCGGCCACATCGGCCAGGCCGCCGGTCTTGCAGAAGGGATAGGCCTCGCTGGTCACATACAGCAGCTTCATGGCAGGCTCCTTTCTCTTACACCGTCGCGCCCTTGGCGATGACGATGGGATAGCGCTCGTGGCCCATCAGGGTCACATTCTCGCTGACGGTGACGTATTTGTCGGTGATCACGCCCCGCAGTATGGCACCGCGCTTGACCACCGTGTCCTTGAACAGGATACAGTTTTCCACGCTGGCACCCTTTTCAATACGCACGTTGCGGAACAGCACGCAGTTTTTTACGCTGCCCTGGATGTCGCAGCCGTCGGCGGCCAGGGAGTTGACGCAGCCGCCCTCCGGGTCGATGTAGCTGGAGGGGGAGTCGTTTTCCTTGCCGTATACCGGGCGGTCCGGGCAGAACAGGGCGCTGCGGGTGGCGGTATCCAGCAGCTCCATGCTGCGGTCGTAGTAGTTCTGCAGGGTGCTGATATGGGCGGCGTAGCCGTCGTAGACATAGCTTTGCAGATGGAGGCGGCTGCTCATGCCCTGAAGGATATCCCGCCGCAGGCTGTAACGGTTGTGGCTCAGGCACTCCGTCACCAGCTGGATGAGCAGCTCGGTCCGCAGGACAAAGATGTTCAGGCAGCGATAGCCCTCCGGCGTGTGCAGGCCGTAGGCCGTGTCGGTGATGCGGCCCCGGGCGTCCAGCCGGAAGTAGGTATCCTGCCCGTCGCCGGGGACGGCGGTGCAGACGGCGGTGATGTCCGCGCCGGTGTCGATATGGCGGCGGAGCACGTCCTCCAGGGGCGCGTTGATGACCGTGTCGCTGTCGGACAGCACCACGTAGTCCTGACGGATGCTCTTCAGGTAGTTCATCACGCTGCCCAGGGCATCCACGCGGCCGCGGAACTGGCCGTCGCCGCGGTGCTGCTCATTATAGGCGAAGGCCGGCAGCAGCGTCAGACCGCCGAAGTTGCGGCTCAGGTCCCAGCTTTTGCCGCTGCCCAGGTGGTCCAGCAGCGACTGGCACTTGCCGTGCATGATGACGCCCACGTCCGTGACGCCGGCGTTCACCATGCTGGAGAGGATGAAGTCGAT
>OLWL01001175.1_pt1 | contig 15067 bp, 9 predicted proteins | sample 1674151 | NCBI WGS metagenome assembly OLWL01 (sample SAMEA103958148, study PRJEB25191) | human gut metagenome
ATCCTCGATTTTATGGAGCATATCGTAGATATCATCATAATGCAGATAGAAGGTTCCGCGATTGATATCTACCAGTTCTGTGAGTTCTTTGACGGAAATATCCTGAATATCGTGGGTTTCCATCATTTTGACTAATCCCTGCAGCAACAGGGCGCGGGTTTTGCGCACGCGGCGATCCATTTTTTCCATACGGCAATTCTCCATCCTTTCCGAGAAATGATCATAATATATAATACGTATCTAATGCAAATCTGAATTTTTTCTAAAACAATGAACACAAATCAATACAATGTTCAAAAACAGACATATCAACACAATTTGTGGCTTGCTTTTTCTTCCCTATTATTATATTTTGCTTGTGTTAGAAAATCAACACGAGTTCATTAAATGACAGTAATACATTTTTCATCTTTGTAATAAGGCTTTACAGAAGCGGGAAAAACTTTTAAACTAAGAATAGAAAAATCAGATACGTAAGGGTACAAAGAGAGATGCAGCAGGAGGAAACTATGGCAGCAGACAACACAGAAAAAGAAAAAAAAGATAACTCCTTTATGATGAAGCTTGCCACGCTTATTGTAGATAAACGAAAAGGATTCTATCTGATCTTTATTGTTTTATGCATATTTTGCGTATTATCCATGAATAAGGTCAAAGTAAATAATGACCTGACCACATATCTGCCGGATACGACAGAGACCAGAAGGGGACTGGATCTGATGGATTCGGAATTTACGACTTATGGTTCCGCCCGGATCCTGATCTGCAATGTGACTTTTGATGAGGCACAGAAGCTGGCGGATCAGGTGGAAAAAATGGATGGTGTCAGTATGCTGGATTTCGATGACACTGAGGACCATTATCATGACATGGAGGCTTTATTGTCTGTCACTTTTGATGAGGAAGCGGATACGGAAGCCACACAGCAGCATTTAACAGAAGTGCTGGACGCGTTGTCTGACTATGATGTCTATTATTCTTCCGATATCGGTCAGGAAGAGCGTGATGCGAATGACCTGAATAATGATATGATCGTCATTCTGCTGTTGGCAGCTGTGGTTATCGTAGCCGTGCTGCTATTTACTTCCACAACTTACGCGGAGATCCCGGTATATCTGACCACATTTATCGTGGCAGCTATTTTGAACAAGGGTACGAACTACTGGTTCGGTACTATCAGCTTTGTGACGAACTCTATCGCAGTGGTGCTGCAGTTAGGTCTGGCAGTAGACTATGCCATCATTTTGGCACACCGTTTTATGGAGGAGCATGAGGACAAGGATGCCAGAGAAGCTGTAATAGTAGCTTTGAGTAAGGCAATCCCGGAGATTTCTTCCAGCTCCCTGACCACGATCTCAGGTATGGTAGCCATGATGTTCATGCAGTTCAGAATTGGTTACGATATGGGTATTATCCTGGCGAAATCCATTATTTTCAGTATGGTAGCGGTATTCTTCCTGATGCCGGGGCTGTTGCTTACCTTTTCCAAGGCAATCGACAATACGCATCATAAGAGTTTTGTACCGAAGATCACGGCAGTGGGAAAATTCTGTGTGGCTACCCGTTACATTGTACCTCCGGTACTGATCGTGGGTGTTATTGCAGCATTTTTTCTGTCCAACAAGGCGAATTATGTATATGATGTAAATACACTGGAATCCAGCAGTATGAGTGAGAATAAATTCTCAGTCAGCATGGTCAATAAGGAATTTGGCATGGTGAATCAGCTGGCGGTCATTGTGCCCAACGGTGATTATGAAAAAGAGGCACAGACCCTGAAGGCACTGGAAAAGTTGGATGTGGTAAAATCCGTTCAGGGACTTGGCAATATTGAAGCTATGGATGGTTACATGCTGACCGACAAACTGAATCCCAGACAATTTGCAGAGTTGATCGATCTGGATGTGGAAGTGGCGGATATGCTGTATTCGGCATATGCCCTGGATCAGAGTGATTACGGTGCTCTGGTCAGCGGTGTCAGCGATTACGAAGTACCTTTTATCGATATGTTCCTGTTCATTTATGATCAGAAAGAAAGCGGAAACATCACGCTGGATGATGATCTGGAGGAGACTTTATCGGACGCTCATTCCAAGATCATGATTGCAAAGGATCAGCTGTTGGGAGAAGATAATTCCCGTTTCGTTCTGGAACTGAATGTACCTTATGAAGGAGAAGAGACCATCGCAGCGCTGGATCAGATACGTAATACCGTGGCGAAGTTCTATAATATAGATGATATCCTGTTAGTCGGAAATGCCACCAGTGATAAGGATCTGGGAGACTCTTTCGCAACAGATAACACCATCATCACTGTACTGACGGCATTGTTCGTTATGATCATCCTGTTGTTCACTTTCCAGTCTGCCGGCTTGCCGGTACTATTGGTAGTAACGATTCAGGGTAGTATCTGGATGAACTTCTCACTGCCGTATCTGCTGAGTGAAAATGTATACTTCCTGGGATATCTGGTAGTGTCCGCCATCCAGATGGGTGCGACGATCGACTACGCTATCGTTATCACCAGCCGTTATATGGATCTGAAGACGTACATGCCGATCAAAGAAGCTGCCATTGAGGCACTGAACCAGGCGTTCCCTACAATTGTTACCAGTGGTTCCATGCTGGTGGCTGCCGGATTCATTATCAGTTATGTATCTTCTAATGCAGCGGTAGCAGCGATCGGACTGGCGCTGGGACGTGGTACCCTGACCTCTATTTTATTGGTGCTGCTGGCATTGCCCCAGACACTGCTGATCGGAGATATCATTATTCAGAAGACGGCATTTACCTTAAAGCGTGATCTGGCGAAGCCGCTGCCTTCTGCCGGTAGGATCCGAATGAACGGTCATATCAAGGGTTATGTCAACGGTGTGCTGGAAGGTGATTTCATCGGTGTCATCGACGGTGAGATGGGAGCGGTGGTGCGTCCCAAGGATACCGTGACCATGGAGCGGGAGGATGCAGCGGAGAATGCGTCCCCCAGGTTGGAAGCACAGGAGCTTTCGAATAATACAGCAGAAAGCGAGGGAACAGAAGATGAACAGTAAGAGATTATTATGTTTCCTGCTGGGAGCGGCATTACTGCTGCAGACACCGGCAACCGCTTATGCGGAAGAGACGTTAACCTATGAACAATATAAGGGCGGCAGCGGTTATAGCAACACCACGCAGGAGCAGGATTATGCAATTGTAGAGATCAGCACGGAGGAGGATCTGCGCAGGCTTGCGGAGAACTGTGTGCTGGACAGCTGGTCCAGAGGTATCAAAGTAGTGCTGTGCAACGACATCGTTCTGAGCATGGAAAGTGAATTCAGTATCCCAACATTTGCGGGAATTTTTGATGGTAATAGTTTTACGATCTCCAATGTAAAGCTTACGGGGAATGGTTCTGCGGCAGGTCTTTTCCGTTATGTGCAGGAAGGCGCCAAAGTACGTAATCTCACGGTGAGCGGAGAAATATCTCCCTCCGGAAGCCAGAATCAGGTCGGCGGTATCGTCGGGGTGAATTACGGAAGCATTGAGAATTGTAAGTTTTCCGGTAATGTGATCGGTGATAATGAAGTCGGTGGCATTGCGGGTGTGAATGAAGAGACCGGCGAGATCCGCAGATGTGAATCCAATGCAAATGTTATTGGCAACCATTCTGCAGGCGGTATTGTCGGTAACAATCACGGAATCTTAAATAACTGCAGCAACAGTGGCAGCATCAATACCTACAGCACAGAAGTGACTTATGAACTGGATGATATTACCATGGACAATCTGGAGCAGATCAACAGTACTTCCAATGTGACTGCGCATACGGATACCGGCGGTATCGCAGGCATCTCTGATGGTAAAATCTATTACTGCTCCAATTCAGGAGCCATTGGTTACCAGCATGTGGGTTACAACACCGGTGGTATCGTCGGCAGACTGCATCAGGGATATCTGCAGAATTGTACCAATACCGGCTTCGTTCAGGGCAGAAAAGATGTCGGCGGCATCGTAGGCCAGATGGAGCCTTTTCTGGAGATCCAGTATCTTAGTGATAAACTGAAAGAACTGGACACAGAGACGGATAAGTTCCTGGATATGCTGGATGCAACACAGAAAGATTTCAGCAATTACAGCAGGCAGGCATCTGCGCTGACCAAAAGTATCAGTACGAATCTGAAGGATGCCAATAGTGCGGGAAATTCCCTTACCGGAACCACGAAAGATCTGTGGTATATTTACAATCAGGAGCTGAACGGTGTCAGCAACGACCTGAAGGTTTTGAATAATGACCTGAACAAACAGGCCGAGGACGATAAAAATAACGGTAACAGACATGATATCACGCTAAGCGGTAATGATCTGAGCGGTGGTGACATTACGATCACCGTACCGGATGATACAGAGAGTTATAAAACAGCTCTGAAAAAGTTTGGTGAAAATGCCACGAAGCATCTGGATAATATGGTTAACGCATCCACAGACCGCAGCGGTGGTATTAAGAATAATCTGGATACACTGAATCAGAGTCTGGATAAAGCCTTTGACCAGCTGGGTCAGTTGGGAGATGTGCTCCAGGCAGGGTCAGACAGTACCAGCGCACATATGGATGAACTGATGGATCAGGCGAGAGTATTGCGGAAACTGGTCAGCGAGATTCGCGATGATCTCTTCCGATACGAGGGGATTTCTGTGGAGGATACCTCGGACGAATCCGCCAGCAAGGGGGAAGTGAACCCCGGAGATCCCGATGCTGAGGATGGTGAGGCAGAACCGGAGGGAACCGAAGAAGCATTATATGACACCTCCAGCTTCCAAAAAGGTAAAGTCACACTGTGCGTGAACCGCGGTGCGGTAGAGGCGGATACCAATGTCGGCGGTATTGTCGGACAGGTGGCAACGGAATATGATTTTGACCCGGAGGATGACATTACCTTGACCGGAACGGAGAGCTTCGATGTGGAGCAGACCATCAAGGCAGTCATCAGGGACAGCCGGAACTACGCAGATGTGACCGGCAAAAAGGATTATGTGGGCGGTATCGTCGGCAAGGCGGAATACGGCGCGGTCATTTCCTGTGAGTCCTATGCTCCGGTAGAGAGTACCGGAGGCAGCTATGTGGGAGGCGTTGCCGGATCTGCCAGCTATGCGATCCGTAGCTGTTACAGCATGGGTAAGATCACCGGTAAAAATAATATCGGCGGAATCGCCGGGGAAGGCTGCGATATTTTTTACAGTTATGCTTATAACGAGCTGGATATGTCCGGCGAGAGTCAGGGAAGTATTGCAGGAAAAGTTAAGGATGACGGTACTTTATATGGCAACTATTATGTAGAAGGCGGTGCCGGCGGCGTGGACGGCATTGGTTATCAGGGTGGTGCAACCCCGTTGTCTTATCAGGAATTTTGCAACAAAGACGGCGTGCCGGAAGCCTTTTCCCAGTTCACTATTACTTTCCAGGCGGATGGTGTAGAAGTGGCTTCCTATAAATGTAATTACGGAGACTATCTGTCTGCAGATCAGATTCCGGAGGTGCCGGAGAAGGAAGGCTATTACGGTGTATGGCCGGATTATGATTTTAGTTACATTACCGGCAATCGCGTACTGGAAGCGGAGTATCAGGAGTGGATTGCATCCATTGCTTCCGCAGAGAAAAATGATGCCAACAAACCTCTGGTCATGGCAGAGGGTAACTTCTATCCGAATGCGGCATTGCATCTGCAGATAGAGGGTGACACATACAAGGTCTCCATGACCAACTCCATGAAAGAAGACGCACCGGACTATACCGGAGAAGCAAGCTTACGTGTCTACTGTGAGGATGCCGACAATACTGTAGTTTGGGTAGACCAGGACGGCGAATACAGAGAAGTGGAATCTACGGTGATCGGCAGCTACAGACAGTTCACCATGGAGGTACCCGGCAGCTTCCGCATCGCGGAGGCAGAAGGCAGCCATACACGGATGATCGTAATTGGCATCATCGGAGTAGCTGTGGGAATACTGCTGATTGTATTACTTGTGAAAAAGATGGCAAAACGCAGGAAAAAGCGTAGACAGGAAAAAGCGGAGCACGCCGGGCAGGCGGATGATACAGAGGGACAGTTATGATCCGGGCAGTAATTTTTGACATGGACGGTACATTGATCGATACCGAAAAATATTACCGTATTTTCTGGCCGAAGGCATTGGAGGCTTACGGCTACACGATGACGGATGAGCAGGCACTGACGATGCGCAGTCTTGGAAGGCCTTTTGCCCCCAGACAGCTTAAGGACTGGTACGGCGAGGAATTTGATTATTATGCCGTGCGGAATAAACGAAAAGAATTGATGGAGGAAGCACTGGACCGGGATGGCATCAAATGCAAGCCCGGTGCTGTGGAACTTCTGAAAGATCTGAAAAAAAGGCACATTACCACAGCTGTTGCCACGGCAACGGATCTGGAGCGGACCGAAAAATATCTGACGCTTACAGGGATCAGACCTTACTTTGAAAAATTGATCTCCGCTACCATGGTAGCGGAAGGTAAGCCGTCTCCGGACATTTATCTCTACGCTTGCAAACAATTGGGGCTGTCACCCAAGCAATGCGTGGCGGTGGAGGATTCTCCTAACGGTGTCTTAAGTGCTTACCGTGCAGGCTGCAGGGTCGTCATGGTGCCGGATCAGACGCAGCCGGATGCGGAACTCAAAAAATGTTTATATGCCTGCGTCCCGTCCCTGACAGAGATCAGCCACCTCGTTTAGAGGTGGCTTTTTTGCATGTATCCGCGTATGCACTTGATTTTTATATATTACTGTGTTATTATTTTAACGATTAGAGTCACCGGCACAGATATGAACAAAAATAGCTGCAAAGCAGCGGAGAGTACGATTTATCGCACGATTTTGCGAATGGCTGTGGCTGCTGGAAGCCTTGAGAAGGGGCAGAAAGGATATGGAAGAAAATGAATTTTGATGACATCGTAGCAAAAGTAAAAGAATGTGGGAAGAAGACTGTTGCAGTCTCCGTAGCACAGGACAGTGCGGTACTGGAAGCTGTACATGAAGCCAAGAGACTGGGCATTGCAGATGCAATCCTGGTAGGTGATGAGGCGAAGATTCGTGAGATCGCAGCCGGACTGAATATGGATCTCTCCGATTATGAGATCATCAATGAGCCGGATATGATCGAAGCCTCCCTGAAAGCTGTAAAGCTGGCACATGACGGCCGTGCAGATATGTATATGAAGGGTCTGATCGACTCTAAGAATTTCTTAAAGAGTGTACTGAACAAAGAAGTAGGTCTTCGTACCGGTGGAACCCTGTCTCATGTATGTGTATTTGAGATTCCCGGCATTGACAGACTTCTGTTCTTGACCGATGTTGCATTCATGACCTATCCTACACTGGAGGAGAAGGTTCAGATCATCAAGAACACCATTCCGGTATGTAATGCCTGCGGCGTTGCAGAGCCCAAAGTAGCACCTTTGGCAGCAGTTGAGGTTGTAAATCCCAAGATGCCCGTTACCGTAGATGCGGCAGAACTGACTAAGATGTGCGAAGAAGGACAGATCCCCGGCTGTATTGTAGACGGACCGCTGTCTCTTGACCTGGCGATTGATCCCGAGGCAGCCAAGCATAAGGGCGCAACTGACCGTAAGATCCAGGGTGATGCAGATGTATTGCTGTTCCCGGATATCCATGCCGGCAACCTGGTATACAAGGCAATCGTACATATGGTAAAAGTAAAGAACGGATGCATCCTGACCGGTACCAAGGTGCCTGTTGTCCTGACCAGCCGTTCCGATACCTTCGAGACTAAGGTATACTCCCTGGCACTGGCAGCAGTTGTAGCAGAAGAGCTGAAAAAGAATCAGAAATAAGCTATGGATATCGTGATAGAAGCCGCGGTGGAAGCTGCGGGTGAACTGCTGTCGGCAGGCATAGATGCTGTAGTGGACAAAGCGGTAAAGCATAAGAGCGAATATAAGAGTGAATATAAGAGTGAATATAGGAGGAAACACACAATGGCAATCAAGAGTCTGATCATCAACCCCGGTTCCACATCCACCAAGATCGGTGTATTTGAGGATGAGAACTTATTATTTGAAGAAACTCTGAGACATTCTACCGAGGAGATCTCCAAATACGATACTATTTTCGAACAGAAGGATTTCCGTAAGAAGATCATTACCGATCTGCTGGCAGAGAAGAACTGCGATCTGAAGAGCTTCAACGTGATCGTAGGACGTGGCGGTCTGTTAAAGCCCATCCCCAGTGGTACCTATGCGGTAACCGATGATCTGCTGGAGGATTTAAAAGTAGGTGTACAGGGTCAGCATGCTTCTAATTTAGGCGGTATTCTGGCAAGAGAGATCGGTGATGAGATCGGCGTTCCTTCTTACATCGTAGACCCTGTTGTAGTAGATGAGCTGATGCCCATCGCAAGATATTCCGGTCTGGAAGAGATCCCCAGAGGAAGTATCTTCCATGCTCTGAACCAGAAAGCAGTTGCCAAGAGATATGCAAAAGAGGCCGGCAAGCCTTATGAGTCCTTACGTCTGGTAGTCGTGCACATGGGCGGCGGTGTATCCGTAGGCGCACATGAGAACGGCAAGGTCGTAGATGTCTTCAGTGCATTTGACGGTGACGGTGCATTCTCTCCGGAACGTGCAGGCGGTGTGCCTTGTGCAGCACTGGTAAAAATGTGCTTCTCCGGAAAATATACCGAGAAGGAGATCAGTGCAAAGCTGATCGGCAAGGGCGGCCTGAATTCTTACCTGGGTACCAACGATATGCGTGAAGTTACCAAGCGTGCCAATGAAGGCGATGCCAAGGCAGCGGAGGTGAAGCAGGCATTCCTGTTACAGGTAGCCAAAGACATTGGTGCTATGGCCTGTGTGCTGAACGGCAAGGTAGACCAGATCGTTATCACCGGAGGCATTGCATATGGTGAGGATGTAGTGGCTAAGCTGAAAGAGAGATGCGGCTGGATCGCTCCTGTGACCGTATATCCCGGTGAGGACGAGCTGTTAGCTCTGGCTCAGGGAGCTCTGCGTGTCATGAACGGGGAAGAACAGGTAAAACAATACTAATAGGATTCAAAAAACCTCCCGGTGGAATGTGATTCCATCGGGAGGTTTTTGCTTTGGGGAATAGGATTTCTGTCAATGCTATCGTTTTAACTAAAAATCAGCTTTGACAGAATCCCCAGTACCAGCATGTGTACCGGATAAAAGGCATAGCAGGCAAGCTGGATCTTGCGGTTATGCGCGCCCTGGCGTCCATGGTAGCACCACAGAAGCGGCAGACACAACAGCGCCAGCCCCTGTTCTGAAATCTCGAAGGCATGACCGAAAAGCTGTAATGGAATCTGCATTCCTGCCAACAGCATGACATTGATCCAGTAGAGTCCGGCAAACTGTCCGGCAAGCTGCCACCATTTTTTCCCATGGAAGAGATAGAATACGATAACAGTCAGAACGCCTTCCCCGTAATAGTCGAACATGAGGAGGGTTGCCAGCACGTAGCCCACTGCAGATAGCAGCAGGATCGACGGAAGCCACAGCCAGACCGGCCATTTTTTCCGTAGGGTATCAATTGCCCAGATACACAGAAAGCCTGTGAGGAGTGTCCAGATCACGTTCTGATGAAATGGGTAGAATAACAGCCCGCTGTACATCAGATTGATGGGAAGCTCAGACAGAATGGCCAGAAGAAGCAGGCGTCCGCAATACTTTTTCTTATCATGGGTATGGAAGAAGCCTTCCACCAGGAAAAAGGCGAACATCGGGAACGCCAGTCTGCCGATGCCCGTCAGCCACCAGGCATCTCCGGCGAGGGTAGCCCACAGGTGATCACAGAACATGAACGCCATAGCGAGGATATGCAGCGTCAGAGCACTGAGATCCGGTGGGAAAATAAATTTTGAGGATTTCAAGACAGAACCTCCTTTTTTCTTATTTTCAATCCATTGATCTGATTATAACAAAGTCCTTGGAAATTCGCTACCTTCCCTTGAAATAAAAAATACTTCCCTTAAAATAAAAAGAAAGAGCATGGAAAAATTGTTATACTGAAATGGTATAAAAAGGAGAAGTGGCGGATGTGGCAGAAAAACAATTCACTGATTGCAAAAATAATGCTTTTCATGAGTGGACTTTTGGTTCTGAGCGGTATTATTTTGCTGACATTATTGAGGTATACAGGAGATGTTCTGGCTGAGAACCGACAGAAAGAAATCGGTCATTTGCTGAATATCTATGAGACTTCTCTGGAATACGGTCTAAACAGTACAGACAATAATCTGCTGTCAATCGCCCAGGAACAGAAATCTCTTGAGGAACTGTCAAATGCGGAAGAAGCGAGGAGATACTATGCGGCAACAGATCTGCTCGATATCATTAAGCGTCTTCGTTCCAATAACGATACGGTGGATATGCTCATTGCCATCGGTAATTATGAGAACGATGTGTCGGATGCCAGTGCAAGGCTGACGGTAAAGGATCGCGATGCCATCATCGCTTATATGAACGACCGGAGAGCGGAACGTAAAGACGGGGAAAAGATGCCGACCGGGACGCAGGGCTGGATTGTCGTGACGGTAGGAAAGGAACAATATCTGCTACGGAGCTATGACACACAGGATTATTCTGCAGCTGCATGGATCAAAGCGGACACTTTTCTCGATCAGGTACTACGGCTGGAACATGATACGAACAGGATCCTGGCACTGGAAGATAAGGAAGGGGTACGGATCGCCGGAGAGGCATATGAAGGAACAAAGTCCATGGAGGTCTGGCGGAAGGAGATCGGAAAATATCATCTGATATTGGTATGCACAGTGGAAGGCAATACGATCTATGAACAGATCCCGCTGTTGCCGGTGGCAATTCTGAGTATTGTGCTGCTGATGATTGGGCTTCTGGCATGGCTGTATTGGTATGTCAGACGGGAGATCTTCCAGCCGATCCGGGCATTGATGTATACTATAGAGTATATTCAGAACGGTGACTACCGGCACAGGGTGGAGACCAGATGCGAAAATCGGGAATTCAGTGTGCTGAATGCAGCTTTTAATACGATGCTGGATACAATCGTAGAACTGAGAATCAGCGAATATGAACGACAGCTTTGCCAAAAGGAAGCGGAGATCAAGTATTTCCAGATGCAGATCAAACCGCACTTTTTCCTCAATGCGATTGCTACGATACACAGTATGAGCTTCGATAACCGTGGCGAAGAAATCCGGGCGTATATCGCAGCATTGTCGGACAATATCCGTTATATGTTCAAGGCGGGACTGCATACGGTTCCGATTGCGGAAGAATTGGATCATTTGGAAAAATATCTGGAAATGCAGGAAATCCTGTATCCGGGCTGTGTCTTTTGCTATATAGACAGACCACAGGAGCTGATGGAATGGCAGATTCCGCAGATGATCCTGCATACGTTTCTTGAAAATAAATACAAGCACACGGTAAAAGTAGGAAATATCCTATCAATTTATATTGCGGTAAAAGAGATACAGCGGCAGGGACAGAAGGCACTCGAGGTGACCATAGAAGATGATGGCGAAATGTTTCCGGAGAATGTCATACAGAAAAAATGGGAGATCAATGATCAAAATGGACATGGCGTAGGTCTCTATAATGTGGCGAGGACAATGGAGATTATGTATGGAATGCCGGATCTGCTGAAATTTGATAATATTTCCGGTGGAACAAAGATAACGATCTGTTTCCCGGAGAAACCGATTATATGAGGAGAGAGCCTATGAAGGTACTGATCGTAGATGATGATATCAATACAGTAGATGCGATCCGAAGATCGCTGGATTGGGAAAAGTTGGAAATCGGAGAGGTATGTTATGCATATGAGATTGCAGGGGCGAAAAAGATTCTGACGGAGGAAAGCATTGATATCGTTGTGTGCGATATCGAGATGCCTATGGGAAGTGGACTGGATTTGATCCAATGGACAAGGGAACACCATATTTCCAGTGAATTTTTGTTCCTGACCTGTCATGAAAGCTTTGAATTTGCAGTTTACGCAATGCGTTATGAGGCAGCAGCTTATCTGACAAAACCTTTCGTACCGGAGAAACTGGAGCAGGAGCTGTACAAATTGATTAGCAAAATAGGACGGAAACAGGAACTGCTGGAAGCGGAAAAATACCGGGAACTGTGGACCGACAGTGAAGAGTATATCCGTTACGGTTTCTGGAGAGATCTGTTGTTGGAACAGATTCCGGCACAGAGCGACTATATCGAAAGGGAGCTGCACCGGAGAAGGCTGCTGCTGGAGGATGGTTCGTGGATCCTGTTGGTGGCAAGCTCCAGAAAATATGAGAATGCATGGGAAGAGTGGAATGCCGATATGCTGGAGTATGCTCTGCAAAAGCTGGGGTGTGAGATCCTCGAGGGGAAAGAAGAGGGAGTGAACATTCTGCATGAGAGTACGGAAGATATGTTCTGTATGATGAAGGTCTATCGCCAGGAGCAGAGAGAGACTGCGGAACAAGCGGGAGCGGAGCTGATCCGCCTGTGTGACCGGTGGTTTGGCTGTGGAATGACCTGTTATCTGACCGGCCCGGCTGGTTTGGAAGAATTGGCACAGTTCCGAAAACAGATTTTAAAATATGATGCCGAGAACATGATGCAGCGGGGACGGGTACTTACGGAAACACAGTGGCAGACTTCTTGTTCCGGGGAAAAGATTACGATGGATCTGCAGGATATGGAGCAATATCTGATTGAAGGAGATCAGATCCGGATTATGAATTATCTCAAAAAACTGTTAGAGCAGCTGATGAAAAGTCAGCAGCTGAATGCTTCAGCGCTGCTGACCCTACAGACCAATGTGACGCAGATTGTTTATGTGTATTTGTATAAAAACGGTATCCGGGCAGATGAGCTGTTCCACAATGATCATGCCTTGAAGTTGCGGAACAAGGCGCAGAATTCTGCGGTGGATTTTCTCAAATGGACGAATTATCTTTTGCAGAGGACGCGGGAATACATCCAGGAGATTCAGAAATCTGATAATGTCATCCAGACCGCAAAGCATTATATCACTGAACATTACACGGAAGATATCGGCAGAAGCCAAGTGGCGGCAGCGGTTTACCTGACTCCGGAATATCTGGCGAAGATTTTCAAGCGATCAGAAGGAATCAATCTCAAAGATTATATTTATCAGCTGCGGATTCAGGAAGCCAGGCGGCTGTTGATGGCGGGGGCGAGAGTCAGCGAGGTAGCGCAGCTTGTAGGTTTTGATAATTTTGCTTATTTTTCCACAATATTTAAAAAGGTTACCGGTATGAGCTCGAATGAATACAAAAAAGCCGGAGAAAGGACAAAAGATGAAAGTACAGGAATTAATTGATCGTATTATCGCGAAATGCGGGGTGGAGCCTTTGGACAGAACATGTGACCAAGTTATAGAAGGAGATCCACAGGCAGAGATTACGGGGATTGTTACGACATTTATGGCGACGGTGGATGTAATCCGTGAGGCATACCGGGTGGGAGCAAATCTGATCATAACCCATGAACCGACGTATTTTACCGGGGATGATGAGAGAGACTGGCTGGCACAGGATCCAGTCTATTTTGAAAAAAGACAGCTGTTGCTGCAATGCGGAATTTGCGTATGGCGTTTTCATGACTATCTGCATATGGCGACAGAGGGGGATGGTATCTACCGCGGACTGCTGCGGGAGCTGGGCTGGGAGGATTACCGGATTGCCAAAATGCGGGGAACGGATCGCAATATTTTGAAACAGGCGGATATGTGCTATCAGATTCCGAAGACAACGGTACGGGCGCTGGCGAAAGAGCTGAAGCGTAAGCTCCATATGGATGTGATGCAGATTGTGGGAGATCCCGAGACTTCGGTGGAGCGTGTTGGCATCCTCGTCGGAGGAGGCAGTCTCGGACTGGGACGGGAAGCTATGCCCATGGAGCTGATGGAGCGGGAGAGCCTCGATGTATTGATCTGCGGCGAGATTCTGGAGTGGACGATCTGCGCTTACGTACGGGATGCTTCCATGCTCGGGATGCAGAAGGCGCTGATTATTCCGGGGCATAATCGCACCGAGGAAGCGGGGATGAAGTATCTGCCGGAGTGGCTGCAGCCGCTGGCACCGGGGATCCCGATCCACTTTGTGGAGGCAGGGGAGCCGTTTTCTTATTTATAGTAAGATCACAAAAACCTTATTTTTGAAAAAGGATGACTTGTTCGCGATAGAAAAGAGAAGTACGGATTTGTTAAGATGACAATATCAGATAAACGTTTATCGCATTGCAAACTGAATTTGAAAAATGGAGGTTACTTATGAAGAACAGGACAAATACAAAGAAATTGTTGGCACTTGGGATGGCAACGATCTTCGCTCTGACCACGGCGGGATGCGGTACACAGGATAACAGCGGAGCAACTGGCAGTGCCGCAGACCAGACCGTGGGAAGCCAGAGCGCAGAGAGCAGCGGCAATTATACAAAGATTGTGTATTCCTACTGGACGATGGACCGGATCCCGGATGAGGATGCCAGAGTATCCGTGGAAAATGCAATCAATGAGATTACGCGAGAGAAGATTGGTGTAGAGGTAGAGTTGATGCCACTGGCAGCCAGTGAGCAGGCACAGAAGGTCAGTCTGGCGATGGCAAGTGGGGAGCAGATCGATATTTTCAATACCGTAGGCGAACTGAATACTTATATCTCCAACAATCAGGTATATGATATCACGGATCTGATTTCGGATCATGCGCAGGGCGCGGTGGATCAGGTTAGCGAAGAGTTTCTTAAAACAACGTCCAAGGACGGCAGAATCTACGGCATTCCTGCGGACAAAGGTATCGCACTGGCTCCGAATCTCTATTATAGAAAAGATATTGCAGATGAACTGGGACTGGACTTTTCCGAGGTGACCTGTATTGAAGACCTGACGCCCATCTATGAAAAGGTAGCTGCGGCATATCCGAATATGTCTGCACTGGCAGGTGGTGCCGGGGGACTGGAACTGATCCATACTTTTAAGGATTTTGATGTGGATTATCTTACGGATTCCTGGGAAAAGCCTATGGGGGCGGTTCTTATCGG
>OLWL01001188.1_pt1 | contig 14950 bp, 10 predicted proteins | sample 1674151 | NCBI WGS metagenome assembly OLWL01 (sample SAMEA103958148, study PRJEB25191) | human gut metagenome
TATTTTCGATAATAACGTCGTTCCGAATCGCGATCTGCACCGGATTATTCCTCCGCGATGATCGCTGTTTTGGGGCGTTTTCTTGCGCTCGCTGCAACTCAAGACGGCTGCATGGTTTGTCGGAATAGGTATTCCGCTCTTCAAAGATACGTAATATATTCCCGGGATCGTATATTTTCGTGCATCTCTTTGAGTGCGCAGCACCCAAAATCTCCTCCCCGTAGGGGATTTTGGGGCAGGGGCATAGACACGGCTACGGGATGCGAATAATCGACCGCCGGATTCGATGCTGCGATCGTTAGAAATGGCACATTAAAAAGATATGATTGCCGATATTTTCATCGGACGGAGGGCGGGGAGACGCTCGGGGCGGCAGGCACGCAAAAGATCGATTTTTGCGTAAAAAATCCCGGCCAGTATGATCGGGATCGGTGTTGGGAGTATCGTTGCGTTAGATCCGTTGCGGATCGGGTTTTGCGGATGACGGTGATTTTTACCTGCCCTTACTTATGCCGCAGTCCCTCCTTTGAAAAGGAGGGACTGCCGATGGATTGTCCGTATTGACAGACATCGTATTTTCGGGGTAATATCCTATTTTGCGTATGCCACGGATCGCGTTTCGCGGATGACGGTAATTTTTACCTGACCTGGGTACGTCATTTCGTCCTGGATCTTCTTGGCGATGTCGTGCGACAGGCTTTCGGACTCCATGTCGGAGAGTTTCTCTGCACCGACGATTACGCGCAGCTCGCGGCCTGCCTGGATCGCATAGGTCTTCACTACGCCGGGGTAGGAGAGCGCGATGTCCTCCATCTCCTTCAGACGCTTGATGTAGCTTTCGACTACCTCTCGGCGGGCACCCGGACGGGCACCCGAAATGGCATCGCAGACCTGGATGATCGGGGCGATAAGCGACGACATCTCGATTTCGTCGTGGTGGGCGCCGATGGCGTTGCAAACCTCGGGCTTCTCCTTGTATTTTTCGGCGAGTTTCATACCGATGATTGCGTGCGGCAATTCGGGTTCGTCGTCGGGCACCTTGCCGATGTCGTGCAACAGACCGGCGCGGCGGGCCGTTTTGGGGTTGAGCCCCAGTTCGGCAGCCATGATGCCGGCCAGGTTGGCCGTTTCACGGGCGTGCTGCAGGAGGTTCTGTCCGTAGGAGGAGCGGTATTTCATCTTGCCGATCATGCGGATCAGCTCCGGATGCAGGCCGTGAATACCCAGGTCGATCGCGGTACGTTTGCCGACCTCGACGATCTCCTCTTCGATCTGTTTCTGTACCTTGGCGACCACCTCCTCGATACGGGTCGGGTGGATACGTCCGTCGGTGACGAGCTGGTGCAGGGCCAGGCGGGCGATTTCGCGGCGCACGGGGTCGAACCCGCTCAGGATGATCGCTTCGGGCGTGTCGTCCACGATGATTTCGATGCCTGTGGCAGCTTCCAGCGCCCGGATGTTGCGACCTTCGCGGCCGATGATGCGGCCTTTGACTTCGTCGCTTTCGATGTTGAACACCGTAACGGCGTTTTCGATGGCCGTTTCGGTCGCCACACGCTGGATCGAAGCCACGATGATTCGCTTGGCCTCCTTCGTGGCGGTCATTTTGGCCTCCTCGATCGTTTCGTTGATGTAGGCTACAGCGTCGGCTTTGGCTTCCGCTTTCATATTTTCGATCAGGATGCTCTTGGCGTCTTCGGAGCTCAGGCCCGAAATCTGCTCGAGGCGCGTGTTCTGCTCGTGCATCAGACGGTCGATCTCCTCCTTCTTGTGTTCGAGGATTTGCAGCTGGTTCTGCATCTGCTCCTTCAGCCGGTCGTTTTCGCGGAGTTTGTTCTCCAGATCGCGCTGCTGGTTCTGCAGGTTGTTCTCGATCTGCTTGGCCCGCTGTTCGCTCTGCGCGATCTTCTGGTTGCGTTCGTTGACCTGCCGGTCGTATTCGCTCTTAAGCTGTATGAACTTCTCTTTTGCCTGCAGGATCCGCTCCTTTTTGATCATCTCGCCTTCGGCCTCGGCCTCCTTCAGGGCGGCTTCGCGGCGCTTGCGGATCGAGTTCTTGGTCACGAGGTTCGTAACGACCACGTAGATCCCGATCGCCGCAATGGCTGAGATGCAGGCAACTAAAATAGTGGTATACATGATTTTGTTGCTGTTTTGAGTTGTTATTTATAAAGGGTTTGTTGTTGCATAAAAAACCGCATAGGATTCCTTAGTCTTGTTTGACGAATCTGCAAGATAAGTCACGTGTGGGGGCTCCGACAATCGCAATCGTCCAACGGTACGCCGCAGCATACACCCCGAAGGGTTAAGGCCTGATTTTGAAGCGCCGTGAGTTGCCCCAATTTAAAAAGTGTTCAGTTTCGCAAAGCTGTAAGGAATCTATGCGGGTAGATTTTTTCCTTCGTATGTTAAAGAACGCTGTTCCGGTTCCAGGGCGCCGTTACGCGCTCCTGCATGTCGTTTATCCTTTCAGGGCGTTGAGGTAGGCGTCTATCTCTTCCCCTAAGTGTCCCAGCCGTTTCAGGTCTTCGTCGCCCAATTCGCGGCTTTGCCGCATGTCGACGTTCGCAATGGCGAATTTCAGCGCCGCCATAGACAGATAGTCCTGATCCGTCCAGTTCTTGAAGTTGTTTTGTTTTATTGCGGCGAGGTAACTGTTCACCTCCCGTTCGGCCAGACGGTACATCTCCTCTTTTTCGCTGTCGATATTGAGCGAATAGCTTTTGCCTGCCAGTTTGAGTGTTATCGCCTGTTGTGCCATTGTTCTCGTTTCGTTTTTCTTGCTGCCTCCTGTGCGTCCTGCGGCCTTCCGGAGCCTCTGCCGTAACGGTGGTGTCCCCTCCCGCTGCGGCTTTGCTATTCGGGCCTTCCGAGCAGCGCGATGCACTTGTCCACCTCCCGCATAAGACGGTTGACGCGGGCCCGCGCTTTGTCCCGGTTACGGCTTCCGCCCGCCAGCCCTTCTGTCAGTTGCATGCGTGACAATTCTCCGTCGAGTTCGCGGATCCGCTCCTGCAGGGTGCGGTTCTCGGCTTTCAGGCTGTCGCGCTGCGCCGTCAGTTCCGCACATTGATCCGACAACCGTTTGTGGTCGTCCATGAGCTGCCGGATGCGGTTCTCGATATTTGTTATCACACTTTTTTCGGCCATCGGGTCACGGGTAAAGTCCGTTTTACATCTCAAAGGTATGAAAAGGAACGCTAAAAAGCAAATTTTATTTCCCGGCGGCCCGGCCGTAGAGGTCGTAGTCGGCGGCGGAATCGATGCGAACGTCGTAGAAACGACCGCGCAGAAGCCGCTTTTCCGATGCCGGAATCAGGATTTCCTGATCCACTTCGGGCGAGTCGTACTGCGTGCGTCCCACGTAGTAATCGCCCTGCCGCGAGTCGATCAGCACCCGCTCGGTCCGGCCGACGCGACGCAGGTTGTTTTCGAGCGATATTTCGTTCTGAAGCGCCATGATCCGTTCGACGCGCTGCTGTTTGACCTCCTCCGGAACGTTGTCCTGCAATTTCTGCGCCGAATAGGTGCCTTCCTCCTCCGAATAGGCGAAGACCCCCAGCCGCTCGAAGCGTACGTCGCGCACGAACTGTTCCAGCTCGGCGAAATCGGCCTGCGTCTCGCCGGGATAGCCGACCAAGAGCGTGGTGCGCAGCGCCAGATCGGGGATGGCTCCGCGCAGGCGGCCGATCAGCGCATAGGCGTCGGCTTTGGTGTGGCGCCGCTGCATGGCCGAAAGCTGGGCGTCGGAGATGTGCTGGAACGGAATGTCGAGGTACTTGCAGATTTTGGGTTCCGAGGCCATGACTTCGATCACCTCGTCGGGGAATGCCGTGGGGTAGGCGTAGTGCAGGCGTATCCACTCGATGCCTCCGATGCGGCAGAGCCGGCGAAGCAGTTCGGCCAGCATCCGCCGGCCGTAGAGGTCGAGCCCGTAGTAGGTCGTATCCTGCGCGATCACGATCAGCTCCTTCACGCCGCCGGCCGCGAGTTTGCGGGCCTCATCTTCGAGTCTCTCCATCGGGACGGAGACGTGTCCTCCGCGGATGAGCGGAATGGCGCAGTAGCCGCATTTCCAGTTGCAGCCCTCGGAGATTTTCAGGTAGGCGTAATGCTTCGGCGTGGTCAGGTGCCGCTCGGTCTCCAGCGCCGGGTCTTCGGCCGCGCCCAGCGCCCGGACGATGCCGTCCCACGTGCGGGCGCCGAAGAATTCGTCCACTTCGGGCAGTTCGGCCCGCAGCTCGTCGGCGTAGCGTTCCGAGAGACAGCCGACGACGAACAGCCGTTCGATCTTGCCGGCGTTTTTGGCCGCGGCCGCCCGCAGGATCATGTCGATCGACTCCTGCTTGGCGTCGCCGATGAATCCGCAGGTGTTGATCACGACGACCTTGGCGTCGGTGCGGTCGCTGTCGAAGAGCACCGCGTAACCCGCCGCGGCGAGCCGGGCCATCAGGTGCTCGCTGTCCACGGTGTTTTTCGAACAGCCCAGCGTTATGACGTTGATTTTTTTCATGCGTTTCGTATTTCCTCCGCAAAGGTATGGATTATTCCCGGATTTATCGCAAAAAGAGCGGCGCACTTTCGGTGCGCCGCTGCTGCAGGGAGTCGGTGGGATACTACCACATCACATGGATGCCGTATGCTTCGATGCCGTTGCCGAGCGAGGTCGAAGCGACGTCGACATAGCCCCAGAAGCGCGAGTCGGCCAGCATGAAGATCGTATAGGCCGGGCCTTTCACGATTTCGCGGACCTGAATCGCCTCGTTCGTATTCGCGGCTGCGGACTGCAGCGCGCCGAGCAGGTCGTTTTTCACGGTGCCGATCATCAGCAGGTTCTGCTTCTTGTAGTGGAGTCCGCTCAGCACGCCGTTCTTGCCGCCGAAAGCGTTGATCTGGTCGGCATTTTCGAAACGCGCCGTGTTGAAGCTGATGGCGAATGATACGTTGGTCGTTCCCGTGACGTTGCCGTCCTCGTCCTTGTCGGTGCGGGTGCCGTTGAGCGTCGGTGCGAAACCTGTGACGTAGCATCCCGAACCGGAGGGAGTGCCCTTGACCTCGGTCGTGGGACCGTTGAAATAGAGCATGCTGCCCTGATAGGAGCTCTTGTTGGCGATACGGTTGAATGCGAACGCCGTCCAACGCTTGGTGTTGAGGGCCGTCTGCATTGTTTTGGGCTGGTTGGCGCCGTCGGCGCGGTCCAGCACCGTCAGCCACGACTTGCCGCGGCCTTCGAGCGTATTGACCATGTAGTTGTCGATGGCGGCGTAATCCGCATCGCTGCCGGCCAGCGCTCCGTCGGTCAGACGCGATACGAACTGGATTTCGGCTTTGAACTTGTCCGAAGGGGGAGCGATCGTCTCTCCCGACTTGTACTCGTCCAGACCGTTGTCGCAGCCCGTGAAGACCGGGGCGGCAAGGGCGAGCGCCAGAAAAATGGATAAATATCTCTTCGTGTTTTTCATCTCTGTACTTTTTTAGCTGTTTGATACGCGCTTAATTCTTCAGTACGGCCGTGCCTGCGATGGGGTAGTGGTCCGAAATGACATTGAGCCGGTCGCCCTTGACGACTTTGTAGTCGCTGCAGCTCCATTTGCCCTGCGGGAAGCTGATGAAGTAGTCCAACTTGCTGTAACCGCCGAACGTGCCGTCGTTGTTGCAGAGCCGGGTGCCCGTCTTCTCATACTCGCGGATTGCGCTGGAGCTGGGACCGCAGTTCATATCGCCCATGATCAGCACGGGGATGTTTTCGGCAACGGCCGGAGCGATCGCGTGTTCGATGACCTCTTTGGCCTGACCCAAGCAGGTCTCGTCGCCGCCGAAAGCGTCGAGGTGGGTGCATACGATGCGCACCTTCACCCCTTCGGGTTTGGAGTCGGTCGGAACCAGAATGTCGGCCCAGCCCGCCGAACGCTGGTCGGCGCCGGTGTACATGCCCAGCAGTACCGAAGCCGAATTGACGATCGGGTATTTCGACAGAATGCCGTTGCCGTAGGCGCCGTTGTCCTTATTGTAGGAGAAGACGAAGAACGGGAACATGCCGAGCGACTGTGCGCATTCGGTCAGCTTCTCGACCGAACTCATGCGTCCGGTCGCGGTTTCGAACTCATTGAAGCAGACGATGTCGGGGTTTTCAGCCTTGATCTTTTCCATGGCCTCGGCGATTTCGAAATAGACTGCATTGGAGTTGTCGTCGTATTCGAACGACTTGATGTTCCACTCCATGCACTTCAGCTTGACGTCCTGTGCCTGTGCCGACGCGGCCGGGAGCATCATGCAGAGCAGTGCACCTGCTCCGAGGATATATTTGTTGATTTTCATAATCGTTTCTGTTCTTAAATATGGTTTAATAACCCTTGTTCTGCTTCAGGTAGACCGTGCCGGTGAATGCCCGCTGCGGAATGGGGAACACCTTGTTGTAAGTCGGATTGAAGGTGCGGCCCGGATAAACTTCCACCTCTTCGGCAACGATCTGGCCGTTGACCTTCTTCGAAATGACGCTGTACAGCGGCTTGGCGTAGGTCGTCGTGGCGATGCCCCAGCGAACTACGTCGATGTGGCGGCTGGGCTGGAACTCGAAGGCCAGCTCGCAGCGGCGCTCGTTCATCAGCTGGACCTTGGTGGCCTGACTGTTCTGCGGCAGACCTGCGCGGTCGCGGATCTGGTTGAGCAGCTGCTTGGCCTCGGCGTCGCCCTCGCCTTTGGTCCAGATCAGGGCTTCGGCCTTCATCAGCATCACGTCGGCATAGCGCAGCAGGCAGCAGTTGAGCGAGTTCCAGAGTTTGTCGCGCAGCGCGGACACCTCTTTGCCCTTGCAGTCGGCGCCTTCCCACGGGGAGATGAACTTGCGGCAGATCAGACCTGCCGATACGTGACCGGTCGTGTAGTCCGAGACGCTTCCGTCGGTGTTGTAACCGCCGAAGGTGATGTCGCGGCCTACGAATTTGACGTGCTGGCCCGGATAGAGGATCGTTACGTCGCGGCGCTGGTCGCCCTCTTCGAACGCATCCCACAAATTCTTGCTCGGCGTGAAATACCCCCACGTGTTGTAGAGGCCCCAGCCTGCGTTGACGAAAGTTACGCCGTGGTAGCGGGCACCGTTGGTATAGTCGCCTTCCAGCGAGAAGATGTACTCCTTGGAGTGGTTCTGCTCCTTGCGCCAGAGGTTGGCGTACGAGTTGAGCTTGTTAGACGGATCGATGTAGAGTTCGCGTTTGTCCGAACCGGTAAGCGCCATGATCTTGTTGCACATCTCCAGTACGATGTCGTAGTATTTCGCGTCGTACTGCGCTGCATAGAGGGCTGCGCGGGCTGCGTATCCCCAAGCTGCGGCCTTGTGCGGAAGTCCTATCTGCGAGGCGTCGAGCTGCGAAAGGTAGGGAAGCATCTCGCCTGCCGTGCGCATGTCGGAGATGATCTGGTCGTAGTTCTGCAGTACGTGCGCCGGGCGCGGGGAGTCGATTTCGGCGGCGGGAGTCGTGTCGAGGATAATCGGAATACCGCCGTTGGTGTCGTCGCCGTAGTAGGGGACCATCCAGAGCATCGAGAAACCGCGGAAGAAATAGGCGGTGCCTACGGCTTGGCTTTTGTATCCCTGATCCAGTTTCATGTCGGGGACCATCTTGATGATGTTGTTGGCCTTGGCGACATTCTGGTACATCACCTCCCAAACACGCGAGACGTCGTTGTCGTTGGACGGCGACATGCGGAATTCGCGGATTTCATCGACCGACGGACGGGCGCGGCCGATCAGTATGTTGTCGCTGGCGCATTCGAGCCACATATGGCCGCGGCCGCAGATCTCCTCGCTCCAATAGGGCGAGACGAAGTGGTAAAGGGCGTAGATAGCTTGGTCTACATCCTCTTTGGTCTTCCAAGTGGCGTCTTTGCCGTAAGGCTCCCGGTCGAGGAAATCGGAACAACCCGAAAGGCAGAAAGCGCTTATGGCCAGACAGAGGCTGAATATGGTTTTTTTCATGGTCGTAGTTGTTAGAAGTTGATGTTTACACCGAAGTTAAAGAAGCGCGACGTGGGATAGATACCGCTGTCGAGACCGTAGTTGCCTACTTCGGGGTCGGTGCCGGAGTAGCCGGTGATGGTGGCCACGTTGTCGATGCTCAGATAGACGCGGACCGAACCCTTCTCCATGCCGATGTGGCGGCTGATATGCTTGGGCAGCGTGTAACCCAGCGTGATGTTCTTCAGACGCAGGTAGTCGCCCTTTTCGAGGAAGATGTCCGAAACCTTGAGGTAGTTGCCGTTCATGTCGTCACTGAGGCCGAGTCGCGGATATTTGCTGGTCATGGGTTTGAAATCCCATGTGTTGTAAACATCGGTTGTTAGGTTACCCAAGTCTTGACGACCGTTCATTCCCAACTGTTTCGTGCCGTTGTAGACATAATTGCCTGCGACGCCCTGAAACATAAAACTGAAGTCAAAACCTTTCCAATCGAGCGATCCTCCAAAAGAGTAGGTTTGTTTCGGAGTATAGGAGCGGGATAATACGCGGTCGTTGTCGTTGATTACGCCGTCGCCGTTGGTGTCGATGAAACGCAGGTCGCCGACCTTGGCATCGGGCTGCAGCATCTTGACCTCGCCGGTGTCGGGATCCTTACTGATATGACGGTCGATCTCGTCCTGCGAGCGGAAGATGCCGTCCGTGCGGTAGATATAGTAAGAGTACCATGGGTGTCCTGCTCCTGAAGCAAAAAGCTGAATGCCGTTGAATGTGGGGTATTTGTGCATTACAATGGGCTGGGGGCCGTAGTCCTCTACATAACCCTTGTTGGTCGAGAAAGTGCCCCAGACATTGTAGTTGAGCTTGCCTTGTGCGGCGCTGTTCCGATAGGATACGGAGAACTCCCATCCCTTGTTGATTACGTGGCCCATATTACCCAGCGGCGCATTCTCTACACCCATCTGCGGCGGAATCGTGAGGTAATCGACAAGGTCCTTCGTTTCCTTGTTGTAATAATCGACGCTGACTTCGAGCGTGTTGTGGAGCATTGTCAGGTCCAGACCGGCACTGGTCTGTACGGTGGTCTCCCAGCGTGCGTCCGTATTGGTGATGGTCGCCAGATAGGTTCCGTAATGGGTCGTGCCGCCGATAAGCGAACCGTCCGGGTAGATGGAGAGCGGAATGCTGGTCGGGTTGGGCAGGTTGTAGAGGTCTACGTTGCCGACCTTACCCCAGCCTGCACGGAATTTCACGAGGTCGAAGACCTTGTTGAGACCTGCATTCTGGAAAAATTTCTCCGAGGAGAGTTTCCACGATCCCGAAATGGCCGGGAACCAGTCGTAGTTCTTTGCTGCGGGCAGTTTCGACGATGCGTCCCGACGGATGCTTCCGGTGAGGAAATAGCGGTCGTCGAACGAATAGCCGAGACGGGCGAGGAACGAGACCATCGAGTAATCTACTATATCTTCGTTCGGGTTCTTGGTCCATGAGCCTGCGGCGCCCCATACCAGATTGTGGTCGTCGTTGGAGCCATAGCCCTGCGTGCGGAAGTCGCGGAAATGTAGTTTCTTGTAGTCGGTGGTGAAACCCGCCATGGCGCTGATGTGGTGGCGTCCGAAGACTTGCGCGTAGGTCGCTGTCGTTTCCCAAAGATAGTGGAAGTTGTTGTAGTTGAACTGCTCGCGGCTCGAAGTGCTCGATCCGCCCGGCACGTCGATGACGGGCGAGAATTCGTCCTCCTCACGCATGTCGAGGTCGGCCGTGAACTCCGATTTCAGGGTCAGCGACGTGATCGGCTTGATTTCCAGCGAGGTGGTCGAGAATATCTTGGTGCGCGGGTAGCGGCGGTGCATGGTTTCGAGCTGGGCGACGGGGTTCACGATGTTGGGACCTTCGACGCCGCTGGCCATGTCGGCCGACGAAGCGATACCGCCCCATTTCGGTTTGCCGTCGTCTCCGTAGACGATGTTGCCGTTTGCGTCGCGGTCATAAACCGATGCGGAAGCGGGGAACCACATGGCGCCGTAGATGGGGCCCGTGTGCGAGGTGCTGATGTTGCCCTGTCCGTTGGAGTATTCGAAGTTTACGCGCTCCGACAATTTCAGCCATTTGACCGGCTTGAATTCCGTATGGAGTTTCGCACCCAGCGCTTGGCTCCATGTGTTGAGCAGGGTGCCTTCCTTTTTGTCGTAGGTTACCGAGAGGATCGACGAGAGCGTCTCGCTGCCGCCGGTAATCGACACGGCATAGTGCTGCGTCAGACCCGTGCGGAAGATTTCGTCGAGCCAGTCGGTGCGGGTGACGTTGGCGCCTGCATAGACCTGCGGGTTGGCCAGATTGGGCAGCGAGCTGCCCGGCGAGTTCTCGACGGCCTTGCCCCAGACGTCGCAGAACTGCTGCGCGTTGAGCATCGTCGGGAGGTTCATGGCGCGTTCGAAGCCGACCGATACGTTGACGTTGACGCGGGTTTTACCTGCCTGCGCCTGACGTGTGGTGATCAGAATTACACCGCTCGAACCTACCGAAGCACCGTAGATGGCGGCCGAGGCGGCATCTTTCAGGATGGTGATCGTCTCGATATCTTCGGCCATGTAGGGAGCGCCGGGGACACCGTCCACAACGACCAGCACGCCGTCGCCCGAAGTCGGGCCGATATTGTCGCGGCTGTATGCGGCGCTCTTGTCCGTGCCGTCGTCGTTGCCCTTCGAGCCGCGGCCGCGGACGGTGAACGACGCTTTCTGCAGCGGGTCGCCCGACTGCTGGATCGTAACGCCCGGCATGCGGCCCTGCAGGAGGGTTCCGAGGTCGGCGGCGCGGCTGCGGGCCGCATCGTCCACTTTGACGGTGGAGACGGCCATCGAGAGGTCCTCTTTACGCTGCGAGCCGTAACCGATGGCAACGACTTCGCCGATCATCGTGGCGTCTTCTTCCATCGTGACGTTGATTTCCGTGCGGTTCATGACGGCCAGCGACTGCGGTTTGTAGCCGATGAACGAAAAGTCGATCACGCCGTCCGGTTTCACGGAAATCTGGTAGCGGCCGTCGGCATCGGTGGTGACGCCGTTGGTCGTGCCCTTTTCTATGACCGAAGCGCCGATGAGCGGAGTCTGGCTGCTGTCGGTCAGCTGTCCGGACACCGTGACCCGATCCTGCGCATGGGCCGGAAGAATGAGTATGCTCAGCAGCAGACTCATCAGAAGAAAGCGGACGAGGCCCCTGTTCTTCTCCGAAGTTGTCAAATTCATTTTCATAGAGTTAAGGTTAATATTAATAGTAATTGTGTAGAGAGGCTCGGTAATTCTCGGTTTTGGCAGATATTTATTGAAATATTTTAAAAATAGGCGCGGTTTTGGTGCCGATTTGCAGTATGTGCAAAATCGATATTCAAAATTATGTATCTGTAAATTGTTGGTGGGCGTGGTTTGCGTATTTGAATCCTCAAATTGCGTATAATTGACTGCCGCGCCGGAAAAAAACGGACGATACATATATACAAAAAAGCTCCGGACTCTGTTGGGGAGTCCGGAGTGCGGATGTCTGTGCTTTTAATATATAGGTGTCGTTCCGATATGGCCGTCCGCCTATTGTGCGGAACCGCCGGCGGCCCGTCAGCTTTGGCCGGAGCCGTCGCCGAAGAGCGCCTTGACGAACTCTTTGCGGTCGAATATGCGCAGTTGGTCGATGCCTTCTCCGATGCCGATGTAACGGACCGGGATGTGGAACTGGTCGCTGATGCCGATTACCACGCCGCCTTTGGCCGTGCCGTCGAGTTTGGTGATGGTGAGCGAAGTGACCTGCGTCGCCTGCGTGAACTGCCGGGCCTGCTCGAAAGCGTTCTGTCCGGTCGAGCCGTCCAGCACGAGCATCACCTCGTGCGGCGCGCCGGGGATCACCTTGCCCATGACGTTGCGGATTTTCGTCAGCTCGTTCATCAGGCCCACCTTGTTGTGCAGGCGTCCGGCGGTGTCGATCAGCACCACGTCGGCGCCGTTGGCCTTGGCCGAGGTGAGCGTGTCGAAAGCCACCGATGCGGGGTCGGAACCCATCTGCTGACGGATCATCGTCGCTCCGGCGCGGTCGGCCCACACCTGCAACTGGTCGATGGCCGCCGCGCGGAACGTGTCCGCCGCGCCGATCCAGACCTTCCGGCCCGCCTTGCCGAGCTGCGCAGCCAGTTTGCCGATGGTCGTGGTCTTGCCGGCGCCGTTGACGCCCACGACCATCACCACGTAAGGTTCGCCCTCTTTGGCGTCGAGTCCGAAATGCTTTTCGGAGCCGTGCGACTCCTCCATCAGCGCGGTTACCTCTTCGCGCAGAATGGACTGCAGCTCGGAGGTGCCCATATACTTGTCGCGCGCCACGCGCTCTTCGATGCCCCGGATGATTTTGACGGTGGTTTCCACGCCTACGTCCGACGAGATCAGCACCTCTTCCAAGTCGTCCAGTACGTCGGCATCGACCGTCGAACGGCCTGCGACGGCGCGGGCGAGCTTCGAGAAAAGTCCCGTCTTGGTCTTCTCCAACCCGGCGTTAAGCTCTTCCTGCTGCTGTTTGCGCTCTTCGGAAGCCTGCGCGGCGGAGTTGTCCTGCTTCTTTTTGAAAATATCGAAAAATGCCATGTCTAATATCTCTATATCCGTACAAAGATAATAAGAATGTTTGGAAAAAAACGTTATATTTGCACTATATACATTTTCAACGATGATGAAAAAAACGATTCTGCTGCTTGTGGCAGCGCTTTGCGGCGTATTGACGGCCGCGGCTCAGGACCTGATCGTCAAGACCGATGCGACGAAGGTCGAGGCCAAAGTAACCGAAATAACACCCGATGCGGTACGGTATAAGCGTTTCTCCAATCCCGACGGACCGACCTATGTGCTGCCTGTCGCCGATATCGACTACATTCAGTATGCCAACGGCGAAAAGGAGCGCTTCCGGGCTGCCGAAACCGTGCCTGCGGTGCCGCTGACCCCTGCGACGCCGGTCGGTGAGGCTCCGGTCGCAGCGGCTCCCGCTGCGCAGGCGCCTGTTCAGCAGGCTGCGCCGGTGCAGTATGTGGCCAAGGAGTATCAGATCGGCGAGTTCTACGACCAGAACGGCGTCAAGGGCGTGGTCTGCATGCTGACGGAGGACCGCCGGCACGGACTGATTATTTCGCTCGACGAGATATACCTGCCGTGGAGCGAATTCCGGAAGCCCGACCTGCGGGTTGCGGGCGCCGACGACCGGATCGACGGCATGGGAAATATGGAGAAGGTCGCCGCCTATATCGCCGAAAACAACCTTTCGTGGGATGATTTTCCGGCTTTCAAGTGGTGCCGCGACAAGGGCGAGGGCTGGTACCTGCCGGCCATCGACGAACTGCTGACCATCGGACACAACTACAACGGCGGCACGCGCATACATTCCAACCGTCAGGCCCGCAACCGTTTCAACGACGCGCTCAAGGATAACGGCGGCAAGCGCATGGACCGTCTGGTCTACTATTTCTCCTCGACCGAGAAGGACGAGAAGGAAGCCTATACGACCCATACGGGCATCGAACCTCCCTATGTGATCGAGATTCCCAAGTATAACAAATTCCTCGTGCGGGCGGTGCGGAAGTTCTGAAGCAGGAGTGTTGAGCATACGACAAACGGTGCGTCCCCCAAGGACGCACCGTTTGTCGTATCCGAAGAATTTGCAATCGGCTATTTGTGGGCCAGATCGTGAATCAGTTTTCTCATGTGCTGTTGGAATTTATGCACCGGGTGGATTTCCCGGATGTATTCAACAGCCTTGCAGGATAGTTCTTTGCGCAGTCCCTCGTTTTCTATCAGCTCTTCGATGGCGCTGGTGAAGAGCGGCACTTTGTCGAAGCCGTCGCCGAGTACGGGACCGGTGTAGCGTCCGAATTTCGAAGTCAGATCTTCCGGATTGCGGCAGCTGACCAGCAGTGTGCCGTAGGCCAAAGCTTCCAGAAACGTGATCGGCAGCGCTTCGTGGATGGAGGTGTTGACCAATATTTTGGCTTCGCGGATATATTTCATTTTTTCTTCGCCTTCGACGTGTCCGACGAAATGAAGGTTCGGGATGTCGCGGTATCCGGCCATGATGCTCTCGTTCTGGGATTTTTCCCGGAAAGTCTGGCCCAGCATGAAGAATTCGTATTGCGGAAGTTGCTTCGCGATTTCGCAGAAAAGCCAGCCCCGCTTGATGGATTCGATGCGTCCGATGAAGAGGATATGGTTCTTTTTGGGGTAGCTCTCCGGATCGAATCCGTAGTCGATGTCGATGGGGTTGGGCATATAGGCAATAGGAGCGTCTCCCGGAAGCCGGTACAGCTCTATCGCCTTGTCGTTGAGAAAATATCCCTGAGAAACGAATGTAACCAGTCCTTTGCCGTAAAGTTTGTTCACGCTGTCGTAGAGGCTCGAACTCCAGTAGGAATTTTCGGGAAACAGTTTTACGGTCTGTATTTCCAGCCATTCGCTCCACGGGCGAGGATCCTGTATCCAGTGGATGATCGGTTTGCTGCGACGTTCGTATTTGAGAATATTGTGTGTCAGTTCGACTGTAAGATAGATGTCGTATTTTTTCTTTTTCAGCCACTGCCGGGCAAAAAAGCGTCCGGGAGGGACAATTACCTTGCGGTTGTCGACTTTTTCTGTCAACGCATTGGGGGCGAACTTCCACCGGTGTTTGTTCGAGAGTAAAACTTCCACCGAGATGTTCGTATCGGGCAGGTATCGGGCGATATAATTGCGTGCCAGAAACCCGTAGCCTCCGTATGCCGTGCCGCAGGCTCCGAAATATTCATCGACGATCAGGGCGACTTTGACTCTGCTGGGGTATACGTCGATGCCTGCCGCTTTCTTTAATGTGCGCACTATTCGGCTTCGGACGAACTCCGAGCGGAATTTTCTGTAAGGCGTGAGCCGCAGGTATGCAAAATAGCGGGATGCCATGGTGTTGGGGCATCTGCGTTCGGTGGACCATGGTTTGACGTCCCCGTTG